>ERZ772904.596-NODE-596-length-10463-cov-10.1808_pt1 | contig 10463 bp, 10 predicted proteins | sample MGYA00512122_ERZ772904 | MGnify/ENA primary metagenome ERZ772904 (study PRJEB29015, sample SAMEA2738104) | human oral metagenome | biome: human oral; feature: human-associated habitat; material: saliva | place: China | collected 2269 ... | reverse complement strand
ATTAGAACTAAAGTTGATACTTATTGTATGTGGAATTTAATTTGCAAACATTAAGAATAGTCATCATGAAATCAGAAATTTTAAAACAATTTGGCAAACATGTTCGTCATTTAAGACAACTCCAGGATTTAAGTCAGGAAGCATTGGCTGAAAAAGCGAATATGCACCGGACTTATATCGGAATGATAGAACGTGGAGAGCGTAACCCTGCCCTATTAAATCTTATTCGTTTGGCTAGTGCATTAGATATTTCTTTGCCTGAACTTTTAACTTTTAAGGACTATGTTAATGACGGGAACTGTGATAATGAATCTAACTGATTCGTATGGTTTTTTTATAGAAAACGTCGGAAGGACGCTAGGAGATCTAAAACTTGAATATCAAACCAGATTTCCCGAGTTCACCGCTGAAATGAAGATAAATAAAGGCGGGGTAGGACAGTTTATCGAGAAATTGATAGGACTTAAGAATACAAATGCTTTGACAGATTTTTCTGATGGTGAGCTGAAAACCAATAAGGCAGATGCAGATGGTGCACCACTAGAGACTATGTTTATCTCGCAGATTTCCAGTAACTTTGATCAGTTAATCAGCGATCAGATAAGCTTTGAAGATAGTTGGATATACCAAAAAATAAAGAATTTGCTATATGTTCCTATTTGTAAAGTCGACAACGATCCTGACAAATGGTACATACAGTCAGCTTATCATGTGCAAATAAATGAAGGGGGTGAACTTTTCAGACAGTTATCTGCTGATTTCACGCAAATTAAAAGTAAGCTGTTAGCTGATATTAATTCCAGCGACGGATACATTCATACATCAAACGGTAGTTTTATACAAATCAGATCAAAAGATTTCAAGCCATACCATCCTATATTTTCTGCACAATATAATCGGAATATTTCAAATAAGAATCATGCATTTTATTTTAAAAAAGAATTCATGCGTGAAGTTCGTGAAATGGCCAGACAGGATAGAGATGGTGTTGTTCGAATAATTTAAAATAAGATGGGGTTACAGCTTTTGTTGTAGCCTTTTCTTTGCTAATTCAAAAAAATCTTCTTCTAGTTCGCAACCACAAAATTTCCGACCATGTTTTAAGGCAGCAACGCCTGTTGTGCCGCTGCCCATGAAAGGGTCAAAAATTAAATCTCCGATATTTGAAGCCGATAGTATGCAGCGTTCAAGCAAGGGGAGTGGTTTTTGTGTCGGATGTTTGCCGAATGTTTTTTCGGTTTTATTTGGTGGATGAAATGTCCAAACACATTTCATCTGTTTGCCATCATTTTGTGCTTTCATCATTTCATAATGAAACGTATGTTTGGCTTTTTTATTTTTCTTTGCCCATAAGATTGTTTCTGTCGAATGGGTAAAAAAACGGCAGGACAAATTAGGGGGAGGATTTGGTTTTTCCCAAGTAATATTGTTCAAAATATGGTAGCCGATGGTTTGCACCAGGTAGCCGATTAAATAGATATTATGAAATGTGCCGCAAACCCAAATTGTGCCGTTTGGTTTTAATAAGGCGTAACACAGTCGGAGCCATTCTTCGTAGAATTCCAAATCTGCCGCCATTCCTTTGGATTTATCCCAGTTGCCCTTATTAACGGAAACCATTTGTCCGTTTTGACAACTGAAGCCGTCATTGGAAAGAAAGTAAGGAGGGTCTGCGAAAATCATATCAAAACAGCCATTTGGATGTTTTTCCAATATCTTCCGCATGACGTTAAGGGAATTTTCGTTGTAGAGGACAAGGTCGGCTGAAACAATTTTTTTCAAACGACTTTGATAAATGGCAGCTTCTTCAGCCAATTTGTCGAAATCACTCATAAATTGCCAATAATTCTCCGACTTTTTTACGACTGCTGCCTTTCGCGGCAATATTACGTTGTACTTCAACCGTTTTCAGAATAGCAGAAGAATAAATATCTCTCGTAAATTCAGTATCATGATTTGAAATCAAAACGCCTTGAGAGTTAGGTGCAATTTGTTGGGCTGACAGGGAAAGGCGGATTTGATCGTCTAAATTGAAACCTTCTTTGGCATAAGTGGTAAATGAAGCGGTTGGGCTTAAAGGTGCATAAGGAGGATCACAATAAACAGTATCTGTATTGTTTGTCAGAGATAGGATCGTTTGAAAATCTCCGCACATTAATTCAACTCTATCAGATTTTTGAATGAAACCTTCCATTTCTTGTTGTGGAAAGTAAGGAGATTTGTAGCGTCCGAATGGCACATTGAATGCCCCTTTGCTGTTGTAACGGCATAAACCGTTAAAAGCATGGCGGTTCAAATAAATAAATAGCGCCGAACGTTCGTGTAGATCTTGGCTGAAGTTGAATTGTTCCCGCAATTCATAGAATCTTGAATCGCTATTGTTTTCGGAAGTAAAGAAAGAGCGGGCATAGTCTATGAATCCGGATTTTTCTTCTTTTAGGATACGGAATAAGCCGATTAAGTCAGCGTTAATATCATTGAGCAGATAATGTTCGAAATCCAATGCAAGAGATAAAGCGGCAGAACCGCAAAAGGGTTCAATCAGACGTTTTCGTGCAGGAGTGGGTAGATTATGTTCGATAAAGGGGACAAGTTTATGTTTGCCACCAGCCCATTTTAGGAAGGGTTTTGAAGCCATTAGGATGCCAAGTACAAGCGTGGTTGATTGGCTTCGAATTGTGCCAAAACATCGTGAGGAATACAACGGATTTATGTTTTTGGGACGTGTGTAGAGTGATTTTAAATCCAATGGAATCTTCCATACCAATGTGTTATTGGACTTATCAGCTTAATCTACCTTAAAAAGGCCGCCTGAAAACCTGTTTCCAAGTTTCAGACGGCCTTTATCCGTATGGCTAAACCTTAAAAGCGGTTTAGACGACAATATTCACCAAGCGTCCGGGAACGACGATGATTTTCTTGGCAGGCTTGCCTTCCATGAATTTCACCGCGCCTTCGGTGGCGAGTGCGGCGGCTTCGAGGTCGGCTTTGGATGCGTCGGCGGCAACGGTGATTTTGCCGCGCAGTTTGCCGTTGACTTGAACCATCACTTCGATTTCGGATTTGACTAAAGCGGCTTCGTCGACTGTCGGCCAGCCTGCTTCCCACAGTTTTGCGCTGTTCAATTCGCTCCACAGGGTTTCGCAGATGTGCGGCACAATCGGCCACAGCAGGCGTACGGCGGTTTCCAATACTTCTTGGGCGACGGCGCGGCCTTGTTCGCCGCCGGTGTCGGTTTTGTCGTATTGGTTGAGCAGTTCCATCACGGCGGCAATGGCGGTGTTGAACTGCTGGCGGCGGCCGTAGTCATCGCTGACTTTGGCGATGGTGGAATGCAGTTTGTGGCGCAGGTCTTTGAGTTCTTTAGACAAACCGTCTTGGCTGCCTGCAAACGCTTTGACTGCTTCGCCTTGCTTCAAGTATTCGTAAACGGTACGCCACAGACGACGCAGGAAGCGGTGTGCGCCTTCGACGCCGCTGTCGCTCCATTCGAGGGACTGTTCGGGCGGTGCGGCGAACATCATGAACAGGCGGGCGGTGTCCGCGCCGTAGGCGTTAATCAGTTCTTGCGGATCGACGCCGTTGTTTTTGGACTTGGACATTTTTTCCGTGCCGCTGATGACGACAGGCTGGCCGTCGGCTTTCAGAACAGCAGAAACAGGGCGGCCTTTGTCGTCGAAAGTCAGCTCGACATCGGCAGGGTTGATCCAGTCTTTGCCGCCTTTGTCGTTTTCGCGGTAGTAGGTTTCGCAAACGACCATGCCTTGCGTGAGCAGGCGTTCAAACGGTTCGTCCACGCTGACCAAACCTTCGTCGCGCATCAGTTTGGTGAAGAAGCGCGCGTACAGGAGGTGCAAAATGGCGTGTTCGATACCGCCGATGTATTGGTCGACCGCGCCCCAGTATTTCGCGGCTTCAGTCGATACCATGCCTTCTGCGAACTTGGGCGACATGTAGCGGAAGAAATACCAGCTCGATTCCATGAAGGTGTCCATGGTGTCGGTTTCGCGTTTTGCCGCGCCGCCGCAGCATGAGCAGGTGGTTTCGTAAAACTCGGGCATTTTTGCCAGTGGCGAACCCATGCCGTCTGGTACGACGTTTTCAGGCAGGACGACGGGCAGTTGGTCGGCAGGGACGGATACGTCGCCGCATTTTTCGCAATGGACGATGGGAATCGGGCAGCCCCAGTAGCGTTGGCGCGAAATGCCCCAGTCGCGCAGGCGGTATTGGGTTTTCGGTTCGCCTGCGTCTTGGCTTTGCAGCTTGGTGGCGATGGCGTCGAAGGCCGTCTGAAAATTCATGCCGTCCAAGTCGCCGCTGTTGACCAATACGCCGTTTTCTTTGTCGCCGTACCATTCTTGCCATTGGTTTGCGTCGAATGCGTTGTCGCCGACGGCAATGACTTGTTTTTTCGGCAGGCTGTATTTGGTGGCGAACTCGAAATCGCGTTCGTCGTGCGCTGGAACTGCCATCACTGCGCCGTCGCTGTAGCCCCACAATACATAGTTGGCAATCCACACTTCCAGCTTGTCGCCGTTAAGCGGATTGACGACGTAGCGGCCGGTCGGCACGCCTTTTTTCTCCATCGTCGCCATGTCGGCTTCGGCAACCGAGCCGGCTTTGCATTCGGCGATAAATGCCTGCAATTCGGGTTTGTCGGTGGCTGCGGCGGTTGCCAGCGGATGCTCGGCGGCAACGGCAACATAAGTCGCGCCCATCAGCGTGTCGGGGCGGGTGGTATAAACTTGCAGGAATTTCGCGTAATCGCCTTCCAAGCCTTGTTTGCTGTCGTCTGAAACGGCGAAACGCACGGTCATGCCGCGAGATTTGCCGATCCAGTTGCGCTGCATGGTTTTGACTTGTTCCGGCCAGTGTTCCAGCTTGTCCAAGTCGTTGAGCAGCTCTTCGGCGTAATCGGTGATTTTGAAGTAATACATCGGGATTTCGCGTTTTTCGATCAACGCGCCGGAACGCCAGCCGCGCCCGTCGATGACTTGCTCGTTGGCAAGGACGGTTTGGTCGACAGGGTCCCAGTTTACCGTGCCGTTTTTGCGATAGACGATGCCTTTTTCAAACAGCTTGGTAAACAGCCATTGTTCCCAGCGGTAGTATTCGGGTTTGCAGGTGGCGACTTCGCGTTCCCAGTCAATCGCAAAACCCAGGCTTTTGAGCTGGGTTTTCATGTATTCGATGTTGTCGTACGTCCATGCGGCAGGGGCGACATTGTTTTTCATCGCCGCGTTTTCCGCCGGCATGCCGAACGCGTCCCAACCCATAGGCTGCATGACGTTGAAGCCGTTTAAGAGTTTGAAGCGGCTCAATACGTCGCCGATGGTGTAGTTGCGCACATGCCCCATGTGCAGCTTGCCGCTGGGGTAGGGGAACATGGAAAGGCAGTAGTATTTGGGTTTGGAAGCGTCTTCGGAGACGTTGAAAATACGGGCGTCGTCCCATTTTTTCTGCGCCGCAGGCTCAATGGCGGCGGGCTGGTAATGTTCTTGCATGGTCATTCTGTTTTTCGCTTGAAAACGTTGGAAAAAATAAAGATGGGATTATAGCAGGTTGTCGGGCCTGTCGGTTTGACAAAGGCCGTCTGAATGTTTGGATGTCGGAAAAGCACAATTTCAGACGGCCTTGAAAATACTGACTTGAGTTTTTGATACTCGCCCACATATCCCACCCAGTTTGAATTCATTCTTAACACTATCAAAATTATGAGCAATAAAGATTTTTACGAAACACTTGGTGTTGCCCGCAGCGCTAGCGACGATGAAATCAAAAAAGCCTACCGCAAATTGGCAATGAAATACCATCCCGACCGCAACCCTGATAACAAAGAAGCGGAAGAAAAATTTAAAGAAGTTCAAAAAGCTTACGATACCTTGTCAGACAAGGAAAAACGCGCCATGTACGACCAATACGGCCATGCCGCGTTTGAGCAGGGCATGGGCGGCGGCGCGGGCGGATTCGGCGGTTTTGGCGGGTTCGGCGGCGCGCAAGGCTTCGATTTTTCCGATATTTTCAGTCAAATGTTCGGCGGCGGTGCCGGCGGCCGCCAGCCGGATTACAGCGGCGCGGACTTGCAGGTCGGTATAGAAATTTCGCTTGAAGAAGCCGCCAAAGGCGTGAAAAAACGCATCAATATTCCGACTTACGAAGAATGTGATGTCTGCCACGGCTCAGGTGCCAAACCGGGTACATCCGCATCAACTTGTTCGACCTGTCACGGCTCAGGCACGGTACATGTCCGCCAAGCCATTTTCCAAATGCAGCAGACTTGTCCGACTTGTCACGGTACAGGCAAAGAAATCAAAGATCCTTGCGTCAAATGCCGTGGCGAAGGCCGCACCAAAACCAGCAAAACGGTTGAAGTCAACATTCCGGCCGGTATCGACGACGGTCAACGCATCCGCTTGAGCGGCGAGGGCGAACCGGGTCAACACGGCGCGCCGGCAGGCGATTTGTACGTCAATGTCCGCGTGAGACAGCACAAAATCTTCGAGCGCAACGGCTTGGATCTGCATTGCGAACTGCCGATCAGCTTTGCCATTGCCGCATTGGGCGGCGAAGTCGAAGTGCCGACTTTGGACGGTAAAGTCAAACTGCACATCCCGAAAGAAACGCAAACCGGTCGCCGCATGCGCGTGAAAGGCAAAGGCATCAAGTCTCTGCGTTCCAGCTCGACCGGCGATTTGTACTGCCACATTTTGGTTGAAACTCCGGTTAACCTGACCGACCGTCAGAAAGAGTTGCTGGAAGAATTTGAAAAAATCTCCTCCGGTCTCAATCTCAGCCAAACCCCGCGCAAAAAATCGTTTTGGGAAAAAGTAGGCGAAAAAGTAGGCGATTTGTTCTCCGATAATTAATCGTTGTGAAAAAGGCCGTCTGAAACCTGATTGAATGAGGTTTCAGACGGCCTTTTGTTTTTCTTTTTGTTGCTTTAAACAATGGTTTGCCTTACAATGCGCGCTTCACTCTTACGGGAGTAGCCATTCGGCGCAATGCCGAAACCGTTGTCAACATAATCGGCTTGTGCGGCCGTGGCAGCGGTATCTTCTCTGCTTTTATCGGAAGACAGGCAAGACGTAAGCGTTGTCCATACCCTTGCGGGCGGTATGCACAGCGCTTTTTGTTTTGCCCGCTTTTCGGTTGAGTATCTTAAATCATGGAAGCTTTTTTCTCCTCGACGCTGGGCGTTGCCATTGCCGAAATCGGCGATAAAACGCAATTGCTCGCGCTCTTTTTGGCAGCACGTTTTGCCCACAAAAACGCGATTGTTGCCGGTATCTTTGTTGCAACCCTGTTGAACCATCTTGTTTCAGCCGCACTCGGTGTCTGGCTGGCATCCGCTATTTCGCCCGAAGTCATGAAATGGGTGGTCGGCGGCAGCTTTATTGCGGTCGGATTGTGGCTGCTGCTGCCGGACAAAGACGAAGACCCTGACAGCAAGTGGCTGAAATACGGCGCATTTACGGCGACGGTCGTCCTGTTTTTCTTGGCGGAAATCGGTGATAAAACGCAGATTGCAACGGTTCTTTTGGCGGCAAAATACCAATCTATCCTGCTCGTCGTGGTCGGCAGTATTGCCGGTTTGATGATTGCTTCTGTGCCTGCCGTGTATTTGGGCGAAATGCTGATGCGCAAAATTCCGGCCAAAGCAGTGCGCATTGCCGCATGTATCTTGTTCTGCCTGCTGGGTATTTTGACCCTGCTTGGCGACGGTATCGTGTTGAAGGCCGTCTGAAATGTGGGACCTTGTTTTTGAACACAAAGACTTTGTGGTCATCAATAAGCCTTGCGGCATATCGGTGCACAGCGAATCGGAAGGGGAGGTTTGCCTGACCGCATCGCTGGCGCAGCAGCTCGGCGTTGAACGCGTGTGGCTGGTTCACCGTTTGGACAAAGCCACCAGCGGCCTGTTGTTGCTTGCGCTCAACCGTGACAGCGCGGCCGCTTTGTCGGCGCAGTTTGCCGAGAAAACCATGCGTAAAACTTATTTGGCACTCGGTACGCACAAGCCGGCGAAAAAGCAGGGCTGGGTGAAAGGCGGTATGGCGCGTTCGCGGCGCGGTACATGGAAACTGACGCGTGACGAGGATAATTTTGCTGTTACCCGTTTCAGCAGCCAAAGCCTGAAGCCTGGTTTGCGCCTGTTTGTGTTGCAACCGTTTACCGGCAAAACCCATCAGCTGCGCGTGGCCATGAAAAGCATAGGTAGTCCGATTTTGGGCGATACGCTGTATGGCGGCGATAAGGCGGAACATCTGTTTCTGCACGCTTGGCGTTTGGTTTTCGACTATCGCGGCAAGCATTTCGATATTCGGGTTACGCCTGATAAAACATGGCCGTCTGAAATCGATTTGTCGGCATGTTTGGGTTCGGATGAATCTGAAGAGAAGCAGTGAAATTTTTGTGTATTGAAAAGGCCGTCTGAAAATTGTTCAGACGGCCTTTTGATTGTTTCAAGTTTACATTTCCAATTCGCTCAAGCCCGGCAAATCGGCAAAACAGCGGTCATGCGTGATTTGGCAGAAGTTGTCCAAATAGCCTTTGTTGGCGTCTTCCGTACGAATGGCGGCATAAAGTTTGCTTTGCAGGCCGTCTGAAGTGATTTTGCGATGAACGACGTAGCCTTTCTCCAAGTACGGCATGACCGTCCAGTAGGGCAGGGTGGCGATGCCGCGTTTGCTGGCAACCAGCTGAATAATGGCAATGGTCAGTTCGCTGTGGCGGCGCGGCGGATTAATGCCTTTGGGCAGCAGCACTTTTTTTGGTAAATCCAGCATTTCGTCGGGGACGGGATAAGTAATCAGGGTTTCGTCGATAAAATCTTCCGCTTCCCAAACGTCTTTCTCGGCAAGCGGATGGTCTTCTGCGCAGATGCCGACCATTTCATAGGCAAACAGAGGGCGGTAGCTGATGCCGTTGAGCGGCTCAGCTTCGGAAACGATGGCAAGGTCGGCGCGGTGTTGCAGCAGCAGCCCGACCGGATCGGCTTGGAAACCGGAAACGATGTCCAATTCAACTTGCGGCCATAAGGGACGGAACTCGCCCATGGCAGGCATCAGCCAGTCAAAGCAGGTGTGGCATTCGACGGCAAGCCTGAGTTCGCCGGCTTCGCCTTCAATAATCCGCACCAAATCACGTTCGGCGGCGGCAACTTGCGGCAACAGCTCGCGCGCCAGTTGCAATAAGCGCATACCGGCCGGAGTGAAGCGCAAGGGTGTGGATTTACGTTCAAACAACGGCGTTTCGTAATAGTTTTCCAAGGCACGGATTTGGTGCGACAGGGCGGATTGGGTCAGAAAAACCCGTTTGGCGGCAAGGGAAACGCTGCCGGTTTCTTCTAAAGCCAGCAAGGTTTTGAGATGACGCAATTCGATAATAGAGTCCATGTGTTTTCAGACGGCCTATGAGTAAGGTGGCGTATATTAAAATAATTCATGATGATGTGCAAATGATTAATGTTGGGAATGATTGCTGAAATCGGAATGTAAGAATTTGAGGCATAAACAGATTTTGCGGTTAGAATGCGAAGCTGTTTTTGAAGATAGATATAAGGAGCGGAATATGGCTTTACGCCGCGAAATTCTGGCTTGGTGCGATGAGACATTGCAGGTCGGGCTGTTTAAGGACTATGCGCCCAACGGTTTGCAGGTCGAAGGCAAAGAAGAAATTGCCAAAATCGCCACTTCGGTTACCGCCAGCAAAGCAGCAATCGATTTTTCCGTAGAGCAGGGGGCGGATCTGCTTTTGGTTCACCACGGTATGTTTTGGAAAAGCGAGCCTGTCACGATTACCGGTTGGAAAAAAGCACGCATTGAAACCTTGCTGCAACACCAAATCAATATGGCGGGCTACCACCTGCCGCTGGACGCACACCCTCAACTAGGCAATAACGCGCAGTTGGCCGAGAAACTCGATTGGGTGCTCGAAAAACAATTCGGCGAGCAAAACCTGTTGAATACAGGCCGTCTGAAAACCACGCAAACGCTGGCGCAATTGTCTGAACGCATCGAGGCGGTATTTGACCGCAAGCCGACCGTTATCGGCGATCTTGGGCGCGAAATCAAACGCATTGCCTGGTGCAGCGGCGGTGCGCAGGGATTTTTTCAGACGGCCGCAGACGAAGGTGTTGATGCGTATCTGACCGGTGAAATTTCCGAAGCGCAATATCATCTTGCCAACGAAACGGGTGTGGCATTTATCAGCGCCGGACACCATGCGACAGAACGTTACGGCGTCCGCGCCTTAGGCGATGCCGTGGCAGAAAAATTCGGTATCGAAGTGGTTCACTTTGATGAAAACAACCCTGCCTGAGTATTGAGCAATATCATAAAAACTTTACCTTATTTTAAATAATGCTTTGAGTATTACAACAAACTAGGTAGAATTACGCTGTTTAATGGCTCGGTATTCCCAAAAATTTAGGACGACTGAATAATGGATAATCAAGAAATCAA
>ERZ772904.593-NODE-593-length-10498-cov-3.36254_pt1 | contig 10498 bp, 8 predicted proteins | sample MGYA00512122_ERZ772904 | MGnify/ENA primary metagenome ERZ772904 (study PRJEB29015, sample SAMEA2738104) | human oral metagenome | biome: human oral; feature: human-associated habitat; material: saliva | place: China | collected 2269 ... | reverse complement strand
TGACTTCATCGAAGTTATGGCATGCCCAGGTGGTTGTATTGGTGGTGGTGGTCAACCACGCACTAAATTACCACAAGCTGTGAAAACAAAAGAAGCCCGCATCGGCGGACTTTACAAAGCTGATGAAGAATATAAATATGTGGCATCCTATGAAAACCCAGAAATTCAAGACCTATACAAAAACTTCTTGGGCGAACCATTAGGACATAAAGCACGAACTACTTCATACACACTATACAGACCGTAGTGCACAACTAGGGGACCGCAAAGATGTGGTGCCTGAAACATGCCCTACATCACCTAAATACAAAGGGTAATTAGAGTATAAGCCTCCATGGCATCCTAAAACCTCCACCGCCTTATCGGCTGGCGTAGCCAGCCTGGCAAAGTCGGTTTTGGAACAGATGGGGGCTTTCTCTATATACGTTTGTGGTTTAGGTGATGTATGGGCATTGTTTTTAGAGGAGAGCGAAAGCCGACACGCTACTGCGCTACGCGGAGCCCGAAGTCGTTTTGAGGGGCCGATAGGGGCTTTCTCTATATACGTTTGTGGTTTAGGTGATGTTAGAGTATAGTTTTGCATATATATGGCACGGAATTTACACGTATGTGATTGTATACTTGTCTTAAGGATGGTATTGTTATTTTGAATGGACCGAGTTGTATATACAAGGTTTGGTCAGTGTAGAGGTTAGTAAGGGGATTAAGAGCTATGATTGACGAACGGGTTGTGGAGAATAATATTTTTAGTTTTGCGACGAATGAGTTGTCGCAGGATGCATTTATTTGTTGGTGTTTGAATTGGATTAATATGCCTGTTCGTGATGATAATGCAAGTGGGCGTCAGTTTGGAGCTCGGTTTTTATCTCGTTTGTTGAATGAGGCTTATGATGTATCTGGTGTTAACCAGATATATATTTTTAGGCAGTTACTTAATATTGATGTACTTGTATTAGTTCCAGAATTACAGGCGGCTTTAATTATTGAAGACAAAACATCATCACAAGAGCATGGCAATCAGATTAATCGGTATAAATGCTTGCTTTCAAAAACATTTAAATCAAATCAATACAATGGATTGGATATATATCAACATCTTTCAGATGATAAAAAGAAAAAACAGAAGAAACGTGATGAGACTGCTTGTTGGGGCGCTATGAATAGCATTAGATGGGCGTTGCGAGATGAGCAGAGAGAATGGGATTTATCAAAGTATACGATTCATACGGCGTATTTGAAGACGGATTGGTTCAATGATGATGATTGGAATACGGTTCGTGAACTGGAGAAGGAGCCTAAGGATAATACGTATGTGGATGGACCAGAATTTTTGTCATTGTTGCTATCTTATCATGAGTGGAATAACCCTATGTTACTGAACTTTGTAGATTATTTAATTCGTAAGATTAGGACTACTATAGAGCATAGCTGTTTTTGGAAATACTATAAGGATGTAGACGAGCATATTCGTTTTTATATCCAAGATACTGCGATTGCCCAACGAAGATTTTTGCAGACTGCATTTAATCAGCCAAATTACGAAGTACCATTTATGACCGACTTGAAACAACACGTTGAGAATATTGACGATTCGTATGTATATGGTCGCATAGATGATGCGCCTCATACTCATACGATTCAGCATGGTAGCAGCTTTGGTACACCTTGGTCGTTGATGCATTTTTGGCCACGTTCTCTAGACCGAACTGTTGATGCCGATTATTGGGGCTTTCAAAATACAAGTGAGGATAATTTAACTGTTAAACCATATATGTTTTGGCGCGTTGATAAAATTAAAGAAGGTCCAGTTTTGAGTTTGCGTTACTATACATGGTGGGAAAAGGGCGCCGGTGATAATGGTGGAAGCAATACCTGCTCATATAAAACTCGTGTGTATAACTATATTAAAGATCGTATATTATCATTAGAGAAGATTTCTGCTAAATTGGAGACTATTAATGAGCTATATTATTGTACAGCTGATAAGGGAGATATATGCTCTGAAGGTAATCTATATAAGCAATATGAAAATACTCTCTTGCAATTTAAATTACACAAGATATTAATTGATTGGAATGATGCGGATAAGCGTGCACAATTTATATCCTTAATACGTGAATTGAATGAAGAGTTAATAAAGGAGATAAAAAAAGTAGAATGGGATCTTGTGCGTAAAGGGGAATTGAAATAGGGGTGACTTTATGACTGAGGAAGAGTTATACAATCGTTATTATGAAATACAATCGACATATGTAGAGGTCAAATTTGTTGATGGGAAGTCATTAATAGGCGAGTTGGACTCTTTTGTTTCTGGAGTAAATAATGAACCTGATGAAGCATCTATATATGTTGGTTGTTATGAATTATTTGCTAGTGAAATTAGTGAAATAGTAGAGCTTCTAGATTATAGCAGTGATAGTGATAGCGGAGCCTTTTAAAATAATTTTTCCAGTATTTACCTATATTCATAGTCCTTGTGGATTAAATGGAATCGTGTTTGACCATTTTAGGTATTAATTGAATAACGATAAAACCCGAGTGAAACATTAAATCACTCGGGCTTTTGCTTTCTAATTCTATTGCATATAAGTATTGATGGTCACAATAACTATATTTGGGTTAACATTGATGAAAAAGTAGTAGATAGAGTTAAAATGTGAATAAGACCACTAGCATTTTGGTACTAGTGGTCTTATATATTTTTGATATTAGTATGCTTTGTTGTAGAAGTTAGATGTATAACCCGCACTTGAACCATAGAATCTTAAGTTATAAGCAAGATAGAATGCCATTTCACCTGCTGGCATGGTAATACCTGTTTCAGCCCAGCTTCCATCTGGATCTAAGTATCTCCAATCACTAGCAAATAAGTTACGTTCTACATACATATCACGTGTATTCCAGTTATATAGATAGCGTTTTGTCATAACTGAATTAATAGCTGTATTGCCTCTATCTGCATTGCTTACAGATACGATATTAACAGCAATAATATAATGAGGTGGTGCATATTTTTGAACATTAAGCGAACTACGATCTAGGTACCAAGCTGTACCCATATGACCGTCTACAAGGATAAAATTAGGATCGCCATTTAGGTGTACAGGGTAATTAGCACTTGCAGTACTGAATCCACCAAAAATAAAGCAGCAAAATGCCATCATTAAAAATAAAAACTTCTTCATAGAAACCTCCTTGAAATAATTTTAAACTTTATTCAATTACCTTTTTACAATAGATACACTGCCATCTTTACTGACAAGGCAGAACTGATGCTCATATACTTCTATATAAGCATAGCGTTGGCTCATCACTGTAGAACTCTAATGGAGGAATATGGATTCTAATATAATACCGATAATAGCAACTAGTACGACAATCCCTGTAGATTGTGTTGTGTCTGCAAGATTATATTGGCGTTTGATATCTTCTGTTACAGGAATGAATCCTGGATGATAGCCATATTGATTTGGTTCTTTATTTCCTTCAGAGGCCATTAATATAACGAACCAGATTGGGCCTACAAGAGGAATTAGGTTAATAAATATATAGCCACCGGATTTATTGAGATCATGAAGTCTACGTACAGCGACCCCTAAGCCTGGACAGATAGATGCAAGACCTAAAATAATTACTAGTGCGAAACCTAATGTTTCTGAAATCACTGTTAGGAAGGATAATATACCTGAGATTAAATATAGTACTGCAGCAAATCTCCAATATTCTCCTCGACTTGCACGACCTTCGAATTTAGCATACTTAGTGGTAAAACATTGTTTAAAGTTTTCAATCATACCCAAATCTAGTTTTTCTATATCTGTTAGAGGTCGTAGATTTTGTGGTTGACCATAACCGTTAAATTGTTGTTGCCCTTGATACATTTGTTGTGCGCCATAAGCTTGTTGATTTGTATTGTATTGTTGTTGTGGTGTTGGAGGTATCTGTTGTTGTGCTTGTGTAGGTGGTACTTGTTGTGGTTGTACGGGTTGTTGTACTGATTGGGATTGTGGTTGTTGTGTCGTATCTACACTATCCCCTTTAGCGCCACAGTAGGCACAGAATTTAGATCCCTCTTGCCATTCTTTTCCACAATTAGAACAAAATTTCATAACACTCATCCTTTCAAAAGGTAGCCCAATATCCCTAGTATGGGCTGAAACTATTTATAATATATTTTATATTCTACTAAATAAATGTATATTAACTGTAATTAATTATAAATAATTCTAAAAATAACGTATAAACTTTCATGAAATTTAAATGAAGATTTGTGAGGCGGTTAATTTACATATTCCGATAAGTGTATTAGAATGTGAAATAACAGATGAATTAAAAATGAATTTTATGCTATAGGGGGATATACAATTATGAATGGCATAAAGAAGAGCGCTCTTATTGGGTCGTTATTAGTAGGGTTACTAGTAAGTGCTGGCTGTGGGGAAGGCCATTTTGGTATAACGATCAATTCTGATGGTAGTGTTGATGCTCGTGATCAGATGGTCATCAATCAATCATCGAAGCAAATAATGAATATGATAGGGCAGAATCTTAATGATTTAAGTGAAAGAGAAAAGAAATCTGGTTTTAACGTAGTTGAAAATCAAGGTGGTTTTACAGCAACAAAACATCTTAATTCACTAGAAGATTTGGTTCGTGAAGGTGCTGATATATATAATCCAGATGAAAATCATGGCGGGGTTCGTGTTAAACATGGTTTTTTATATGATAGTTATTCTTTTGATCTCTACAAAAAAGGTGAGATCATGAAGTTACCTACATCTAATATTCAGCCTAGCTATTCAAGCCTTTATGGTAGTCCTTATCAACGCGATATGGAACAAATCAATCAGATGATGAATTCAGCGATGCAAAGTGCTATTGAGGGCGCAAAAGTCGACTATACTCTTAATCTGCCGTATAAACCAATTAGCAGTAATGCAGATTCTGTTAGTAATGATGGCAAACAATTAACATGGGATTTGAAAAAAGCTTTCATAAATGGCAAGGATCTTTCTATTAAAACTGATTTCCGTGTATATCATGAACGTAATATCATAATTGTTTCGATTGGTGCAGGGATTATATTATTACTTGGAATCGGTCTTGTAATTGCAGGGGTTATTATTAAAGATAAACGGGATTTGAAACGTGCATTTTTAATTAGTGGCATCGTTTGTACTGTTGGTTCATGTATTGCTGGTGGGTATATTGGTTACAAGATATATAAGCCAGAAGTACTTGATACATCATATCGAATCGTTGCTGGTAAAGCTACGGATTCGTCTGGGAATAAATTAACAGATACATTAAAAGTAGCGGAACAAACTAAGCAAAATAGTACGGATGATGTTCAAGCTATTTTAAAGAAACATAATGTAACACGAAAATTATTGGCTTGCTCGAATTTTGATGATAATGGCTTTATCGCACTCATTGAAGAAAAGGGTGGAAATAGCATAGTTGTTTATAACAAAGAGTTAGATTATCTAGCTTCTGTAGGTTCCAATGATTACGATTACGTTATGAAGCAATTTGGGAAAGCTTCGACATATGGAGACCAAAAAAATTTCGATCCAGCCATATTTATTCTATTTTTACCACACTGGGATCATTCGTCTTTAGATGCCAAATTGGGTAAATGGGATAAGGATACACAATTAATTCCAGTATATGTACTATATCATGAAGATGAGTCTGGTACGATTCGAGTGGATAAATACTATTCTGCAGAGACTATAAAACCTAGTCATTATCAGACTCAGATTAATGATGATCGTGTTAAGAAGATTCTTGATACATTGATGTCTCATTATAAGAGTTTAAAGACGGATGCAATAAAGAAAGGCGTTAAGTAATTATTGTAGTAATCAAGGGAAGGAGTTCTCATTTTATGAATAGTAAATCAAAGTTTATGTTAGGTGTAGTTTTTAGTGCGTTGAGTTTATTTTCTGTATCAACTGTTGATGCTTATCAAACATCGTTAAATACGGTTATTTCTATTTCACAAAAAGCCGCTGGTGACTGGTTTGATGCAAATGGAAATAAGGTATTAACTATTTCCAACGGATATATCAATGGATGTCCTATTGTAGGGGGGACAGATTTCGTAGGGGGCTATCCTGGCGCAGGGGTATTCATTATTCAAGAAGCACAAGGTAGAAAAGCAATTCATTTAGAATGGATGGGTGTTGGAAATCATAAGACTTTAATTATGAATAAAACAACTCAACTAAATAATGGTTCACAAGAACATTATGAATCTGTACATGGAGTTTATTTAGGTATGACTAAAGATGCTGTATATAATTTACTTGGCAAGCCAAGCTCTGTTAGTAAGTCGTATGGGCGGGAAATATTAAAATATAATAAGTTAGGATTTTATGTTGTAGCTGATAATAACATTGTTGCTGTCATTAGACTGACCGGTAGTAATGCACAATTAGAAAAATCGGGATTAACAAAGGACTCATCGGTCATTGAGTACTATAATTTCTATCAGTTTAATAGAGTGCCATCGGAATTTTCAAAAGACAAATTCCAAGGTTGTTTCTCTATCGGACATGGTGAATATATAGCCTTTGATAATGGAGAAGTTTCCTTAACTTTGTATAACACCTAATAGGATACATATGAAAATCGTCAGTGCTGTTTGTATAAGTACTGACGATTTTTGTATTTTGATTATGAAAATAAGATGATACAATAAGTGTATATATTAGAGTATATGTGTAGGTGGAGGCATTATGTTAACGATTGCGCTCAATGAATATGGGGATTTTCATCATTTAGGACAAGATGAAGAGAATATTAAGACGATACATTTTATTGCTGGTGTTGTGTACGATGATATGGACAATGAACAGGATGCGGAGAACGAACGGATTCGATTGGATCGATTCTTCCGTGCTGTAGCAGAAGCATCGCAAAGTTTGTATCCACAAGGTTTTTTCGGTAAGCTCAAGATTGATGAAGCTGCAAAAGAAAAAGGACAGGAAACATTTAATCCTGATGCCAAAAAAGATATGCGCATCTTACGAGATGCCATTGATGCAGCCTTGCCTGAGTTTTTAGCTCATGGAACGTATAAAGGGGAAGAGCTTGTGGCCATGCCACGTGTCGGTCATTACGCGATTGCTCTTTCACTAAAGAGTACGGCAGGAAAGACTGAATATTTACAACATTGTATGAGTAATCTATTGCATGACAAGGTAGCAAGTAATTTGTATTGGCACATGGCAGATGGACTAGTGTCTCGACTAGTATTTACGAATCCTTTTGCACTTGGTGTACAACGTGTGCGTTTGCAATTAGCTACACAAATGATAGATGTACTAGATTCGGAACGAGGTCGACTAATCGAGTATTCTCAACTAGGTTATACGCCATATGAATACCAACATGAGCAGGTGAAAAAAGAGGGAATTACGTCCTATCAGGTGGCAAATGCCTTTGCATATCGCGCCTCTTTGGATCGACATATGGTGGAATCGAATCGCCCAGATTTGGATGTAAAGCTTCGCACTGTGTCCTTGCGTATGGAAGAGGATGATACTGAATCAACTATTAGAAATGCATTTTTATACTTAGCGACCTATATTTGCACGAATTTTATTTATTATGGTGCCGATCGGGAGGCGACTGATGTCTTTAAATTTAAAAAGCTAGTAGATTTTTCTAATCGATTGAATCCATCGCATCAAAATCTATTGTTTGTGTATGACAATGTCGATACGTACTTTGAGAAGGCTATGCAATCCTATTTGAATGGTGATTATTTCACTGCTTTATGTTATGCATATGATGCGTATAATTGTGAAAGCAAATTTCAATCCTATTATAAAACAAATTGGTTCCCATTCATCGAGGAACTGATTCATAGTGCGGATGATTGCGTAGCGATTGAACGAGCCGTGCAAGATTTTGTAAATTATGCAAATCAAAGTCGTATTGATACAGGAAAATTACATTATGTGTACGAGCAACTTAAATATGTGTTAGAAGATATTCAGCATCTCTCTAGCGTTGATCAACGCTTGGTATATGCTTTTTATGATGGTGGCGTAACGGCCTTTAATCACCTAGGTGAAAGCGACTTTGCCGTAGCGTGCTTTCAAAAATGTCAATCCTTGGCATATACCGTACCATTAGAAACGTACATGCAAACTGTATGTCGTCGTGTTGTGTCGAAATTGGATAGTTATGCTTATGACGATGCATTAACATTAGCTAACTACGTGGTAGAGTATGAGGAACAAATACAAGGATTACGAGAAAAACTTAGTATGGATGACAAATCGGTTAGTCTGGGGCAGGCCTATAGCCAGTTAGGGCAGGTGTATGCTTATTTGGAACGAGAAGAGGCGGAGTCATATTTTGTGAAAGCTCTCTCTATATTCCAAGAGGGAACTGACGATTATTACCGCACATTGTCCTATCTATTGCACTATTATATCGATGCAGAAAAACAACGTGATTACGAAATATGGGCTCCAAAATACTTTGGAGGAGCTATTAACGTCTCCGATCAATTAACATATATTACGAGCATGACAGACGATGACAAAGCAGTGCAGCATGAATCTTATGCATTATATGTGTATATCAAGGCGTTATACCAATTCTATAAACATGCAGTAGGCAAAGACGTGACAAAACGTATCGTGGATCTAGGCAGAGATGTTGGTCAAACGTTAAATTACTCTGTTAAAGGGCACCCTTGGGAACTCATTTTTATCTATATGTCGCTTCTTAGCTATGACTGGAACTATATGACGGATGTTGAGTATTTCAAGGAATGTATTCGTAAAACCGTAGATAATCCAGGTCCAGCTATTCGAAATATTATGGCCTATGGTGAAATGCGCATCGCAGATCGTAAGGGGAATCAAAAATTATGTGAGGCGATACGCAAAACATTAGAGCAAGATGTGAAGAATATTGAGCGGTCTATGACGTATATGTTTAGATAAGTAATGGGAGATTACAATGATTACGATTGCACTAGATGAAAATGGCGATTTTGAGGGATTTCAACAGTCTGGACAGCCAGAACCTCTGTTTATAGCTGGTATTGTATATGATGATAAGGGCCATGAGAATGATGCGTGGAATGAGATGCAACGCTTAGATGACTATTTTCGCGTTGTGGCGAGTACGGTAAAATGCCACTATCCTATTGATTTGCACATGAATCATCAAGGTACCAATGGATATAATGTTAAACGTATGAAAATGGAATTGCAGGCCACATTGCCGGAATTCTTTCAGCAGGGAACATATAAGAATAAGAAAATGGGTAAATATCCGCGTCAAGGTAGCTATCGCATTGCGATGATGCTCAAGAGTGGCATTGGTAAATCCATTTTAAACCGCAAGTCCACTAGCATGCTTGTAAATGATGAATATGCCAGTAATCTCTATATGAATATGGCCTATTCCATCGTGTCGCGCCTCGTATTTCATAACCCCTATGATTTGCATGTATCTAAGGTCAAATTTGATTTGGCAACACGTCAGGTGCCTGTGAAAGCTGACGATACGGAGTTATGTAATAAATATACTAAGATAGGTTACAAGTATAAAAATGAAGAAGGGGATATTCGATTTTTCCAAGTAGCTAATGACTATAACTATCGGGCTGCGCTAGATCGAAAATTACTGGAAACGAATCGGTTAGATTTAGACATTGATCGATTCTCTGTGCGGTCGATTCTTTACTATGCAGATCAAGAAAAATCTAAGCAATATACTTTCTTATACTTAGCTGATACGATTTGTGCTATTCTAAACCACAATAAGGATGGTCAGAGTATTACCGAGTGGCAAGAATCCTTTGTAAAGCAAGCAACGCAGCTTAATGGATCTAGTCAAAACCTTATCTTTATGTATGATGATATCGACATGGCCTATGAACAAGCCGTTACGGCGTATCAACAAAAGGACTATTTCAAGGCCCTTTCTGTGTTATTTGCTTCTAAACAAAGCCGGAGTGAGTTCCAAAACTATTATTGGGCACAATGGTTTCCAAAGATTGAGGAATGGATTTCTCAAGTCAACGATGTGGATGCCATTGAAGAGGCAGTTCATCAATTTGCGAAATATGCTAATTCCAATTTATTAAAACAAGATGAATTGGTATATTTACATACCCATTTGAAACCACTTGTGGAGACAACAAAAATAGATAAACGGAGTCAGTATATTTTTTATGATGCTAGCGTGACGGCATATAACCATATAGGAGACAGCCAAATGGCAGAACAATGCTTTGAGATCTGTAAGCGTTTTGCTAAATACTGTCATGTAGAAGAATATTTGTTAACCCTTAAACGTCGTGTGGTCATGCTCAATGATCAGTATCGCTACGAAGAGGCGCTTTCACTAGCAAAAGAAATACTTGAATACGAGGACGAATTAGCATCCTTGCGTCAATTATTGGTTGAGTCTGATGAAGAGGCTAGTATTAGTAAAGGGCGTGCCTTGAGCCAATGTGGCCAAG
>ERZ772904.585-NODE-585-length-10592-cov-8.1155_pt1 | contig 10592 bp, 8 predicted proteins | sample MGYA00512122_ERZ772904 | MGnify/ENA primary metagenome ERZ772904 (study PRJEB29015, sample SAMEA2738104) | human oral metagenome | biome: human oral; feature: human-associated habitat; material: saliva | place: China | collected 2269 ... | reverse complement strand
GCCGCAGAGGGGGCACTCCCCCGCCCGCGTTGTCCGGTGAAGCCTCCACCGCTGCTACAACCAAACCTAGCCAGCGCATCCGGCTCAGCATCCCAGACCCGAGCACACGACAAACGCAACCTAGACGCAGAAAACCCCCGCCGTTCTGTAGCGAACTACAGTACGGCGGGGGTTTCACGTACGCTCCCCTGCGGGTGCATCCTCAACGGCGGCAAACCAACCAGCCATAAGAGCTGGCGGGCATGCCGTGGCGGGACGTCTTACGCCAGCAGGGTCGGCTTCACCTGACGGAGCTTATCCAGCAGACCGTTCACGAACTTCGGAGATTCATTCGTGGACAGCACACGCGCCAGACCGACAGCCTCAGAAATTGCGACAGCATCCGGAACTTCGTCATTGTACAGAAGCTCCCAAGTGCCAATACGCAGCACGGCACGGTCCACGGCGGGCATACGCTCGAAGGACCAGTCACGGGCGTAAGTCTCCACAAACTCGCGGATCTCTTCGTCGTGGTCGCGGACGCCACGAATGATTTCCTCAGAGTAAGCAGAAATCTGCGCTACCGTGTACAGTCGGCGGCGGCGGAGTACCTCAATATAATCTTCGTTGCGCTGGTCCGCCTCGAAGAGCACTTCGAGGGCGCGCAATCGGGCTTTCGTACGCGAATTCATTAGTCGTTCACGCGACCGAGGTACTCACCGGTGCGGGTGTCAACCTTGACCTTGGTGCCGGTCTCCAGGAACAGGGGAACCTGAATCTCGTAGCCGGTTTCAACGGTTGCGGGCTTGGTGCCGCCGGTGGAGCGGTCACCCTGCAGGCCGGGCTCGGTGTAGGTGATTTCGAGGACCACGGAGGCGGGCAGCTCGATGTACAGGGGGTTGCCCTCGTGCATTGCGATGGTTGCGGTCTGGGACTCGAGCATGTAGTTTGCTGCGTCGCCGACAACGGTTGCGGGAACGTTGATCTGGTCGTAGGTCTTCATGTCCATGAAGACGTAGTCGTCGCCGTCCTGGTACAGGTACTGGTAGTCGGAGCGGTCAACGGTTGCGGTTTCAATCTTAGCGCCAGCGTTGAAGGTGCGGTCGACGACCTTGCCGGAGGTAACGTTGCGCAGCTTGGTGCGGACGAATGCGCCACCCTTACCGGGCTTCACGTGCTGGAACTCTACGACGGACCAGAGGTTGCCGTCAATCTTCAGGACGGCGCCGTTCTTAATATCGGTAGTGGATGCCATGGGGCTCTCCTTCGTGTCATCGACGCTCACGCCGTAGTGGTACCCGGCGCGGCGCTAAGTTTTCAATGAGCAAAAATATGTCCCGTACATTCTACAGGATGCGCACGAATTTGCCTAGCAGGGGCGCCACAGATTTTCTGTGACACCCCGCCCGGCTGGCGCGTACTGACTGTCATGTGCTGGCAGATACGTGCCGGGTGCCTCCGGTGAATGTACGGGACTCATCACCTACTCGGTAACTTCCTGATAGGTCATGTACAGAATCGAATCGTCCGGCACCTCGTAGACGCGCGGGCGAGCCAGACCATCCAGAATGATGAAGCGCAGCAGGTTGCCGCGCGCCTTCTTGTCGCGGCGCATGGCCTCCAGAAGCTGGGGCCATGCGTCTGCCTTGTAGGAGGTGGGCAGGCCCAGGGATTCGAGGATGCGGCGGGTACGTGCCACGAGCTCCTCGTCGGCGTGGCCGGTTGCCAGCGCCAGTTCGGCGGCGTAGACCATGCCGACGGACACTGCCGCGCCGTGACGCCACTGGTAGCGTTCGTTGCGCTCGATGGCGTGGGCGAGGGTGTGGCCGTAGTTCAGGATTTCGCGGCGGCCGGATTCGCGCAGGTCCTCGGAGACGACCTCAGCCTTCACGCGCACGCTGCGTTCGATGAGTTCGCGCATCACGGCGGACTGCGAATCGCGCACGGCCTGCGGATTCGCCTCGATCAGGTCGAGAATCTCGGGGTCTGCGATGAAGCCGCACTTGACGACCTCACCCATGCCGGTCAGCAGCTCATGCTCGGGCAGGGTGCGCAGGGTACCAATCTCGCAGAGCACGGCGGCGGGCGGCCAGAATGCGCCGACCAGGTTCTTACCCTCGGCGGTGTTGATGCCGGTCTTACCGCCCACAGCGGCGTCCACCATGCCGAGCAGGGTGGTCGGAATGTGGATGACGCGCACGCCGCGCAGCCAGGTTGCCGCCACGAAGCCGGCAACGTCGGTAATAGCGCCGCCACCCACGGAGATGATCGCGTCGGTGCGGGTGAAGTCGTTCTGACCGAGTACCTGCCAGCAGAACGCCGCCACCTGGCAGTGCTTGGCCTCCTCGGCGTCCGGGATCTCGGCGCTAAACGACTCGTAACCCATCGCGCGCAGGTCCTCCATGACCAGCTCACCCGTGGAACGCAGGGCACGCGGGTGAATCACGAGCACCTTCTTGGTGCGGTTGCCCAGAATTTCGGGGATTTTACCGAGCAGGTTGTGGCCGATGAGAACCTCGTAGTTCTCACGCGGGGAGCTGCCGGTCACCGGGATGCGGGTAATATCTTCCGCGCCGGAGGCACCGAAAGTGGGGGTGGGCTGAGTGCTCATCGTGTGTCCTTTCACAGGTGAGGGGTTATGCTTGGGGGCGCTGCGCGCGGGAGGTACGGGTTGCGGTCACGTACGCCTGGATTTCGGCGGTCATCTCGGTGATGGGGCGGCCGCCTCGTGCGTCCAGGGTGAAGTGCGCCAGCTCTTCGTATCGGCTGCGGCGGCGCTCAAAAATTTCGGTCCACCGCTCGACCGGGTTCGGTTGCAGCAGCGGGCGGGTCTTGTTGCCGGTAATGCGCGGGGTGACGGTGTCAGCATCAACGAGGATGTACACCACGCATTCGTCCTTGAGCAGCTCCGCAACCGAGTCGGTCATGGGCGCGCCACCGCCCAGGGAGAACACCGTGTTGCGGTACACCGGGGAGGTTAGCACCTCTTCGATGGTCTTGCGTTCCAGCTCGCGGAAGTGCGCCTCACCGAAAATCTCGAAAATTTCGGAGACCTCGCCGTAGCGTTCCACGATCAGCTGGTCGGCGTCGAGGAACTCGTAGCCGTAGAAACGCGCCAGGTGCGTGCCAATGTAGGTCTTACCGGCCGCCATGGGGCCGATCAGCACGATGGGGCGCGACTGCTCGGCAAAGTTCTCGTGCATCTCGCGCACCTGCTGCGGGTGGATGCGGGCGGACTCCTCGATCTCGCCGGGCTCAAGTTCAAGAGACTCAAGTTTACCGGGCTCGAGCTCGGCGTTCAGCTCCGCCTCGGATGCGGCGCGCGCCTCAATCTCGGCAGCGGCCTCGGCGGAGTCCACCGCCGCGATTTCCTCGGCCACAGACTCGGCCACAGAAACCTGCACCTTGCCGAACAGCGCCGGGGTCGGACGCAGCGGCTTAGGCGCAGTGGGCTTGGGTACAGGGGTCGCGGAAGTTTCGGTCCGTGCCGGGGCGGGCTGGGGTTCGGCCTTCTGCACGGGCGCAGAAGCGGTAGCGCTCTCCCCCGTCGCCTCTGCAGGCTGAGCCTGCTTCGGAGGTGCCGGCTTGGGCGCGGCAGGTTTCGGAGCTGCGGGCTTGGCAGGTGCCGGCTTGGGCGCGGTCGGCTTGGGAGCTACCGGCTTCGGGGCGGCGGGCTTGGGAGTCTCAGCCTGTGCGGGCTCCTTGCGAGGCTCCTCCTCAGCCATGCCCTGCAGGGCGCTCAGTAGCTTCAGGCGCAGATCCTCATCCAGGCCCGCAGCCGGGTCAGCATCCTCGGAGGCCGAGGAGGCGTACAGGCGTACACCCCGCGCGCTCGCCGTCGCGGCAGCGGGCAGGGGACGGGCACCCGAACGCATCAGGTCGGCAGGGGTGGGCACGCGAGAAGCCGGGCGCGCAGAAGAAGCAGAGCCGGCGGCCTCGGAACCCGCGTTAGGTTCGGCACCCGCACCGGGTTCGCGGGAAGAGGCCTCGCGAGCGGTAGCCTCGGGCGGCTCAGCCTCAACAACCCGCTCAGCCGCGGCAGGTACACCGGATTCCGGGCGCGGCGAAGCGCCCCCTCGCGCACGCTGCGCAGCCGCAGCAATACGCGCCAGAGGGCTCGACGCGACGGGGTGAACGCCCGCAGGCTCAACCGGAAGGGGCACTACGCGTCCCAACCGGCCACGTTAGACTCCCACGCCAGAGACGCCGGAATGGCCTCCAGGTAGGAATCCATGTTGCGGCGAGTCTCGCCAATGGAGTCGCCGCCGAACTTCTCCAGTGCCGCCTCAGCGAGCACCAGGGCGACCATAGCCTCCGCCACCACGCCGGCGGCGGGAACGGCGCACACATCCGAACGCTGGTGGTGGGCGCGAGCCTCTTCACCGGTGGAAGTGTCAATGGTCTTCAGAGCCTTCGGCACGGTCGCAATGGGCTTCATTGCCGCGCGCACACGCAGCAGGTCGCCGATGCTCATGCCGCCCTCAATACCACCTGCACGGTTGGTATCGCGGGTTACGCCGTGCTCACCAATGGAAATCTCGTCGTGAGCGGCAGTGCCGGGGCGGTCAGCGGTCGCGAAACCGTCACCAACCTCAACGCCCTTAATGGCCTGAATACCCATCAGGGCTGCAGCAAGGCGCGCGTCCAGGCGGCGGTCCCAGTGCACGTACGAACCCAGTCCGGGAGGCATACCGTACGCGAGCACCTCAACCACACCGCCGAGAGTCTCACCGTCCTTGTGCGCCTCGTCCACGCGCTGAACCATCGCGTCAGAGGTTACCTTGTCGAAGCAGCGCAACGGGTCAGCGTCCAGCTGGTCAACGTTGCGGGGCGAAGGCACCGGGGCACCTTCGGGAGCGTGCACGCCACCCACAGCCACGGTGTGAGAAACCAACTCAACGCCCAGAGCCTTCAAAATCTGAGCGGCAACCACACCAAGAGCCACGCGGGTCGCAGTCTCACGTGCGGAGGCGCGCTCCAGCACCGGGCGAGCCTCAGAGAAGTTGTACTTCTGCATGCCGGTAAAGTCGGCGTGACCGGGACGCGGGCGAGTCAGCGCCGCGTTGCGCGCACGGTGCTCAATCAGCTTGGGGTCAACCGGATCGGAGCTCATCACGTCAGTCCACTTGGGCCACTCGGTGTTAGCAATCTCAATAGCGACCGGGCCGCCCTGAGTCAGGCCGTGACGCACACCGCCGAGGATGCGCACGCGGTCCTCCTCGAACTTCATGCGGGCACCGCGGCCGTAACCCAGACGGCGGCGAGCCAGGGCGTCACGCACCATGTCGCTGGTGAGTTCCACACCGGCGGGAACGCCCTCAATAATGCCGACGAGCGCCTCGCCGTGGGATTCTCCGGCAGTGAGCCAACGCAGGGCCATAGGTTAACCTCTTTTCATCGCACCCGCACCGGCGCGCAGGTGGAAGGAATAATAATTCTTCACGTGTATAAATAGTGTATAAAATGCCCGTTTACTGAGCGAGTGAAAGCACGTTTTTTTCACGAAACGGAAGCACGAGGCGGCAGATCAACCGCCGCACACATCGCATTCACCAGGCCCAGCAATTCGGCAGGCTGCAGGGTGCGGTCCGTGAAGAGCAGAACCTGCTCGACGGCCTGGTAGAGCAGCATCTCCAAACCAGAAACCACCGTGCCGCCGTTCGCTTCCCAAGCGCTCGCCAGCGCCGAAGGCCACGGGTTATACGCAACATCGAGCAGTACCGGCCGGTGCGTCGCGCAGGCGCCCTTCAGCCCGCTTAGCTGGCTCGCCCACTCATCCGCCGCATGAGCAGGAAGAGTAGAGCTCACAGGGTGATGACCGCGCTCAGCAAGATTCTGCGGCAGCTCAGATAGGGAAATCTGCTCCAGCTGAACGCCCAGGCGCTCGGCCACGGCCTGCAGGTCACCCAGCTTATGCAGCGAACGGGCGTACACGCTCGCGCGGCGGTAACCCAGCTTATGCAGGGCGGTCAGGGCGGAAATCGCGGTCGCTCCCCCGCCAATCACGGCGGGCTCGTCGCGCTCGGGGTTCGGCTTCAGACCCGCGTGGCGCAGCGCGTTCACGATGCCGATCACATCGGTGTTATCGCCCAGCACCTTCTCGCCGCGCGGGTACACCGTGTTCACCGCACCGGTCACGCGGGCGGTCTCACTCAGCTCATCGCAGTACTGAATGACCGCGGTCTTCAGCGGCATGGTCACCGACAGGCCCGCAATATACGGGGCGTCCTCCGTGCCAGCCGGGTTACGCACGCCGCGCATAATCTCCGGCAGGTCATCGGGCAGGGTATCGCGGCGACTGTACTCGAGGTTCGCCTCGCCCAGGTACGCGTACGCGGCCCGATGCAGCGCGGGCGAGAGCGAATGGGCAATCGGGTGGCCCAGCACGTAGGCGCGGCGAAGATACGGGGCTTCGCGGTACGGTTCAGTCTTCATCGATACTCTTTCGCTCTCAATGCCGGGTCACGGACGGCCGCGGGGGCCACCTCCCATTTTAGCGGGTACAGCAAAGGCGGGCACCGCCCCACTCTCGTGGGAACGGTGCCCGCCCTCTACATCAGCTACAGCTTAGTTACAGCGGCCCGGGTGCTTCGAGCACCACTGGTTGTACTCTTCCACGTAACGCTGGTGCTCAGCGTAAGTGCGGGAGTACTTGGTCTCGCCGGAATCCAGGTCGACGGTCACCCAGTAGTAGTACGGGTTCTTCTCCGGAGCGGCGGCGGCCTTGATGGACGCCAGCTGCGGGGAACCAATCGGACCCTTCGGCAGACCCTTGTTCGCGTACGTGTTGTACTTGTTGTTCTTGTCTGCCTTCTGCTCCTCCGTCAGGTGGTAGGAGCGGATACCCAGACCGTAGGTCACGGTTGCGTCCGACTGAATCAGGCCGGAGGTCTCACCATCCGGGTTGTTCAGACGGTTCTCAATGATGCCCGCAACAGCCACGTAGTCCTTCGGCTGAGCCTCAAGCTCCACGATGGAGGCGATGGTCAGCACCTCGAAGGCCTTCTGATCGCCGCTCACGCCGGCTTCCTTCAGGTCGGCCTTGGTCTTATCGACCATGGTCTGAATGACCTTCTTGATGTCGGTGTCCTTCGGGAATCGGTACTCGCCCGGGTGCAGCCAACCCTCAATCGATGGGAAGTTGCTCGGCACGCCGTACTGCGTGTAGTTCTGCACGGCCTCTTCCACCTGCTTGCGGGTGAACGCGCCGTCAGAACCGGAAACGATCAGGTCGATGGTCTCGGTCACGCGCTTGCCCTGCGGAATCGCCAAGTACAGCACGTTGCTGTTCGCCTCGATAATCGTGTTGATTGCGCTCGAGCTGCTCATGTGCTGCTGAAGCTCGTAGGTGCCCGGCTGCAGGTACTTGCCCTTGCTCTCCTTGGTGTACACCTCAACGAACTTATCAGCATCAGCAATGATGCCCGCCGCCTCCAGCTCGTTCGCCACCTGCGCGGTGGACTGGCCCGAGCGGATCGTGAAGGTCACGGTCGTGCCGTTACCGCCGCCGGAGTAATCGCGCGTCTTGAACGGATCGTACCGCGTGATGAAAGCGGCAGAAATAATCACCAGGGCCGCCACGAAGAGCGACATGGCGCTCAGCATGATGGCGCGGCGACGGCGCTTGCGAGCACGCAGGGTCGCTACAGAGACGACCTCGTGCTCCAAGGTAATGCCGGTAATGCCTTTTTCCTCGTCGGCTTTCGTCGGCCGAAAAAGGTCCAGACCGCTCTCTTCGGGGTGTTCCTCGGAATGTTTATTCTTTTCGGTCACTGAAGGTTCTCCGTTTCATTGACGGCACCAACCGCAGCCCCTTCTAACTCGTGCGATCGGTTCTCTTCGTGGGCCGGATCGCTCACCTTGTACCCGGCTACGGACTGCCCTGCCTTGAGGGCGTCCAGGCTGTACTGCAAAATGTTCACAGCCGCCACCTGGTCAACCATAGTCTTGAAGTCTCGGCTGGATACCCCAGCCTCGTGCAGTGCACGGTGAGCGCTCACGGTGGTGAGTCGCTCATCCACCAGCCAAATGTTAATGTGTGTCTTATTTTCGGCGTCCAGCTCGGAGCGCAGAGCCTGAGCGTATTCCCGAGCCATCTCGGTCGAGGAGGACTCCCCGCCGCGCATGGTCTTCGGAAGCCCGACGAAAACCTCGACCACCTCGTTCACCTCAATCAGCTTGCGTAGCACGCGACGATCGGAGTTCTTCTTCTCGTCGCGACGCAGCGTCTTGAGCGGGGTGGCGAGGATGCCGTCGGGGTCGCTGAGGGCGGTGCCGACGCGGGCCTTACCCACGTCAACACCCATCCGCACTCCGCGCTGGAATTCTGCCATGTCTTAGGCCTGAGCCTGTGCGATAGCGTCGCGAACGGCGTCCAGAGCGGCACCAATCTTGGATGCATCCTGGCCACCGCCCTGAGCGACGTCGTCCTTACCGCCGCCGCCGCCGCCGAGCACGCCTGCGGCCACGCGGACCAGTGCGCCAGCCTTCACGCCGGCGGAGCGAGCACCCTCGGTGGTTGCCACGAGGATCACGGGACGGCCGTTGGACACGCCAGCCACGGCCACCACGGCGGCCTCGGAACCGAAGCGGGAACGCAGGTCCAGGGCCAGCTCGCGCACGCCGTTGGCGTCCAGCTCGCCGGCGTTGTGGGCCAGAACGCGCACGGAGCCGATGGTCTGTGCGTTCTCCAGAAGCTTGCCGGCCTCGGCCTGCAGCTTCTCGCGACGCAGCTGAGCCAGCTCCTTCTCGGCGGCCTTCAGCTTAGCCAAGGTCTGGTTAATCTTCTCGGGCAGGTCTGCGGAGGACTGAACCTTCATCAGGCCGGTCAGCTGGTTCACCAGGGTGCGCTCAGCTGCCAGGTGGTTGAAGGAGTCCAGACCCACCAGGGCCTCGACGCGGCGGTTGCCGGAGCCCACGGAGCTCTCGGTCAGCAGCGACAGCGAACCGATCTCTGCAGAGGTGCCCACGTGGGTACCACCGCACAGCTCGCGGGAGAAGTCGCCGCCAATCTCAACCACGCGCACCACGTCGCCGTACTTCTCGCCGAAGAGGCTCATGGCGCCCAGAGCCTTCGCCTCGGCCAGAGGCATCACGCGGGTAATCACCTCGTGGTTATCGCGGATCGCGAGGTTAGCGACCTCTTCAACCTCACGCTTAGCGGACTCGGACAGGCCCTCGTTCCACGCGAAGTCGAAGCGCAGGTAGCCTTCCTTGTTGAAGGAGCCGCGCTGGGTTGCCTCGTTGCCGAGCACCTGGTGCAGGGCGGCGTGGATGATGTGGGTACCCGAGTGTGCCTTTTCACCGTCGCGGCGGCGCTGCACGTCAACCTGTGCCACAACATCGGCACCGACGTGAGCCTCACCCTCGCGCACGATGGCGCGGTGAACGCTCAGGCCCTTGACGGGCTGCTGAACGTCCTGGACGTCAATGATGAAGCCGTTACCGGTGATAACACCGGTGTCGGCTGCCTGGCCACCGGCCTCGGCGTAGAACGGGGTTTCGTCCAGGACGACCTCGATCTTGTCGCCGGCCTTGGCGGCGGGCACGGACACGCCGTCCACCAGGATGGCGCGCAGCTTGGTCTCGGTGCGCAGCTCGGTGTAACCGGTGAAGATGGAGCCGCGCTCGTCCACGAGCTTACGCAGCTCGGAGAGGTCGGCGAAGGCGCCCTTCTTAGCCTTGGCGTCAGCCTGTGCGCGGTGGCGCTGCTCGGCCATCAGCTCGCGGAAGGCCTTCTCGTCAACCTTCACGCCGGCCTCGGCGGCCATCTCGAGGGTCAGGTCAATCGGGAAGCCGTAGGTGTCGTGCAGTGCGAAGGCCTCGGCGCCGGAAACGGAGTTCGAGCCGTCCTTCTTAGCGGCGGCCACGGCCTCTTCCAGGCGCTCGGTACCGGTCTCGATGGTGTGCAGGAACGCCTTCTCCTCGGCGTAGGCAATGCGGGAAATGCGCTCGAAGTCGTCAGCCACGTACGGGAACGCACCCTTCATCGCGTCACGCGAAGCCGGGAACAGCACGGGCAGGCAGGGCTCGGTCACGCCCAGCAGGCGCATAGCGCGGATCGCGCGGCGCATCAGACGGCGCAGAATGTAGCCGCGACCCTCGTTCGAGGGGGTCACGCCGTCGGCAATCAGCATGAGCGAAGAACGGATGTGGTCGGCCACCACGCGCATACGCACGTCATCCTCGTAGCCCTCGTCCTCGGCGGACTCGGAGCCGTGGTACTTCTTACCGGAGAGCTTGGACGCCGCATCCAGCACGGGGCGCACCTGGTCGGTCTCGTAGAAGTTCTCGACACCCTGCAGCAGCATGGCCAGACGCTCAACGCCCAGACCGGTATCGATGTTCTTCTTCGGCAGGTCGCCCAGAATCTCGAAGTCGTCCTTGCCGATGCCCTCGCCACGCTGGTACTGCATGAACACGAGGTTCCAGATCTCGATGTAGCGGTCGTCGTCAGCCGCCGGGCCGCCTTCCTTACCGTAGGCGGGGCCGCGGTCGTAGAAAATCTCGGAGTCGGGGCCTGCGGGGCCGGGCTGGCCGGTGGACCAGTAGTTTTCCTTCATGCCCATGCGCTGAATACGCTCAGCCGGGAAGCCCACCTTGTTGTGCCAAAT
>ERZ772904.571-NODE-571-length-10700-cov-3.48934_pt1 | contig 10700 bp, 11 predicted proteins | sample MGYA00512122_ERZ772904 | MGnify/ENA primary metagenome ERZ772904 (study PRJEB29015, sample SAMEA2738104) | human oral metagenome | biome: human oral; feature: human-associated habitat; material: saliva | place: China | collected 2269 ... | reverse complement strand
CTCCAGAACCTGAGAAACCAGCGCCTACTCCAGTTCCTGAGAAACCAGCGCCTACTCCAGAACCTGAGAAACCTGCCCCTACTCCAGAACCTGAGAAACCAGCGCCTACTCCAGTTCCTGAGAAACCAGCGCCTACCCCAGAATCTGAGAAACCAGCGCCTACTCCAGTTCCTGAGAAACCTGCCCCTACTCCAGAACCTGAGAAACCAGCGCCTACTCCAGAACCTGAGAAACCAGCGCCTACTCCAGTTCCTGAGAAACCTGCCCCTACTCCAGTTCCTGAGAAACCAGCGCCTACCCCAGAATCTGAGAAACCTGCCCCTACTCCAGTTCCTGAGAAACCAGCGCCTACTCCAGAGCCTGAGAAACCTACTAAGACTACTGATAGAGTGAAAGACGATAAAACTAAAACAGATGACTCTAAAAAAGATAGTCAAAACAACGAAACAACTAAAAATAAACTACCTGAAACAGGCGAATCTTCATCGCTATTAGGAGTTATTGGAGGACTACTATCTATTGTAGGACTTGGAATCTTTACAAAATGTAAACGTGGGTAGAGTGATTAAACAACTGTTGAATACTATCTTACAAACTTAAACAGTTCTAACATTACAAAATTAGCTATGATTAAAAAATCAACATTATTTACTATTCTTACTTTAACTAGCCTAACTCTTGTAGCCTGCCAACAAAAGCAAGAAGCTACTACTTCATCAAGTACAGAACAAACGAGTTCTACTAGTACAGAATCATCTAGCTCGTCTTCTGAAGTGAAGAAAACGGATTATAGTTTATATAACGAGGTAATAGAAAAATATTCTCAATTACAAAACAAACCATCCCAGGATATTAATCCCAAAGCTAACTTAAAAGATAATTCTCCACAAGTATATTCAGATATTGAATACTGCCTATATGATTTTGATAAAAATGGGACGGACGAACTAATCATTGCTCTGAAAATTAAGTCAGGTAAACATGATATTTTAGACATCAGAACGATTCAGAATGATAAAGTCATTCAACTCACTCTAATGTATTTGTATTTAGATTTTATCGGAGAAAAAGTGATTTTTGTTCCTCTTGAAGATGGATATTTTCAACTTTCAAGTGCATCTGGCGGTAAACAATCTCATAAACTCTATAAACTAAATACAAATACATTAGACTTAGAATTGCTTACTGAGTCAGATACAGAAGATGGATTAGGAACTAGACCACCACTACTTAACCAAGATGCATTTTCTTGGAAATCTGTATCAAATCCAATATCAGGAGAAACAACACCTTCACAAGAAATTAAAGGAATGAATATTTCTTCTATCCAAAACGGTGATTTTTCAAGTATCTCTGGTACATGGCGCAATAGTGCTGGTGTAGAACTTGTATTTGATGAACATGGACTGGTTAGTGATAATTCGCAAGTTTCAATTGAATATTCTAAAGAAATTGACCACTACCTTAAGGCAACTTTACTTCCTAAAAATGGAGGTGCTGGTGGTTCTGCCCTTGCCTTTTTACCTGCAGGAATTCCTTTAACAAGGTCTATCACTTCTTCACCTGAAAACGGATATAAGGACCCATCCGATATTAGCCAAGAACGACTATGGACAGGACAACAACTTATAGAAGGAATAGTTCAGGATTTTTCTATAAGGTTCAATAATTAAATTAACTACTGAACCGCTTATAGGCGGTTCTTTTAAATATGGAGGAAATCATGGATTTTACAGAATATTTATATAAAAATATCGGAGAACGTGTTAGACTGGACAGACAAACAAAAAAAATGAATTTGTCAACTTATTCTAGACATATCTCACAATGTACTTTTGATAAAAAGGTTAAAGAAACAGGAGATACACAAAAAAATCCTATAACTGGCATCACAGAAAGGAATATTGGCAAAATAGAAAAAGGAGTGCATGATAATTTTAGGAGTTTTTTATCAGATAATCAAATTAAAGCATTAACTGCTACCCTTGATTGTAATCAAGATGAATTACTTTTAGGAAATAAAGAACAGAAACAAGAAATCGTAAAAATTTTACTTTTAGGATGTCTATTAAATAATCTAGATGTTCAAATTGACTCTGTTTCATCTGAGACATGGCGAGATTTATACCATAAATCTCAATCTCTCGGTATCAAACCTAATAAAAAAACTGAACGTTTAAGTAATATAGTATTAAAATTTCTACTAAGCTATTCCACTTTCCAAAAGCACTTCATGAATTCCGTTTTTTATTATTCAGATAACTATTCTGATAAATATACTCCTTTTAAATCAAAAGATGAACAACACAGTGTTTCTTTTAACCATAAATTACAAACTAAATATGCTAGAGACTTGGAAAAAATCAATTCTGAACTTCAAACTTGGTATACTACCGATTTAGGAGAAATTACTTCTGTTCTACTACGTAAACCTGAAAACATTATCTATATATTTGAAGCATTCGAACATACTATATATAAAATAATTGATTTAATTTTTGATAAATTTATAGAAACATTTAACAATAGTTTGAATACAAGGGGTAAAAATAATGCTCCTAGCAAAATAATATACTATTTAGACTCCGATGTTCTTTTAAACATTTTATTGGAAGATGATATATACTATCTTTTAGTAAATGAGCTAAAAAAAGAACAGATCGATAAAACTAATAGTCTCTTTCATATTCAATTTTTACAGTTACTCCAGTATCAAAATTTATTCTTGGAAAAAATACATAATAAATATGAGGATACTAATAAGAACTATGATGCATTTAAACTTTATTCTGATTTAACTCAACTTATCAAATTTTATGAAAAAACAAAAGATAATCATCTAAATCTCTACATAAATGATTTCATAGACAATCAAGACCACGAATAAAAATTATGGCTTTACGACTAAAATCGTGAAGTCTTTTTTTATTGCATATCATATATTCTTTCTTCCAAGGTATTCAATTTTATCTCTAAATTTCATTTTAGTGTATACAATCTCCTTATTAAAACTATTTATAATAGCTTATGTAAAGAACAACAAAGGTGCCTAGTTCATTACACAAATATTTTTTTATTAGAAATCAGCAAATTCTAGGCATGCTGATTATGGAGGAATAGCACATGAGTGCATTTAAATATAGAAATCCAGTTTATGGATACAATGTCGCCCTTTTCCATGAAATATTTGGAGAAAAACCTATCTTTAGTTCATTATCTGTCGAAGAAGAGATTAAGTGGGTCTATAAGGATAATAAGCGAACTGACGAGGTAGATGGATTTAGTCGATACTTCGTTATTCCTGGTCAGAATCCATTTCTTGTCAAATTCCCTACTTCGCAAGAAATTGAACAATTCGCAGAGGTTGAGTTAATTAATCCTGTCGCTTGTAAAGTGAAAAGTAATGTTTATTTTAAAGCCGAATCTGTAAAAATTATCAAAGAAGGAGGTAAGTAACGAATGGCATTTCCGTTTATTCAACCAGAAAATAAACGGGAGTTTGTAGTTGATACTGAATACTTGGTTCAGTGTGTAGAAATAGGGTTGCAAAACAGCTCTATTTCTTCAACTACTAATTCCTTCCAGTTCATCTATGGTGATAATTATCTAGACTTTGTTCCTCGTTTTCCTTGTGCGTACATTTTAGATAATACTCTATACCAACAGATTTTTCAAATTTTATCTACAAGTGCTTATCCTTTGTTGACATTTCTAAAACAGCCTTCTGCCTATATCGTCAAACGTGATAGTACGAGTATTAACACTAGTCGTGCGTTTCGGTTTCCATTCTTTAAGGGAATACCTGAAAGGTTGACGTATCAAAAGCTATCTGATATCAGCGTTCAAAACGAAAGTTTTGAACTCATGAAAAACTATCGAATTGATTTTAATCGCATCGTTCATTGTTTGATTGCTGGTTCTTCTGGTTCTGGAAAGAGTTACGCTTTGACATATCTAATCTCTGTTATTAATCAATTTGCTCATGTAACAGTTGTAGACCCTAAATGCGATTCCATCTCTCGTTACTGCTTAAAACAGAACATACAAGTTCTTTATCAAGAGAAAGACTTCTCAGCTGATGAATTTGTTTCTAAGGTGAACACCCTGCTAAAAGTAGAACTAGACACTATCTATCAAAGACAAGCAGAGCTTCTTGAAAATCCTTCTAAAAAATTTCAACATCGTTGTCTGGTGATTGATGAATTGCTTGCTTTAACATCTTTGACCTCAAAAAACATCAAAGATACTTTCTTTGCGCTTTTGTCTAATATTGCATTATTGGGAAGGGCAACCTCCGTTCATCTAATCTTAGTCAGTCAACGTATGGATACTACCGCTTTACCAATTGCCATTAGAGAGCAGTGTAATTTCTTGATTCAACTTGGGTTAATCAACAGAAAAACGACAACGTTTTTATTCCCAGACTTGGATTCAGAGACAGGAATAGTCATTCCTAACGGAAAAGGAACTGGTATTGTTCAAGTTATTGACGGTATAACACCACCTAATGTTATGCCATTGCTAGTACCAACTATAAAAGGAGAAAATATATGAAAAACATAAACAATCAAATTATGAGAAATAGCACTGTCATTACTGATAAACTCTACTACTTACTGCCTTTAGAGTTACTCTTGAGCTTTCTGTGGAGTTTAACTCTAGCAGGTATATGGTTTGTTAACCAAGTTAGCACTATTATCTCTTGGGACGTTTGGAGCCAAATTTTAGATAATTTTCAAATAGCACAATCTATACTACTTAAAGCAATGACTATCGTTCTTATCATCTATCTTTTAGCGCATATCCTTCTTTGCATCGTATGGATAAAAGAAGATAATTTTTTGAACTTTTTCCGAACAGTAAATCGATTAAGGATAGTACGAAAACAAATGCTAAAGAGAGGCAGTGAAATCGATAGTGAGGTTGTAAAAGAGTACAAATCTATTGTTCAATCTATCAGATGTATTATAACTCAGGAATATATCCTAGTTATTATACCACAGGCAGAGAGTTCAGATATTGATACAATTTTACAAAAAAAATTAGATTTTTTGTGCAACTATCTGATAAGAGTCTATTGTAAACTATATATATTCTCTCCCAAAGATAGTACTTCACCTAATCATATAATACAAGGGACGAGAAAGCCTAGTTAATTAAAATACCAGCGGAGCTTGCCGTTAGGCAAGAGCTCCAAGTTGGTTTTGTTCCAATTCATTTAGGAGCTTTATTATACTGCTTCAGGGCTTGTTATTGAAGCAGTATAATTTTGTTCCATTGTTCCAAAAAAAGAGAGGAGTTCAAAATGGTAAAAGCCAGAAACATTATGTTTGTCCAACAAATTGAGTATTTCCAATCTTCAAATTTACAAGATATCATCGAGTATATGACGAATACTCTGAAACCGATTCGTTTTGCGGGAATTTTGCATGATAAGGATATTGGGCAAGATGGAAATCTTGTCACACCACATATACACCTTGTTCTACAGTTTGAAAGTGCTAGAAGTTTAAACAATCTTGCTAAGTTGACTAAACAACCAATACAGTGTTTTGAGCAGTGGAGGGGTTCAGTTAACAATGCTTATTCATATCTCGTTCATCATACGGAGTCCAATCAAGATAAATACCAATATTCTCCCAAAGAAGTTATTGCGAATTTTGACTATTTACTCCTATTAGACACTATCGAAAAAAATGTAACCAAACGATATGAAATAAATGACACTATGATTATAGATAATCTACTGGATCTACTCTATATAGGTGATATTACAAAATCAGAAATTGAACAACGACTTACTGGTTCACAATATGCCAAAGCAAGGCAAAAAATAGAAACCGTCTATCTAAAACGACTAGAAACACAAGCCGAACTATGGCGACAAGAAATGATTGACAAGAATGAAATTGTTACTATTATTTGGCTTTTTGGAAAAGCGGGAACAGGGAAGACTCGTCTAGCACGTCAATACGCAGAACAGTATGACCGTAACTATTTTATTACGGGCTCAATCCGTGACCCTTTTCAACAATACAATTTAGAACACGTGATTATTTTAGACGAATTACGCCCCCATCAATTTGACTACTCAGACTTACTCAAAATGTTTGACCCTTACAATGTTAAAGCGATGGCAAGTAGTCGTTATTTTGATAAGCCGTTACTAGCTAATATTTATATCATCACTAGCCCCTACTCTCCCTATGATTTCTTTTTAGAATTAACTAAGAAAAGAAAAACAAGTCATATAGATTCCTGGGGCCAGCTAATGCGAAGATTATCCTTGGTAGTCGAAGTCAAAAAAGAATATCTGCAATTTTACAAGTACGAACCAATAGACCAGATGTTTTATATAGACCATGGCAATAAATTACCAAACCCATTTAAAAATCAAACTGATACAGAAGAAACTATTCAAAACAAGTCGTACCAGTTATTTTTAGAATTGAATAAGAAAAAGGAAAGGAATGAATAAATGCAAGAAATTCAAACAGTTACCTACATAGATATCGCAACTCAAGGATATCCAGAAGGCACAGCTAGACGTGTTATACGAGAGGGAAAAAAATTACTTGTCGAAAGAGGTTTCAAACTTTATAAAAACAAAAGGATTGGAAGAATACCAAAGACTATTGCCGAAGAAATTCTTGGATTCAAAATCATCTCAAAACATGATATAATAGATACTGTACTCTTCGCTACTGACATAGAAAGAGGAAAATGATATGTCAGTTCTCAAAGGATACAAGGGAAAATGGAAAGTAGATATTACCGATGGAATAGACCCATTGACTGGTGAAATCAAACGACATAGAAAGTCAGGATTTACCACTCGTAAAGAAGCTGTTCAATATGAGGCAGATTATCGCTTAAACAAACTTCACCAAGTTCAGATTAAAAATAAAATATCTGTCTCTCACCTTTACTCTTTAGTTCAACAAGAAGATGAACTCCGTGGGAATAAACGTGGCACCATTGATACACAGATATCCTACTATAACCAATATGTCTCTAAGTTTTTTGAGCATGCAGATATGTCTGCCATTACTATCCATGAAGTAAAAAAATTTAGAGATTGGTTGGTAAAACAACCAAGTGTTAAAGGTGGAACACTATCAAGCACGACTGTTAATCAGCAAATGATTTTTCTGCATAAAATGTTTGATGTTGCTGTTGCTAATCGTCTTAGACAAGATAATCCATGCAATGGACTAAGAAAACTTCCTGATAAACACAAGGAGATGTCTTATTTCACTCCTGAAGAATTCAAGCTATTTGATTCTCTGTTCACAAAAGATGAATATATGTTTCAGCTATTTTATCGAGTGCTAATGTTTACAGGTGTTCGAGTCGGCGAAGCATTGGCCTTAACTTGGAAACAGATTAATTTATCAGAGGGTTATATCGATATCAAGTATTCAGCTTACTTTCGTAATAACAAGGTCCATATCGGAACAGTAAAAACTACCCAATCCAATCGTCGAATTTACATTCATAAGGCATTCGTTCAAGAACTAACGGAATGGAAAGAAAAACAAGCTCACCTATTAGCAGAGTTTACGGACAATACAGAAGACTTACAAATCTTTCAAGACAGTCCTTTACAACTTACTGCTCCAATGGTCTCTAATCAAAAGATTAAATTGAAAAAAAGAATGCCTGAATCATTAAAAATGATTCGTAATCACGATTTCCGACATTCACATGCAGCGTTTCTAGTTTCAAAAGGACTCAGAAACGGTGAGGGAAAAGATTATATATTTTTTACACTTATGAAACGACTCGGACATAGTAGCATTAATACAACTATCAACATCTACTCGCATTTATTCCCAACTCAACAAAAAGAAGTCGCCAATGCTTTTGACAACTTCTAGGGCAAAAAATGGCAAAAAAATTTATTAAACAAGGCTCAAAGCCTTGATACGAAAGGAATCTTAAAAATCTTATGATGAACATGCAGAACATGATGCGCCAAGCACAAAAACTTCAAAAACAAATGGAACAAAGTCAAGCAGAACTCGCTGCCATGGAATTTGTTGGAAAATCAGCTCAAGACCTTGTCCAAGCAACTCTAACTGGTGATAAGAAAGTGGTCAGCATTGACTTTAACCCAGCAGTTGTAGATCCAGAAGATCTTGAAACCCTTTCTGACATGACTGTTCAAGCGATTAACGCTGCACTTGAACAAATTGATGAAACGACTAAGAAGAAACTCGGTGCTTTCGCTGGAAAATTGCCTTTCTAATCCACAAAAAAAGAGAAACATCTGTTTCTCTTTTTTTCTTAGAAATCAAAGAATTCCATTGCTTTCTTTAAGAGTAATTCCGTGTATTCCGGATCATCTTGAGCCATTGTGACTTGTGACTGGACCATTTCAAGATCATCCGTTATCATGCCATCTGCTCCAAGTCTGACTGCCTTATCAAAGGACTCAGAACTATTCACAGTCCAAACATATAGTTTCTGATCTGTTGTCCAAAGTTTATTGACAAAGTATTCATCCAAAGTTGAATATTCCATGGTATAACCAGTCGCCTTGGTTCTAGGAAACACACTATTATATGGCAGGATGAAGTACACTGGAATTTCAGGATCGTAAGCCAAGACCTTATCAATCACATGATAGTCTAGTGACTGCATCTGGTGGCCATATTTCTTGATCGTCGTTCCATACTTTTCAAGGAAATGGTCCATCATTTGTGGGCTATCTTTTTTACTGGTTTTAATCTCAATCAACAATTTTTGGTTTAAAGCATTTGCTCGCTCTAAATAGGCATCAAAACTTGAAATCTTTGTTTGATAACCATTCTCGTAAATATCTGTATTTGTTAATTCATCCAGAGTTAAGTCTTGCGGTGTAGCATTAATTCTTGCTAGCGATTTAAGGTTAGCATCGTGCATCATCACGAACTGACCGTCTTTCGTTTCCTGAACATCCATTTCAATGAGATCTGGTTTTAGTTGAGCTGTTTTTTCCAAAGACTGCACAGTATTTTGAACACCATTTTTATTACTTACTCCTCTGTGCGAAATCACTAAAGGTGTATTGGTATCCGGAGACTCCAAATAGATGTAACCTTCTAAAGCAAAGAAGATACTTGCACACCCCATGACTCCCCACCTCATCAAATGGTCTTTCTTTCGCCTTGGCATGATCTCCAACTCTTCTCCTGTCAGGAAGGAAACAAACTTCACTAGGAAATAAGTCAGAGTCATGTAATGGAGGTTTTTAATCAAGATAAAATTAATCACACCAAGAATCAAGGATTCTTTTTGAGTAAAATTATCCATTACCGCCTGAGCAAAGAGCAAGGGAATTAACAAGACAAAGAAGAAGAGATAGGTTTTAATGATAATGAGTAGGAGATGCCAAGAGAAGAAAAGGACGTTTTTCTTCGTCTTTTGGAGACTATATTTCACACTTTCTCTTACTGTCTTTCTTTCAAAGAGAATCTTAGGAAGGGCAAACATGAAGCGAACAGAAATGTAGAGAAAGATCCAAGCGGATGCTATGATCAACAGCCCTACCAGCCAGTTCTTATCTTCTAGGTATGTAACGATAAAATCAGGGATAATAATCTTATTAAGATAGTAGATTTTTAAAATTTTCCTAATAAAAGGAAAAAGTAGAGCTACATAAAAGAAGACAAAGGCCATCTTACAAAAGCTCAATCGTTTGACAAATAGAAAACTCTGGTGAAAGACTTTTCGACTATATTCAATCAGGGTTCTCTTTTCATGATAGAGAAGGTGACGCGCCCCAATGAACAAAAGACAGATTTGAAAATAAGCCACTAAAAGATTGATTGCTATTAAAATGAGAAAGGCTAAACTGACAAAAGGCGAGCCTTGTATAATCGCCCAAAAGTTATTGTAGGAGATAAACAAGTAACCTGTTTGTCTTAGAAGTATGCCAGCTATCCATGAATTCAATGGCAACCAAACAAACTCAACCATCATAAATATCAAGAAAAATAGAAATAAAATCTTATCTAGGTTATAGTATATCTTCCTAAAACCTAGCTTTTTAGGTTTTTCAGGTTTCATAGGCACTCCTAGTCTAAAAATTGAGATAAATCTAAGCCACCGAAAGGATTATTCAGAGAAAAACTACTCTGGTCTTCTATTAATAGCTTTCCTTCATCCGATTCTAAAAAGGCTTCGTAAACACGCGCCGTCATGCGGGCATCCTCTAAACTGTTATGAGACTTCCCGTGAAAACCTAAAAAATTCGCGACAGTTTGTAATTTAAGATTAGCTATCCCGTGTAGGTCAGAACTACGCCGTTCAAAAGCCTCATCATATAGATCAACCTTATACTGGTCTCGATAATCGATACCGTGCTCCAAGAGAATGGGCAAATCACTCTTGGCCGCATTATAACCAACCATAGGTAAATTACCAACAAAGGTCTGAAAATCCCTTAAAACTTGTTCCACCATTGGCGCATCTTTCAAGGTTTCAGCTGTGATTCCAGTCAAGCCATTGATAAAACTCTTCAAAGGCGCTGTAGTATGAACATAAGAATCAAAGGCACCTATTTCTTGACCATTTTGAAAGCGAACTGCTGATACTTGAATTAAATGGGTAGCCCCTTCGTATTGATTGAACTCCAAATCAAAGGCAATATAATCTCTTAATTTTTCCATCTTTTACCTCAGTTCCGACTCGATTTAAACCATAAATAATAAAAG
>ERZ772904.569-NODE-569-length-10716-cov-10.4003_pt1 | contig 10716 bp, 6 predicted proteins | sample MGYA00512122_ERZ772904 | MGnify/ENA primary metagenome ERZ772904 (study PRJEB29015, sample SAMEA2738104) | human oral metagenome | biome: human oral; feature: human-associated habitat; material: saliva | place: China | collected 2269 ... | reverse complement strand
CGGAGTAGCCCATGAACTCGTCGTGCGCTACGGGACAGCGGCGGCGCATCTCGTCGTAGGCGGCTACCTGGTTCTTCTGAACCTTCTCGCTGCGCAAATCCCAGTCATTTTTCTCTGTGTTGGTCACTTCTTTGCCCCTGATTCAGTTGTTATATTTGGCTCGGCGGATAGGCGGATGCGCGCCACGGGTGTGTGCCGAGAGCCTGCGCGCGTTTGTTTCGGTGTAGTTCTGTCTTATTTGACGGTAGCACTTAACCGCCTGCCCCGCAGGATAGGGGTGCCTTTGCTACCCTCGTCAAATATATAGGTATTAGAAATAAAAATATGTATGTATCTAGTATGGAGATGCGAATAGCAGTCTATGTTGCGCTAGAGGGGTATTCATTGGGGTAAACCCTGTACACGTATAATGGTGAAAGAAATAACCAATCATAAGAAACCATCGTTTGTTCACCATAGTCCCGGACTCACTGTCACGCAATTCGCCCCATTCATCCCTTGATTGGGTGGAAGCTCTTCTCTGGAACCATTCCATTACCAGGGGTCATGCCTTTACTTTGACAAAAACCTGAAAACTTGCTGTACTACACCAGAACCGTGTGAAGACTCAGCTGAACGTTTAGGTATCTCACCTTCCCAATCAGCCATACCACTACCACGATTGAGAGGGTACTGCTGAGACTCTACACCTGGTTGCGCCTCCCATCCCGCACATTACCAATACCTTTATCGTCAACAGTGCCTTAGGTGCTCATTTACCATTGGTCGCCCAGCAGTTAGGTTATTCAGAGGCAAACACCACGCTAGAAGATTTCAATTTGTACCCGGGGCGGGACTTCACTAGCAATTAGTGACCTTTTTACTGGTTCACACCACGACAGCTTTTGTGCACCAGCGCCACGATTGGGATAGGCTCTAATAGAAGAAAATATGTTAACCGACAAGGGTTACCAAGGGCTAGATGATCAACCGGACGAAGAAACCGCCAGGAAGTGATGGGGCACATAATCGTTCAGATCACGCATTAGCGGATCTTATTAGTACGATAAAGCACCCCATCAACTCCTACCTCACGGTGTCTTCTGGGTGCGGGACAATCCCTAATGAATAATCCTCTTAATACTATTAACATGCTCATCTACGGAAAGCTCTTTATATTTAGCTATCTCGTACATTGGGGTACCTTTTTCTTCTAACGGCGTTTCCTGCCATATTTTCTTATATTTATCATGAATCTCCTTATTCATTGTATTAAATATCTCACGCGCATATTTTTGTGCAATTTTAGATTTTTTAGATTCAAAGTTTCCAGATTCTGGAAATAAATACTCTTGGGTGCAGTTGATATTTTTTAAGTGACTCTTTACCTCAGATACACATTTAGGAGACATCGTATATTTAAATAAAGTTACCGGAACATATCCTGTCCTATACGTGTCTAAAGTCACAAGAGGGTCAAGGCCTGATAAAGTAAACCTACCTTCTTGAATATGCACCCTTGGATTATCTTCCTTGGAAGACACAGGCCAAGCAGGAACAGCAATTTTTCCAGTTCTTTGCTCGTTACCTATAGTAATATCATTTAAACGATTTACCCAAGTTTTGAGAGTGGTTCTTTCTTCAGCATTACTCTCCGATATAGCTTTCGGGTTTAAACAATACAATGCGGGCTGTTTTTGAGTTGCAGGTTTATATCCAGAAATTGCAAAATATAATGCAACATCAAGATTAACAGTCCAGTCCAAAAGAGGAGTTGGCAGACCGTAATGCTGCGCAAGCTCAATAAACTGCGGCATATCCATGTCACTATTTACAATTCCCTCCCGCACAAGACTGTCCCTATATTTTTTGATTAAATTATAGGGATTTGGGTATATTACAGTCCCTTGATGATACGCTAAATCTCTGGGGAAACTAAGCGAATGAGGATAAATAGGTTTCCCTCGATAGTCAGAAACCGCATACATTTTTCGCCCTATACTGGGAACTAAAATCCACTCGCTATCGCTTTGACCTCGAAACCATAATTCCGGCTGGGAGTCAATTCGAGATATTTTATCTCTTAATTGCTTCAGAGAGTTAACCATCTCAGTGCGCATATATTGTTTATTTTGCACATCAACATATGGGTTTTGGATTTCATCTGCTAATATCCAGTGCTGCATCGTTGGTAGTCTCCTTAAATTAAAATTAGGGAAATAATAACATAAAACTAATTAAATGCTGTATATGATAGCATAAGTTTGCCTTCAGTGCAATGACTATTGTGAAAATCTGTTTGATGCTGAAATACTGCGTAAAGCCCGTGCCGAAGATGATGGTTATCGCATCTCTCTTGAAGACTTTCTAAAACAGAATCCGCAAACCGCATCCAGGGGTCTTATTCTTCCGTGAGCAGGTGGTTTTTGACACGAACAGGTCGGAAAATCCTACCTGCTCGCGTCCTAGCGAAGCCTCGTCGACCGAGTCGCCGCAAACGGATAGGCGGTGCCTGAGATAACGCCCGCCTCCACGTCTTCCAGGGTTTTGCCGCGGGTCTCGGGCAGGTTACGCCACATGAGCACGGCAATCAGCATGTTCACCACCATGAACCCGAAGAAGGATCCGGTCAGTCCCAGCGCACCCAAAATGACCGGGAATACGAGGGACAGCATGCCGTTCATCATCCAGCCGCAAAATGCGGAAAGACCCATGCCAACCGCGCGTACCCGAAGCGGGAACAGCTCGCTCATCAGCACCCACGTCGAAACGTTCAGGCAAGTCTGCATCGACCCCACGAACCCGACCACAAGCGCCAGAATAATATAGGGACGCGCGGGGCTGCCCTCCGGCAGGAGCATAGACGCTACCCCGATCAGCAGGTGGAAAAACGCGGTCAGCGAATACCCAGCGATCACCATAGTGCGGCGGTTCACGCGTTCCATCATGCGCAGCGAAAAGATTGAGCCGACCACGGCGATAGCCCCCGGCGCGATATTCGCAATGAGCGCCGAGCCCTCGTCAAACCCAGCTTCTTTGAGCACCTTAATGCCGTAGTACATGATCGAGTTAATACCGGTGAGCTGCTGCCCGGCACCCACCAAAATACCGACCAGCAGAATCCGCACAAACCATTTTTCACGCAGGATTTTACCCGTGCTGCCCCTAGTCTCCGTGCCGATTTGGGTGCGCGTTTCCTCAAGCGAACGCGCGATGTCTGCGATTTCGGCATCGGCACGTTCGGCGGGGCGGATGCGCCGCATAATGGTGCGCGCATCCTCGGTGCGCCCCTGCGCGATAAGCCAGCGTGGGGATTCGGGCATGCGCAGCATACCGATGAAAAGCGCGAGTGCAGGCAGGGCGCAGACGGCGAACATCCACCGCCATACGCTGTCGTGTTCACCCCAGAGGTTGCCAATGATGGCATTCACGATGAACGCTGCGAGCTGCCCGCCGACGACCATGAGTTCATTACGCCCGGAGAGTGATCCGCGAATTTCGTAGGGTGCAAGTTCGGCGAGGAATACAGGCACAACTGCGGATGCGCCTCCCACGGCGAGCCCGAGCATCGTGCGGCCCATCAACAGTACAGCAATGCTGGGGGTGAAAACGCATGCAAGCGCGCCCGCGATGAAGAGGATTGAGAGTCCGATGATGGTTTTGCGTCGCCCGATGGCATCTGAGATGCGCCCGGTGACCATGGCTCCGAGGGCGGCAGCGAAGGCGAGGGAGCCTGTGACCCAGCCTTGAATGGTGTTGTCCATGCCGAGTTCGCGACTCATGGGGTCGAGGGCGCCGTTGATAACGCCGGTGTCGTACCCGAAGAGGAGCCCGCCGAAGGTTGCCACCAGCGCGATAACGCCTAGGCGGCGGGTGTGCGCGCCCTGCCCGAGCGGGGGTAGTGCACTGGCGCGATTCGGCGGCTCGGTGGTGATGCTCATGCGGGTATTTTTGTCTTTCATGAGGGTCTTGTACGGCACAGGTTGAGAGACCGCACAGTTTTTAAACGCTTGCTGGCTTGGGTATATTCCCGATTAGTTATATTTCCAGCTGGCTATATTTATGGTTGCGAAGGAGAAGTGTCAGAAAAGCGCGATGCTTTCAGGCGCTGGGAAAATCTCGTTGAGCCGCACCAGTTCGTCATCATTGAAACGCACGCTTGCGGCCTGCGCGTTTGCGCGTACCTGGTCGGGGGTGGTTGCCCCGGCGATCACGCTGGCGACGGGGTTCTGCTGTTTGAGCCAAGAGATGGATGCTTGAACCTCAGTGATCCCCAGATCGTCGCAGAATTCGCGGTAGGCATCGAGTTGTTCCCAATCGGCTTGCGCGAGTACCTGTGCTTTGGAGTGCGACAGACGTGACCCTGCAGGGATGCTGTCGCGGCGGTATTTTCCGGTCAAAAGCCCGTTGGCGAGCGGGAAATACGGGAGCACCCCCAGCCCGAAGTGGCGGGCGGCGGGAAGAATTTCGAGTTCGGCGCGGCGATCCAGCAGGTTGTAGTGGTTTTCGGCGGCGATAAACCGCTCAGTGCCGAGTTCGCGGGCGAGATGCTCGGCGTGGGCAAGCTGCCACCCCGCAAAGTTGGAGTGCCCCAGGTAACGCACCTTTCCGCTGGTCACGAGCGTATCGAGAGCAGATAGGGTCTCTTCCAGCGGGGTGTTCGGGTCGGGGCTGTGGTAGAAATACAGGTCGATGTACTCGGTTCCCAGGCGGCGCAGTGAACCTTCGACGGCACGCATGATGTATCGGCGTGAGCCGCGCGCATCCCAGTCGTTGCCGTTGAGGGTACCGGTGGGAAGCCCAAATTTGGTGACGATGATCAGGTCATCGCGGTTGAGATTGAGTTCGCGCATCGCGGTACCGAACATGGTTTCTGAAAGCCCGGGTTCGGCACCGTACAGGTCGGCAATATCGAAGAAGCCGATGCCCGCCTCAACTGCGGCGGCGATAACGGCGTTGGTGCCTTCCTGAGTTTGAGTGGGGGTGCCGGGGCGTCCCAGGTTGTTGCAGCCGATACCGACAGAGGGCACGACCAGCCCGGAGTTACCCAGGCGTGCATATGCGGGAGATTCGATGCGTTCCATACATTTACTCTACCGTGTTTGACAGGACGTGGTCGCAACATGACGTTCACGGCGCTCTGCAATTCTCCCGCGAGCAGATAGTTTCGTGACGAGCAGATAACATTCCGCTATCTGTTCGTCGAAATATTATCTGCTTGCGGCCAAATCAGGTGGAGGTTTCAACGCGCTAGTCCGACCTGCCGCGAACCCGTATGACGTATTGTTTCGCCGCATCCCACAATATTAAGCGGTTATGACCGCTCGACGACATGTGCTGACATATTCTTGCTGACACCGCGCATCCTGCCTAGAATAGGAACGTTATCTATCCAGAGCGACCGAGAGATCTGGCTCTTAGACGTCGCAGCAACCTCGCCAGCCTCCACCCATGGGGTGGACGGACAAGGTGCTCCCGCCAGAACCGATAGAAGTGAATTCCCTTCGCGTCTTGCTAAGATTCGGCGTACCTTCGGGCACGCTTCTATCGGGTGAACACGGAGGAATGAAAATGACGACAGTTCACCCGGCTCTTTCTTACGAGCTGTATCCGCCACGGTCGCACGCAAGCTGCGATTCCCTGCTCAAAACCATTGCCGAGCTTGAGCAAACCAACCCGGATTATGTTTCCGTCACCTATTCGGGCGATGCGCAGCGCCGCCAAAAGACGCTGGCTCTGCTCGATCACTTGGTGCATGAAACCTCGCTGAATCCGCTGGCACATCTAATCTGCGTGGGGCATTCCGTGGCCGATTTGGAACGCTCGGTTCGTCTGATTCTGGGGCTTGGAGTACGCGGGTTCTTGGCGCTGCGCGGCGATATTCCACCCGAAAACACACGCTCGCTTGAGCTGCCTTTTGCCCGCTACCTGGTGGAGCTGATTCGCAGGGTGGAACGTGAGGATTTCGCGCATCTTGCTGCGGGGAAGGTGTCGATTGGGGTTGCGGCGTACCCGCATAAGCACCCCGAGTCTTCCTCGCTTCTTCAAGACATTGAGATTCTGCTTTCAAAGCAGCGTGCCGGGGCGGATTTCGCCATCACCCAGGTTTTCTTTGAGACCGAGCGCTATTCGGGGTTGGTGGATGCGGCGCGCCTTGCCGGGGTGGAGATGCCCATTATCCCCGGTATTATGCCCGTTACCTCGCTGACTCGGCTGACGAAGCTGTGCGAGCTTGCCGGGCTTGAAGTGCCACGCGAGCTGGCGCATCGCCTGGAAACCGCGAGTGAGCCGCGCGAGATGCACCGCATCGGCGTGGAACATGCACTCGACCAATGTCGCAAGGTGCTTGATGCTGGCGCCCCCGGCCTGCATTTCTTCACATTTAACGAGCATGAGGCTGTGCTGGACGTCCTCGAAGAACTCGACGTTCCGCGCTACTCGAACCGTTTCAAACTCCCCCTAAGCGATCTTCAATACCTCTAAATTCCCCTTTTATTTGACACCCTCCCACAGTAAGGAACTAGGATGACCCACACCCCATTCCCCGCAGCAACCATCGTCGGTTACCCCCGCGTGGGCCGTTTCCGCGAGCTGAAGAAGGCACAGGAAGCGTTCTGGAAAGGCAAAATCACGCAGGATGAACTGCGCCAGGCGGCCGCAGATGTGCAGCGCACCTACTATGACCGTGTGATCGAGCGCGGTCTTAGCGCAACCGATTCGTCTATCCCGGCGACTTTCTCGTACTACGATCAGGTGCTCGATGCCGTGCGCCTTTTCACCCTCGTACCCAAGCGTCTTGCCGACGCCAAGGATGCGCGCGGCCTGCTCAATCTGCCCGGATACTTTGCTCTAGCGCGCGGCACCGAGACGCTGCCTCCATTGGAGATGACGAAATGGTTCGATACGAACTACCACTACCTGGTGCCCGAGATCGGCCCGGATACCGAGATCACGCTGAATCTTGAGGCTATCGACGAGCAGCTTGAAGTCGCCAAGGAGCACGGCGTGACGGTGCGCCCGCAGCTGGTCGGCCCGCTCACCCTGCTTCTCGGGGCAAAAGCCGAGCAGGATTCGCCCGAAGGGTTCACACCGCTGGATCGCCTGGACGATTTCGTGAAAGCCTACCAGCAGGTGCTCGCCGAGCTGGCGGCACGCGGCGTGCAGTGGGTGCAGCTCGACGAACCCGGCCTAACCGTGGACCGCGATATTCCCAACGCCAAAATCGCCGAATTGGCGCGTAAAACTTACAGCGCGTTGGCAGCCGAAACGAACCGCCCCGCAATCCTGGTGACAAGCCCCTACGGCAATCTGCGCGAGAACCTGCCCGCACTGTTAGACACCGGTATTGAGGCGCTGCATCTCGATCTGGTTTCCACGCTCTACGATGCCGAGGCGCTGACCGCCTTCAAAGACTCCGGCGTAACCCTGGTGGCAGGTGCCATTAACGGGCGCAATATTTGGCGCGCCGACCTGCGAGCGCTCCTGCACGCACTCCAGAACATTAACGGCGGTGCGGTGGCGGTCGCGTCCTCAACCTCGCTGCAGCATGTGCCGCACGATCTTGACCTTGAAGACCCCGCCGATGTGCCCGTAGACGGTCTGGCTTTTGCCGACCAGAAAGTCGCCGAGATCGTGACTCTTGCCCGCGGTCTTGCCGACGGTGAGTCTGCGGTTGAGGCAGAGTTGAAGACCGCCGACGAAGCGCTAGCACGTTTCACAGCGGACCCGCGTAAGCATAATGCGGCAATCCGTGAGCGTGCCGCATCCGTGAAACCGCAGGATTTTGAGCGTCCCGAACTGAAGACCCGCCGGGATGCCCAAGCCGATCTGAATCTGCCGAAGCTGCCGACCACAACCATTGGTTCGTTCCCGCAGACCGGCGATATTCGCCGCCACCGTGCAGAGGCGCGTGCCGGTAAAATCACGCAGCAGCAGCTTGACGAGTTCCTGCGTGAAGAGATCGCCTCCGTTATTAAACTCCAGGAAGATTTGGGCCTGGATGTGCTCGTGCACGGTGAGGCCGAACGTAACGACATGGTGCAGTACTTCGCCGAAAATTTCGATGGTTTCGCCACGACGAAGCACGGCTGGGTGCAGTCCTATGGTTCACGCTGCACCCGCCCATCGGTGCTGTTCGGCGATGTGAAACGCTCAGGTGAAGGGCTGCGCGGCGAGGCCGTGACCGTGCCCTGGATTTCCTACGCCCAGTCGCTCACCGATCGTCCCGTTAAGGGCATGCTGACCGGCCCGGTGACTATTCTGGCTTGGTCGTTCGTGCGTGATGACCAGCCGCGCGAGGAAACCGCGAATCAGGTTGCATTGGCGCTCGCCGACGAAATCGCCGATTTGGAAGAGGCGGGCATCCGCATTATTCAGGTGGATGAACCGGCGCTGCGTGAGCTTCTGCCGCTGCGCCGCGATGAGCAGCCTGCGTACCTGAAGTGGTCGGTAAACGCATTCCGCCTGGCAACGAGCGCGGTCGAGGATAAAACTCAGGTTCACACCCACCTGTGCTACTCGGAGTTCAACGAGATTATTGATTCGATTAATGCCCTGAATGCGGATGTGACCAGTATTGAGGCGGCGCGCTCGCATATGGAGCTGCTGGCGGATATTCCCGAAAGCTATGTTTCGGGGCTGGGCCCGGGCGTGTGGGATATTCACTCGCCGCGTGTGCCTTCGCAGTCCGAGGTTGAGGAGCTGATCCGTGCCGCGATTGGGTACGGAACCATCTCTGACCTGTGGGTTAACCCGGATTGCGGTTTGAAGACCCGCGACTACGAGGAGACGAAGAGGACGCTGGAGAACGTAGTGTCCGCCGCGAAGAAGGTTCGGGCGAGCCTGTAGTCTCTGGCGCGGAGCCTCTCCCCTACCCCTATAAAGTGCCTTAATTACAGGCTTAAACAATCACAATAATTCCGCGAGCAGGTGGTTTTTGATTCGAGCAGGTAGGATTTTCCTACCTTATCGGCAAAATCCTACCTGCTCGCGGTTATATAGAGGGTATGCGCATCCAACATAAGCATTTATGTTCCCTAAGACATAGTCCTATCTCACATAAATAAAAAATTTACTGTTTTGACAGCCTAAAATTGTTATTCACAGAATAATCATTCTGAACATATGTTCACTTCTAGTTTAAGTAACCTGTACATATGCTCTTAAAATTACTATTTCTATAGGTATCTATTCCTAAAATGCGAGCATGACTACTACAGATTCTCCAAAGAAGAAGGGTTCTGTACCCCGCTGGCTTGCTATCCCGACAGCAAAACCTCAACTGAACACAGCAGAGGTCGCGTCGAAGTACCCACGCCTACGTTTTCAGGTTTTTATGGGTATTTTTATCGGGTACGCAACGTTTTATCTGATTCGCAATAACGTTCCGCTTGTTACGCCGATTCTGACTCATGAGCTCGGTTTTAGTAATGCGGCTATTGGTGCGCTTTCTACGGCATTGCTTTTAGCCTATGGTTTCAGCAAGTTCTTTACCGCTATGATTTCTGACCGCTCTAATGCGCGGTTATTTCTCCCCATAGGATTAGTACTTTCTGGTATTGCAAACGTTCTGCTCGCTATCGCCGGGTACATGGGATCCGGTGCGGCAGCTGCAGGATACGGGGCCGCAATCGCATCCACCATGGCCGCCATTATGGTCTTCAACGGTATCTTCCAGGGTATGGGGTGGCCGCCCTCAGGCCGCGTGCTCGTGAACTGGTTCTCAACGAGCGAGCGCGGGTCTAAGGTTTCTCTCTGGAATACCGCACATAACGTTGGTGGCGCGCTTTCGGGTCTTTTGGTTGCCTGGGGTTTCACGCTCTTCGGTAAAACCTGGCAGGTTGCTTTTTGGTTCCCTGCGGTGATTAGCTTTGTGCTTGCTTTTGTGGCGTGGCTGCTGATTCGTGATAATCCGGAGGCTGAGGGTCTGCCCACTATTGACGTGTACCGCAACGATCCCCACAAGGTTGAGTCCACGGACGAAGACCGTTCTGAATCAACATGGACGACTATTCGTAAGCATGTGCTGACTAATTCGACCATGGTGTATCTGGCTCTTGCTAATGTCTTTGTGTACACGCTGCGCTACGGTGTGCTGGTGTGGGCTCCTAAATATTTGCACGATGTGCGCCACGCTTCCCTTGAGGGCGGTATCGCCGGGTTCTCAATCCTGGAGCTTGCCGGTATTGGCGGCACTATTCTCTGCGGTTTCGTCTCTGACTATGTCTTCAAGGGACGTCGTTCACCCGCAGGTATTCTCTTCTTGATTGCTACCGTAGGCGCTATTTTGCTGTATTGGCTGCCTTCAGCCGATGCTCCGCTCATTATCGCCTATATTGCGTTGGCGCTGATTGGCGGTCTGATTTATGGGCCGGTGATGCTGATCGGTTTGCAGGCTATCGACCTGTCGCCTTCACATGTCGCGGGTACCGCCGCAGGATTTACCGGTCTTTTCGGGTATGCTCTGGGCGCTACGTTGGCTTCTACCGGTATCGGCATCATTGTGGATCACTGGGGCTGGAGCACCGCCTTCATCTTCATGATCGTGTGCTCGGGACTGGCTATTGTGTTCCTCTGGCTTGTTAATGGGGCCGAGAAGCGCATGATGGCTGAGAGGGATAAGAAACTCGCTGCAGAAAACGCATAGGCGTAATTTCAGTTTCCGCGAGCAGGTGGTTTTTGATTCGAGCAGGTAGGATTTTCCTACCTTATCGGCAAAATCCTACCTGCTCGCGGTTA
>ERZ772904.565-NODE-565-length-10786-cov-20.3128_pt1 | contig 10786 bp, 8 predicted proteins | sample MGYA00512122_ERZ772904 | MGnify/ENA primary metagenome ERZ772904 (study PRJEB29015, sample SAMEA2738104) | human oral metagenome | biome: human oral; feature: human-associated habitat; material: saliva | place: China | collected 2269 ... | reverse complement strand
TCAAACCACCAGGCCCTAAGGCAGACAAACGACGTTTGTGAGACAACTCAGAAAGTGGGTTGTGTTGGTCCATGAACTGTGACAATTGGGAAGATCCAAAGAATTCTTTAATTGCTGCCGTTACTGGACGGATGTTGATGATTTGTTGTGGCGTCAAGACATCGTTATCTTGTACAGACATCCGTTCGCGAACGTTTCGTTCCATCCGTGAAAGTCCAAGACGCACTTGGTTGGCAAGCAATTCACCAACGGCACGAATCCGACGGTTTCCAAGGTGGTCGATATCATCCACGCGACCAATACCTTCTGCAAGGTTCAAGAAATAGCTCATTTCTGCCAAGATATCAGCTGGAGTCACAATCCGTACTTTGTCAGATGGGTTAGCATTTCCGATGATGGTGACAACGCGGTCTGGATCTGTTGGAGCGACAACTTTGAATTTTTGCAATTCTACTGGCTCTGTCAAAACAGCAGCATCATTTGGAATGTAGGTGATTTTGTTCAAACCGTTATCCAATTGTTCTGAGATGCTGTCGATCACATCGCGCGTCATGACAGTACCAGCTTCTACAAGGATTTCCCCTGTTTCAGCATCTACCAATGGTTCTGCGATTGTTTGGTTCAACAAGCGGTTCTTGATATTGAGTTTCTTGTTGATCTTGTAGCGACCAACTGGTGCCAAGTCATAACGACGTGGATCAAAGAAACGGGCTACCAACAAGCTACGTGAGCTTTCCGCTGTCTTTGGTTCACCTGGACGAAGACGCTCATAGATTTCTTTGAGGGCTTCATCTGTCCGTGAATCCATTGGGTTTTTGTGGATATCTTTTTCGATAGTATTGCGAACCAATTCGCTGTCCCCAAAGATATCGATAATTTCATCATCTCCTGAGAATCCAAGAGCACGCACAAGCGTTGTAAATGGAATTTTACGTGTGCGGTCGATGCGCGTGTAGGCGATGTCTTTTGAGTCAGTTTCAAGCTCTAACCAAGCTCCACGGTTAGGGATAACTGTTGATCCATAACCAATCTTACCGTTCTTGTCCACCTTATCATTGAAGTAGACACCTGGTGAGCGGACCAACTGAGATACGATAATCCGTTCTCCACCATTGATGATGAAGGTTCCCATTTCAGTCATGATTGGGAAATCACCAAAGAAAACTTCTTGGGTCTTGATTTCACCTGTTTCTTTGTTGACCAAACGGAAGGTCACAAAGATTGGTGCTGAGTAGCTGGCATCGTGGATGCGCGCTTCTTCAAGCGAATACTTAGGTTCGCGGATTTCATAACCCACAAATTCCAATTCCATTGTATCCGTGAAGTTTGAGATGGGAAGCACATCTTCAAATACTTCCTTCAAGCCATGATCCAAGAAATCTTTGAATGAGTCTGTCTGGATTTCAATCAAGTTTGGTAAATCAAGAACCTCTTTGATTCTTGAAAAACTACGACGGGTCCGATGTTTCCCGTATTGAACGTCATGTCCTGCCAAAGTTTTTAGCTCCTTTTTCCATACTAGGATAGCTTGGTAAAATGACTTTCACCACCTATCCGGTTTTAACTACAATTGTGTGATTTGCATCACGTGAAGAGCTGTCTCTTCACCTCATTCGTCGCTTTTTGTAATTTTTAGAAAAATTAAATTTGTGTAACAAACTAGGATTTTCCTGAAAAATAGGCACAAAAAGAGCAGCTAAATCGACTTATTCAAGTAAGATTTAACTGCTGTAAGCTCTTATTTGGACAATATTTCAAATAAAGCACACGACAAATTAGTTATCACTATTATACCGTTTTTTGATCCAAAAATCAAGGTTTTGTCTAGATTTTCTACTGGATCAGACTAGCGTCGATTGCCACGATTTGAGCTGTTTCGATTTGAACTATTGCTTGATGAACTATTGGTTGTCGAATTGTTCTTATTATTCGACTGATTTCCACTGCTATTACCGAGAATCGCTGCCCAAGCACTTTGATAATCGCTATCCGATCCCCCGATGGCAAAGTGGTATTGAGTAGTTGGCGCTCCGTTTTTAGCCCAAAGACTCGTCACCGTTTGACCGCTCACATCGATATCCCGGCCATTGACATTGACGCGGCCCGGTCTTTCACCAGTCGATTTGAGCACTTCAGAGCGGATCACACTCTTATCGAGAGTGAATTTATCCTGAATTCCAAAGAGACTTGGATCTGCTTGGTAGATCGCATTCGCCAACTGCGCCATGTATTGGGCATTGTTGTTGTATCCAGTCAAGGTCTGCATGGAAGCATTGTTGTCATGGCCAATCCAACCTCCTAAAGAAACATTAGGGGTGGACAGCATGAGCCACATATCCCCATTTGAGTTAGTGGTACCGGTTTTTCCAATCCAGTCAGCACCTGCCAGCGTTGGATTGATTTGGCTAATCCGTGACTTAAAGGTCGTTGTAGCACCAGACGTAATAACCCCGCGCAAGAGATCCTGCATAATCGTTGCCGTTGCTGGAGAGTAAACACGAACAGGATCTGCCTCGTGCTTGTAGACTACATCTCCATCTCGATCAATGATTTGCTCTACCATGTAGCGTTTGAGGTAGTTCCCATTGTTAGCAATGGTTTGGAAACCATTGGTATGTTGGGCAACAGTGACCTCAATTCCTCCCCCCATCGGCAAACTCTCAATGCCATATTCAGGGATATCATAGCCCATTTTCTTCATGTAGGATGGGACATCCACACCCTTTTCACGAAGGGTCCGGTAAGTCCAGTAAGCTGGAATATTCCATGAGGTATTGAGGGCCTCACGGAGATCCATCATGGCTGTCCCTCGGCTATCCACGTGCATGATTGGCTCACCACTTGAGAAATTAGTCGGGTAGTTAGAAAGGATGCTATTGCTTCCCATCAAGCCTTGGTCGATGGCAATTCCATAGGCCAACAATGGTTTGATAGTAGACCCTGGGGAACGCTCTGTATCAAAGGCATGGTTGTTTTGGTTGCCGTCAAAATTCCGTCCACCGATAAATCCTAAAACGGCACCCGTTCGGTTGTCCATAAGGACATTCCCAACTTCTACAAGACCCGTCCCATCATCCAAGACACTTCCAAAATTCGCTACCGCGGCCTGCATGGCATTGTGAACCGGTTTGTTAATCGTGGTTTGAATGGTGTAGCCACCTTCGCGCAACTCGCTCTCAGCTAATTCTTGGTAAGCCTTGACGGTTTCATTATTTTTCAAGTCTTGCTTGGTGACATTGTCTCGCTTGATCAAGTAATCATACATGGCCTCTTTTGCTTCTTCCATGGCTTGGAAGTAGAGGTAGTCATGCGGTGTTTTCTCGATACCATCTGGAGCCATGAAGTCTTTGGTCAAGTCGTACTGAGCATAGGTCTCGTAGTCTTTTTTCGACAAGGCTCCCGTCCGGTACATATTGAACAAAACGTCTTTGGCACGCGCCAGACCTAACTCGAGGTTCTCCTTGCTCTTTAGGCTACCGTCTGCAGCATAGGGGGAGTAGACAATCGGACTCTGTGGCAAGCCAGCGATAAAGGCCGCTTGTGGAACAGACAAGTCTTTGGCAGAGACTCCAAAGATCCCTTGAGCTGCAGCTTCCACACCCGCAATATTTTGTCCCCGATTGTTTCGTCCAAAAGGCGAAACATTTAAGTAGGTGGTTAGGATTTCATTTTTATCCATTCCCCGCTCTAAAGCCAAGGCATCGACAATCTCTGTCGCCTTACGAGTAAAGGTTGGAGCGTCTCCCACGACTTGCTGTTTGATCAACTGCTGGGTCAGGGTTGATCCCCCACTAGAGGAACCCACGCCGGCTACAGATCCAAGTGTTGCCCGAAGAACGGCTTTAGGTACAACCCCCTTGTGGCTTTCAAAATTCTCATCCTCAGTAGCGATCACAGCCTTCTTGACATTGTCTGAAATGGCGTCTCCTGCTACGGGCGTGCGGATCAAATCACTGTCCACTTCTGCAATCAGGCTCTTATCGGAATAAGTCAGTTTTGAAACACTGCTGACGTTGCGAACCTGCTGGACCAATTCTTCTGTTTTTGGAACCTTGACGTTGCTAAAGAGGCTCGCCGCATAACCAATCCCAATCCCTGCGCCAAATAAAAAGAGGCACACGAACAGGGCGATCATGACATCCCACAAGAGTTTGAGGGTTCGTAAAAAGGTCGCAAAAATATCGCCGACAGACCAGCTACTTTCCTCATTTTTTTCCTTATTCGGAGTTTCTGTATACATATTTGCAAAGAATTTTTGAATCTTCGTCCAAAATTCTTGCAGCTTCTCTTTTAATTGATTCACTGATTCTTTCTCCTTGTTCCCTATATTATAGCAGATTAGGCCCTTTGTTTTCAATCACAAGAGCGTAGAAATCGTCACTCATTCTGCTTGGGTAAGGACAAGAAAATGATGGAAACCATTGCCATTTCCGTGGTTTATGGTAGAATAGAGAAATGAATAAACTTATAAAGGAGAAAAGACACATGCACATTTTTGATGAGCTAAAAGAGCGTGGTTTGGTATTTCAAACGACGGATGAAGAAGCCTTACGCAAAGCACTGGAAGAAGGTCAGGTTTCTTATTATACTGGTTATGATCCAACTGCTGACAGCCTCCACCTTGGTCACTTGGTTGCCATCTTGACGAGCCGTCGTCTTCAACTAGCAGGCCACAAACCTTATGCGCTCGTTGGCGGTGCGACTGGTCTCATTGGAGATCCGTCCTTCAAAGATGCTGAACGTAGTCTCCAAACAAAAGAAACTGTACAAGAATGGGTTCGCTCCATTCAAGGGCAATTGTCTCGTTTCCTCGATTTTGAAAATGGTGACAATAAAGCCGAAATGGTCAACAACTACGATTGGTTCGGAAGCATTAGCTTTATTGACTTCCTTCGTGATGTCGGAAAATACTTTACAGTCAATGCTATGATGAGTAAAGAATCTGTTAAAAAACGGATTGAAACAGGGATTTCTTACACAGAGTTTGCCTACCAAATCATGCAAGGCTATGACTTCTACGTCCTCAACCAAGAACACAATGTAACCCTTCAAATCGGTGGATCTGACCAATGGGGAAACATGACAGCCGGTACTGAGTTGATGCGTCGTAAAGCAGATAAAACTGGTCATGTTATGACTGTGCCTTTGATCACAGATGCAACTGGTAAGAAATTCGGTAAATCAGAAGGCAATGCGGTCTGGCTCAATGCAGACAAAACATCTCCATACGAAATGTACCAATTCTGGATGAATGTGATGGATGCGGATGCTGTGCGCTTCTTGAAGATCTTCACATTCTTGTCACTTGATGAGATTGAAGAGATCCGTAAACAGTTTGAAGCTGCCCCTCATGAACGCTTGGCTCAAAAGATCTTGGCGCGTGAAGTGGTCACCCTTGTCCACGGTGAAGAAGCCTACAAGGAAGCCCTCAACATCACAGAACAACTCTTTGCAGGAAACATCAAAAACCTTTCTGTCAAAGAACTCAAACAAGGCCTTCGTGGTGTGCCAAACTACCAGGTCCAAGCAGAAGACAACCTCAACATTGTTGAACTCTTGGTCACAGCTGGTGTGGTAAATTCTAAACGCCAAGCCCGCGAAGATGTTCAAAATGGTGCTATCTACGTCAACGGCGAACGCATCCAAGACCTTGACTATGTCTTGAGCGATAGCGATAAATTAGAAAATGAATTGACCGTTATCCGTCGCGGTAAGAAAAAATACTTTGTTTTGACATATTAAGAAAGCAAAACCACGAAGTTAATACGAAACTTCGTGGTTTTCTTATATACTTTTTTCTGGGACTATTTCCCTTTTCTGCGATGCAACAAAGCTTGGTTAATTCGTTGAGTTTTTTTATGGAGCTGCCAAATCTGGTACAGCCAGATCAGGCCGTAAATGGCTAGAAAGATCAACCAAGGAATCGGGCTCCGTAAGGCTGTCCCCCAGCCAAAAAACAAGTAGGTTAATGCTAAGATGGCAGCTGTCACAACTAAATGCAAGGCCACACGCAAACTATAGGTCAAAAACTCTTCTTCCTCAAGAATGAATGTCAAGACCCCCATTGTCCCACTCATCAAAAAGATCGCCAGGATATTGCGGACATTTACAGCGGGATAGACGATGTTAGGATAGACATGGGATAATAACACCAAACACAAATAAAAGAAGGATCCTGTCCTCATACCAGATACAAAATAAGCTATAACTCGTTTCATCACTTTCTCCTATACCCCTAAATAATCCATCAAGGATTTGACATATTTCCGACTGACACTTGATTTTACTCCGCGTGTCAGTTTAGCCATCATATTGCCTGAAAAACTATCCGATAGCGATTCCAAATGGTCGATATTCATCACCGCGTGGCGTGATATCTGTAAAAAATTACGACGATTAATCCGATGTTGAAAATTTGTCAAAGTGTCTCTGACGGTGAACGTTTTGTCTGTCGTATAAATGGTTAGCTGATTCTTATCAATCTCGGCTAGAATAATGTCATCAATTTTCACCATGATCAAATGATCATCTGTTTTGATAGGGATCACTACTTGATTCACTGTCGAAAACTGTTCGAGATAGTCCATCACCTCTCGTGCTTGATCAGATAATTGCTTGGCTTGAATGACCACACAGGGGTCGTTTTCTGGGATATCCTGTTTTTCCTCAAAACGAATCTTCATTCCTACTCCAATTCTCACTTACTTTCTTTTATTCGATCTTTTTGCTAAGGAAACCCAAATCCCCAAAGCTAGAAGAATACCACCTAACACTATAAGGTATGTTTGTTCCTTTGTCAATAACGCTTGCCATTTGAGCTGAACACCCATTTTTTCTTGAAACTCTTGAAGAAGATTATCTTGACCTTTAAAGGTCTCATTTAATGCTTCTTTCATGAGTACTTGCCGATAAAGTGCAGCAATATAAGTTGCTGGAGTACATTTCATTAGTAGTTGTGCAAAATCAGGTAGAACACCTAAAGGTACATAAGTCCCTACCAAAAAACCGGAAGCTGTACCCACTATGGTCGCAAACTTTCCAAGACTGTCTACGGATTGGAAAAAATAAACAAAAATGGCATTCACTAAACTAGAAAGCAGGCTACTAAGCAACATGATGAGGAGCACTTCAGGTAATAGAGAAAGGGTTGGCAATTCTCTAAAATAGCCACACATCAGCACATACATAAGGACTTGCATGAAAAAAGAGATGATGATTGCGCTCGTTAGATACGAAAATGGTAACCGCCACTTCCCTTGATCCGATAAATAAAGATCCTGATCTACTTGACGTTCACGGTCCTTTACCAACTGAGTCAGGGCAGCCAGACTCGTCGTAATCCCTGTCACAGCTAGCGTCCCACTCATTAACCAATTATTTAATAAAGGACCACTATTGGGGAGTTCAGCCCAAGCATCTGTTAGATTTTTTTGAAGAAAAATAATATAGAGAATAAAGGAAATCAAGGCTCCCAACAAGGAGAAGAAAACCCCTGAACGATTTCTAAAATACAATAAAAAATTCCGCTTTAGTAGGGCTAGCATTAGCGGACCTCCCTTCCTGTAAGTGCAATAAAGGCATCATCCATGGTCCCTGGACGAAACTCAAAATGGGCTATTCTATCTCTAACTTGCGCCAAGTAATCAATGGCTTCCCTTTCACTCTTGGGTTGAAAAACATATTCTAATGGTCCTTGTTGTTCTACTGACATTCCCGAAGATTTGAGACTTTCTATCTGCTGCATCTCCTTGAAACGAATCTTCAAGATATTAGTAGCATACTGACTCTTAATATCTAGTGCCGATCCTTGAGCAATCACTTTCCCATGGTCTACAATATAAATTTGATCAGCTTCATCTGCTTCGTCAAGATAATGCGTGGTCAGTACAACGGTCATCCCCTCTTCCCTCTGCAATTGATAGAGCAAATCCCAAATAGACTTCCGAGTTTGGATATCCAAACCTGTCGTTGGTTCGTCTAAGAATAGAATATCTGGTTGTGAGAGCAGGGCACGCGCAATGTCAACCCGACGCTTTTGGCCACCTGAAAGCGTCCCGTATTTCTGCTTTTGGAAAGCTGATAGACCTAGCCGATCAATGAGACTAGATACACGATTGGGTTTCAAGCCTTTATACTGTCTGGCACGAATGGTCAGATTTTCTCTAACCGTTAGCATCTCATCTAAGACACTAGTCTGGAAGACCACACCAATTTTAGTACCTGGTTCATAGATGATTTCACCTTGCGTTGGTTGTTTCAAACCAATCAACATGGAAATCGTTGTTGATTTCCCTGCTCCATTTGGTCCTAGAATCGCATTAAAGGTTCCCTTTTCAAACTGTAAGTGAATATTGTTTACGGCTAAATGATTTCCATATCGTTTACTGATGTTTTTAGCTTGTAATATCATGTTCTCTCTCCTTTTGATAGAACCAGTCTAGCAAAAAAACCGTTTAAAAAACGACTTTTGGGGATAAGTGGTCAAAATGAAGAGATGAGTGGCGAGATAGAAGAGATTAAAATGAGGAAAAAATTTATTGCAGCCATTCTTTTCCCCATTGATTCAAGTCCTTTAAAATCGACATCAGTGAATTACCTTTTTTTGTCAGCTCATATTTTGTTTGGTGCTCTATTAGAGCATCGGTTGCTATCTAGAGGCTCTTTTGTTACACTACTAATATGAATACACCGATCAAACCAAAATTACAACGATTTCAAACAGCGACTGCTTTTGCCTGTCCCATCTGTCAACTGGACCTAGAACTTGTGGAGACCAGTTTTAAATGTCCCAAGGGCCATTCTTTTGATTTGGCGAAATTTGGCTATGTCAACCTGGCTCCCCAGATCAAGCAATCGAAGGACTATGACAAAGAAAATTTCCAGAATCGCCAGCTGATCCTAGAAGCAGGTTTTTATGAGCCGATTCTAACAGCGATCGGACAAAAAATTCCGACCAGTGATGCCAAGATTTTAGATATCGGTTGCGGAGAAGGCTATTACTCCCGAAAACTACAAGAAGCCTATCCCAAGGCTACTTTCTATGCATTTGATCTTTCCAAGGAATCTGTGCAACTAGCTGCCAAGAGTGACGCTAGCTGGAAGGTCAATTGGTTTGTAGGAGACTTGGCTCATTTACCCATTCAATCCAAGAGTATGGAGGTCATTTTGGACATCTTCTCCCCGGCTAATTACGCTGAATTTGAGCGTGTCTTAAAGGATGAAGGGGTGATCATTAAGGTTGTCCCAACCTCTTCTCATCTGAAAGAAATTCGTCAGTTGGCCCAAGATCAATTGACCAAGCAGTCCTACTCCAACCAGGACATTTTGGAACACTTTGAAGACCACTGCCAGATTCTCTCATCCGAAACGGTCAGCCTCACCAAGAGTTTAACTCCTGAAGAACGCCAAGCGCTCCTCGCCATGACCCCCCTTCTATTTCACGTTGATCAAGAAAAGATCGACTGGAATCAACTCACAGAAATCACCATTGAAGCGGAGCTGCTGGTTGGGAAAATCAAGATACAAAGGAAGTAAAATGAAAAGTGAAAAGGCTGAGACAAATCGTCTCAGCCTTTTACTCATCTTCTGTATGCTCTGTCATGACTTGTAAAGCACTTTTTAAATTCTTTTTGCTATTTGTGCGATTTTTTCGAGTTCTTCTTTCCGTTGACGATCACTCATATATTCCACTCGTGTAACTTGTGTCACTTTAACCGGTTTAATACCACAGGGTTTCAAGATTTGGGATTTTAGAACCTTTGCGTAGTCTTGAGAAAAAGGAAGAAAAATTTTTGGCGTATTATGCGTCGTAATGATCCACGCTTTTCCATCTAGTTGCCCCACCGGACCTCGAGGTCCATTCTGATAAGCAAAACCTGCAACAAAAACACGATCAATAAAACCTTTTAAAATAGCTGGCATTCCACTCCACCAAGTAGGGAAAATAAAAATCAACTGATCCGCCCAACTCAATAAATCTCTATACGGTTTCATGTCTTCATTATGCTGTAAATCTCTCCTTTTATGCCTTTCATCAAAACGTAAAACCGGATCAAAGTTTTCTTTATATAAGTCTACTATTTTAACCTCATGCTCTGGTGCTAAATGCTTTTGCACAGTTTGAAGGATTGATGCATTATAACTTGTTTCATTCGGATGTGAATAGATTATTAAAACATTCATCAGCTATCTCCTTTTATATAAATATCAAGCATCGTTCTGACGGTCTTTTGAACATCATTTTCTTTAAAGCTTTCTCCAACGGGACTCCTTACCAATAGAGCCAAACCAGCAATAAAACTCCAAAAATGGATCAAAATTTCTGCGTCACTACTAGAAAGATTTTCCTCATCTTTAAGTCTTAACGCTACCGACTTAAAATGTTCAAATCCTGGTAAAGAGGAGTTGACTGAAATAGTTTCATGGGATAACTCCATATAGTTATATGGAAATTTGATAAATAATGCTTCAAATAGATAGGTTTCCTCTTGGGCAAACCTTACAAAGTTACAGCCCATCAGAGTTAGTTGAGTTCTTGCATCTATGGAAGTATCAATCCCTTGTATCATATTTTTCAAAAAGAACATTGATAAGTGTTCCATAACCACTTGAATATATCTATCTTTACTTCCAAAATGCTTATAGGGAGCTCCATGAGTCACCCCACATTTTTGAGCTATTGTACGCATAGACATCCGGTCAATCCCGTTAGTTCTGATTTCTTCAATGCCGACCGAAATTAACTTTTCTTTCAGTTCTTCCGTATTCCGTTTCATTTGACCACCTT
>ERZ772904.555-NODE-555-length-10874-cov-6.80895_pt1 | contig 10874 bp, 8 predicted proteins | sample MGYA00512122_ERZ772904 | MGnify/ENA primary metagenome ERZ772904 (study PRJEB29015, sample SAMEA2738104) | human oral metagenome | biome: human oral; feature: human-associated habitat; material: saliva | place: China | collected 2269 ... | reverse complement strand
CGACGGCCTCGAAGACGCAGTTCAAGAACCCCGACGTCTCCTTCGTCAACATCAACATCACGCCCTTCGACGCCGCCAAGCAGAGCGCTGAGATGGTCGTGGCCGACGCTCGTGAGGCGCTCGCGGCTCTGACCGAGGAACTGGCCGACTACCGCGTCGACGAGGCATACGCCGCCGAGATCGCCGCCGAGCGCGAGGCCTGGGCCGCTAAGGTCGAGCAGTGCTACCACGTGGGCAACGCCCCGCTGCCCGCACAGACCGAGGTCTTCGGCGCGCTCAACGAGCTCATGGGCGACGAGGACGTGGTTATCAACGCTGCGGGCTCGATGCCCGGCGACCTCCAGGCCCTGTGGCAGGCGAAGACCCCCGTCCAGTACCACGTCGAGTACGCCTTCTCCTGCATGGGTTACGAGGTGCCGGCCGCCATGGGCGTCAAGCTGGCGCGCCCGCAGTCCGAGGTCGTCTCGATCGTCGGCGACGGTAGCTACCAGATGCTCCCGATGGAGCTGGCCACGGTTGCCCAGGAAGGTATCAAGGTCATCTACGTTCTGCTGCAGAACTACGGCTTCGCTTCGATCGGCGCCCTCTCCGAGTCGCGCGGCTCCCAGCGCTTCGGCACGAAGTACCGCCAGCGCGGCACGGGCTCGCACCTTGAGGACAACGAGCGTATCGCCGGCGTCGATATCGCTGCGAATGCCCGTTCCTGGGGAATTGATGTGATCGAGGCCCACGGCATCGAGGAGTTCAAGGAGGCCTACAGGGCCGCAGCTGCCTCGGATCGTGCGACCATGATCCACATCGAGACCGACCTGATGGGCCCCAACCCGCCCGGATCCTCCTGGTGGGACGTGGCCGTCTCGCAGGTCTCCGAGCTGGAGTCCACGCAGCGCGCCTACGAGGATTACCAGCGCGACCGCAAGCTGCAGCGTCACTACCTGTGATGATCTGAGCGTGTGAGGGTGGCCCCGGAGTTTTCCGGGGCCACCCCTTTTGCTAGAAGTCTGTGCGCGCGTGGGGCTTGTCGTGAAACGCTTCGTGAAACGGTGAGCAATTTGGCGGTGGAAGGTCTTAGTGGGGGAGTGTGTCCAATAGACGGGACAAATTTCCCTTGGAAGGTGCTGGTATTGCTGATATCGCGACATGTTTGCCGGGGACATGGTAGCATTTGTCCGAACAAAGTTGTTCCGCCATTCGTGGATGAATGGAAGAAAGGTAAACCAATGACAATCAACCTGTGGGTCAACGGCCAAGAGTATGTCGCTCACTGCGACAAGACCATCGACGTTGAGAACCCCGCAACCGGCAAGGTCGTCGATCAGCTGGCCCTGGCCGACAAGCATTGCCTCGACCAGGTCGTCGATATCGCTCATCAGGCGCAGAAGGAATGGGCGCGTACCGCCCTGGCGAAGCGCGTGGACATCATGTTCAAGTTCCGTCAGCTCGTCATCGAGCATCAGGATGAGATTGCGGACGCTATCGTGCGCGAGGGCGGCAAGACGCACGGCGACGCCCTTGGTGAGATTGCCCGTGGTCGCGAGACCGTCGACTTCGCATGCGGTATCAACGCTGCACTCAAGGGTGAATTCACCGACCAGGCCTCGACCGGCGTGGATGTGCACACCCTGCGTCAGCCCGTTGGTGTCGTCGCGGGCATCTGCCCCTTCAACTTCCCGGCCATGGTCCCCATGTGGATGCACCCGCTCGCCCTGGCCACCGGCAATGCCTTCATTCTCAAGGTCGCCTCGACCGTCCCCAGCGCATCGATGATCATCGCACGCCTCTACAAGGAGGCGGGCCTGCCCGATGGTCTGTTCAACGTCATCGCTGGTGACCGCCATCTGGTCACCGACATTCTCACCCACCCCGGCATCGACGCCATCTCCTTCGTTGGATCCTCCCCGGTCGCGCACATCGTGCAGGACACGGGTGTCGCCAACGGCAAGCGCGTCCAGGCGCTGGGTGGCGCGAACAACCATGCGATCGTCATGCCTGACGCTGACATTGAGTTTGCCGCGCAGCATATTAGTGCCGGCGCGTTCGGTGCGGCGGGTCAGCGCTGCATGGCCCTGCCCGTGATCGTCGCCGTCGGCGGCATCGAGGAGAAGCTGGTTCCCGCCATCAAGGCTCGCGCCGAGAAGATCGTTGTTGGTCCTGGCACTGACCCTGCCTCCGAGATGGGGCCGGTCATCACCCGCTCCTCTCAGGAGCGCATCACCACGTGGATCGACGAGGCCGAGGCTAAGGGTGCGAACGTTGTCCTCGACGGCCGCGGCTACCGCCCCGAGGGTGAGGAGTATGCGGATGGCTTCTGGCTGGCCCCCACCATCCTCGACAACGTGGATCGAGACCTGAGTGTCTACTGCGAGGAGGTTTTCGGTCCGGTCCTGGTCGTCGTGCACGCCGACACCTACGAAGAGGCCATCGAGATCGTCAACTCCTCCGAGTTCGGCAATGGCTCCGCGATCTTCACCTCCGACGGTGATACTGCCCGCCACTTTGTGGTCGATGTGGAGGCCGGCATGGTCGGCGTCAATGTGCCGATCCCGGTTCCGGTCGCCTACTACTCCTTCGGCGGCTGGAAGGAGTCGCTGCTGGGCGACACCCACATTCACGGTCCCGAGGGCGTGCGCTTCTATACGAAGGCCAAGGTTGTCACGACCCGCTGGCCCAAGCGTGGCGAGAAGGTGGGCTACGTCGGAATGAACTTCCCGACGAACGCCTGAGTGTGACAACTCTCTGAGTGGAGGGGCCCCTCCACGCTACACGGTCATGGGTGTGGGCTTCCATGCACCGATGACGAGGTGTTCGCTAAGGCCTCGGCCTTGATATCCTCAGGGAGCGATCACAACCTGCGTTGTGTCTGCCAGAGAGCGGTGCGTACACGGGCGCGGCATTATGCTATGGGTGATCTCTCGTTCATTCGGATCGCTCCGACGAGGAAGTGCAGAGGAGAACCGCATGTCACACACTCCCACGATTGACGACTACACACCCGACAGGGTGCGCGAGCTCGTCGAGAAGACCCCTGCTTCCGGTGCGAAGTGCTCCCTGGGCGCAATTGCTGCCATCGCGACGCTGGGCTCCCTCCTCTTCGGCTATGACACCGGCGTCGTCGCTGGTGCCCTGCCATACATGTACATGCCCGGAGGAGCCGGTGGCCTGCACATGACCACCTTCGAAGAAGGCTGGGTCGGCGGCCTACTGTGCATTGGTGCCGCCGCCGGCGCGTTCTTCGGCGGACGCCTCTCCGACCGCTTTGGTCGCCGCCATAACATCACGCTGCTGGCCATTATTTTCCTATTCGGCGCCATAGGCTGTGCGATTGCCCCGAACATCTGGGTCCTCTACCTGGCGCGTATCGTCCTCGGGTTCGCGGTTGGTGGCGCTTCCGCGACGGTTCCCGTTTTCCTCAGTGAGACTGCGCCCAAACGGCTGCGTGGTTTCTTTGTCGCGACGGATCAGATGATGATCGTCTTCGGCCAATTCCTGGCCTTCTCGATGAACGCTGTCATCGCTCGTGTGCAGGGCGGCCCTACCGTAACCCTGACCGGTGATGCCGTGGATGCTTCGGGGAATGTGCTTGGCCATGCTGGCACGTCCGTCGCGTGGGAGGCCGTCCAGACCGCTGTCAACATCGCTGATGTTACCGGCGCGGGTAATGGTCTGACCTGGCGCTACATGCTCATCCTGTGCTCGCTGCCCGCCATTGCCTTGTGGATTGGTATTCGTACGGTGCCTGAGTCCTCGCGCTGGTATGCCGCCAACCTACGCATCGTCGAGGCCATCGGTTCCCTCAAGCGCGTGCGCGATGAGAAGAAAGACGATGTTGCCAGTGAAATCAACGAGATGCTTGACGTCCAGCGCGCCGAGTCCGCTCAGGAAAAGTGGTCGCTGTCGCGGATCCTCAAAGTGAAGTGGGCCCGCAAACTTCTCTACATCGGCATCATCCTCGGTATCGCCGACCAGCTGACCGGCATCAACACGGCGATGTACTACACGCCGAAGATCCTCAACGCCGCGGGCATTCCGATGGAAGACGCCATCACCCTGAACGTCGTCTCCGGGGGCATTTCCGCAATCGGTTCCGCCGTCGGCCTGTGGCTCGTCGCCCGCTTCGCCCGTCGGCACGTGGGCATGTATCAGGAGCTTGGCATTACCATTTCCCTGGCTGCGCTGTCTGCCGTGTTTGCCTTCTTCATCAGCCCCTACTTGGGCGCTGACGGCAACATCTCGGGTGCCCCGACCTTTGCGCCCTGGCTGGTTCTTGGCATCGTCTGTATCTTCGTGTTCATCAAGCAGTCTGGAACGGTGTCCTGGGTTCTCGTCTCCGAGATCTACCCGGCCGCTGTTCGTGGTACTGCCCTCGGCATTGCGGTGGGTACTCTGTGGCTTGCCAACGCGCTCGTCGCCGTTATTTTCCCACCGCTCATGGCGACCGTCGGTGGCGCGGGCACGTACGCGATCTTCGCGGTCATCAACTTCTTCTCCTTCCTCTTCTACTGGAAGGTCGTTCCCGAGACGAAGTTCCACTCGCTGGAGGAACTGGAACTGAAGTTCCAGAAGGACTACTCCTGAGAAGGAATTATTCGCGTCCGAGTGCCCGGTCGGGCGGCTAGGCTGTTCCACTGGGTCCCGCACACGGTGTCAGCGTCCGCTGAGAGCAACGCGTTAATCACGTGCTGGAGCAGGGAACGCATCAAATCCGGGGACGCCTGGGATAACGCCTGGCCAAGCATGCCAGCTGGGGTGATAATATGAGGAGCGGTCATCGTTGTGCCTCCAAATCGTTTCGAGTCAGAAGTAGAGAGCTTTCTCGAAGGATCACACGGTGACCGCACCCATATCAAACGGGCCGACCACCACACGGTTACACCACTATGCGGGACACTACTGCCGGGGTTTCGTGTTGGGAGAGTTTTGTCCCGGGTGGGTCCATCGGGGCCGCCTGCTGGGAGAGTTTTATACCGGTTTGGCCCGCCGGAGTTTCGTGTGGGGAGAGTTTTGTCCCGGAGGTGGTCCTGTGTGCGGTACAAAGTTCTCCCTGCTCGGCTTGCCTCTGCCGTAGGCGTGAAGAAGTTCTCCCTGCAAGCGAGAAATGGCTTGGTATCGCCGTTTTGTGGTGTGTTGGGAGAGTTTTGTCCCGGGTGGGTCCATCGGGGCCGCCTGCTGGGAGAGTTTTATACCGGTTTGGCCCGCCGGAGTTTCGTGTGGGGAGAGTTTTGTCCCGGAGGTGGTCCTGTGTGCGGTACAAAGTTCTCCCTGCTCGGCTTGCCTCTGCCGTAGGCGTGAAGAAGTTCTCCCTGCAAGCGAGAAATGGCTTGGTATCGCCGTTTTGTGGTGTGTTGGGAGAGTTTTGTCCCGGGTGGGTCCATCGGGGCCGCCTGCTGGGAGAGTTTTATACCGGTTCGGCCCGCCGGGGTTTCGTGTGGGGAGAGTTTTGTCCCGGTTGTGCATTTGACGTGCGGAGCAGGGGGAGTTTTGTCCCGCTCATCGGGTGAGACTGCCCGATCGGAGGGGGGTGCGAGGCCTGCAGGGCCTGGCCGGGCTTCGAGGCGACGCGCCGAGCGAAGCTCGCGGTGTGGACGGCGAGCGGGCGGGCAGGCCTCGCGCCGCACGGGAGGTCTGGCGGGGTGCGCCGCACGGAGGTCTGGCGGCTGGGTGCCTCGCGGACGGCGAGCGGGCGGGCCGCCGCCCACCGGCGCATAGAGCAGACGCAGACAACAGGACGTGCTGGGCGTGACCGGCTATTGCTCGGGCCCGTACTCCTGTCCTCTCACCCGCAGCTTGTACTACTCTAGAGGGCAGTTCGTAAGCCATCGGATGAACGATGAAAGAGGCTCCATGACCCAGCTTGAGGCGCGCCAGGTGAAGGCGGTTGAACTGGACATTCTCACAGAACTGGACCGCGTGTGCCGCGAGCACCAGCTGTCCTATGCGCTCGCGTATGGCACTCTCATTGGGGCGATGCGCCACAGCGGGTTCATCCCCTGGGATGACGACATTGATGTCTATATGCCCCGCGATGACTACGAGAAGCTCTACGACCTGTGGAAGCAGGGGGCTCTCGGGGAGCACTACAGCCTCGTCAGTTATCGTGATCGAACCTCGATTAACTCTTACTGCAAGCTCGTTGATACCCGAACCCGGGCGGTTGAGTCTTTCCTCGACGAATCTGCCGGAAACCTCGGGCTGTGGGTGGATATTTTCCCACTTGAGCGCGTCGACATTACTGACCCTGCCGTGCATCGTGCCGCGCGCAGGGGGCACCGACTTGTGTGGTGGAAGTACATCGCGGCGTCAAACCCGCGCTACGCAACCTCCACGTTGCGCCGCATCATCAAGTACATGCTCTATCCGATTACTCGCTTCGCAGACCTGTACGCCATCTCTCGTCGGCAGGATGAGCTTGCCCGCGCGTGCCACCGTTCGTCTGTTGAGAATCCGGACAACGAGCGCTACGTCCTGCTCCTCGACGACATTATGAGCCACAATATCATCCGGCCTGAGGAGCTTTTCCCGACGCGTACTGCCAGCTTCGAGGGGCGCGAGTTTGCGATTCCTGCGCAGGCCGAGAAGCTGCTTGAGGACTACTACGGTGATTGGCGCGCGGTCCCGCCCGAGGACCAGCGTCCGCCCGCCCACATGCGATCTGTCGAGTGGGTGGCGGACACTCCCTTCGGTGAATGACGCGAGGAAGCTAGCCCGCAGGGCGGGCCGCTACTTGGTCGTGGAGCGGGCAACCAGCTCCGGGTGCATGCGTCGGAATTGAATGCCGAGCAGGTGGGCGCAGGCGCGCACTCCCAGCAGACGGCACGCCCACTGCGCGATACGCGCTTCGCGGGTGTGCGACTGCGAGATGAGGGGTAGGAAGAACTGGCTGATGAATGCCTTGCGGCGGCGCGCCTGCTGCCCGTGCTTCTTCTCGTCAAGCAGTCCCAGGGCCGAGGCCTGGCCCACCCACACCATCATCGGACGTGCGAGGAATGCCATGAGTGCGCTGCGGCGTCCTTCGGGCAGTGAACGAGCGGCAGACAGATTCGAGCGCAGTACGTGCTCTAGGTCGTCGACAGTCGAGACGGCTAGCGAGTGTGACGTCTGCGCGTAGGGGTGGCCCATTCTGTACACGTAGAAACGCTGGTCGAGCCAGGCCACGGAATCGATGCGCGCGATGATTTGGGCGCTCACGTCCGTGTCTTCGTTGCGCATGCCTGACGGGAATACGATGCCGTGCGTGGTCAAGAAGTCGCGGCGGATCACCTTCGTCCACACGGCACTCGTCGTCAGCTCGTTGTCGATGATGGTTCGGATTGCCTCGTCCGTGCTCAGCGAATCGATCATGGAGGCGATCGACGTGGGTTCGGCCTCCGTGATCTCGGTGCCCTCCGGGTTGGCGCGCGCACTCATGTGCCACAGCAGGTCGACGGGGCACCTCGTCAGTGCCTCGTGAACGAGCGTGAGTGCCTCGGGGATGCGCCACCAGTCGTCATTGTCCATGAACGTGATGTACTCGCCCTGGGCCGCCTTGAGGGCTGTGTTGCGGGCCGCGCTAGTTCCGGCGTTCTCCTGATGGATGACACGGAAACGGGGGTCACGCTCAGCGTAGGAATCGCACAGGGCGGGTGAGCCGTCCGTTGAACCGTCGTCGACGAGAATCACTTCCCAGTCCGCAAAGTCCTGCGCCTCGATGGATCCCAGGGCGTGGGGCAGGAATTCCTGTGCGTTGTAGACGGGGATGATGACGCTAATAAATGGCATGACTGCTCCTCGGGAAACAGGGGTGGACGTCAGAGGTGGTCGGGGGAGTGTGGCGCGCGGCCATCCAGTAGTGACTCGGCGATGCTCGCGTACTCGCGGGCCCGTACCGGCCACGTCCACGCGTCGATGAGGCTGGGATCCCCCAGTTCAGGTGGATTGTTCAAGAAGTCACACAGGGTTGAGACAAGCGACTCGAGTGTGCGTTCGGCGGTGATGACCACGGGGTTCCCCTGGTCTGCCAGGACCTGCGCGCCGGGCACTGTGAACGTGACGACGCGCCCTCGTTCGGCCAGCGCCTCCAGCAGGGTCGTCTGGAATCCCTCCGACAGGACCGTTGGATTCACGAGGGTCGCTCCCGTCAAGCGGGTACGGACCTCGTCTGCGCTCACTCGACCGGGTGCTGACACGACACCGTCGAGGCCCTTGGCGGCAATCATCTCTCGAGCGGCATCGAGATCAGCGCCTGCGCCCAACAGCTCGCCTGTCACCTCCTGCCCCTGCGCGCGCAGCTGTGCCACGGCCTCGATGAACGTGTCCCATCCCTTCCCGGGCACCATGCGGCCCACGAAAACCAGGTGACGGTGGCGGTCCTTGATCGGTTCCACGTGCGGCTGCGGGGGAGTGATCGCGTTATAGAACACGTCCGCATGAACGCCGCCGAGCCGCGACGCGAAGGCTGCGGCCTGCTCAGACACGCCCAGCACGCGATCCGCGTGACGCAGCACGTAACGGCCCATCGTCACATCGACTCCGCGCGATGCGGGGGCGATGATCGGCGAGGAGGATGCGACAAAACCGGAACCGTGCTCCGTGTGAATGACCGGGATTCCCGCTTGGTGTGCAGCGCGTACCCCCACGAAACTCATCGGGAAAAATCGAGTGTGCACACTGACGACGTCGATACGGTGCTCGCGGAGGAAGCGTGCGATCGCGCGGGTCGCACCCAGGGCCGGGAAACTGATGATGTCGGCGATCGGGAAGTGACGTCGATCGGTACGAATATCGACGCCCTCCTCCTGTCGATGCCCCGGCTTATCAGAGATAGTCAATACGTAGACTTCGTGTCCTAGCTGTGCCAGGGACACCGACAGGTGGTAGATGTGCGACTCCAAACCACCCAAACGCGGAGGGTAGCTGTTGACGATGAAAGCGATGCGCATTCACTGCTCCTGACCGGTCGTAGGTTCCGAGCGAGGATCCTCCTCATCGCGGGAAGCGAGAAGATCCGGCACCCCGCCCTGATCGGGGTCGAAACGACCAAACTCAAGCGTTTCCGGTAGGTGCGTGCGACGATCAGCGGGATCCGGGATACGCATGTAATCGCCGTAACCGCGAGTGAGCAGGGCGTCGACATCATGGGGGATCGAGGCCTCAATCGCTTCAAAGGGAACGCGGCGCGTGGGGAGGAACTCATCGCGGTGCACGATCCAATTCCACGGGTCACGCATCGTGAAATCGGCATAGGTGCCCGTTGCTTCGCCTTCGGCGCTGCGCGCCGCCTTCTCCCACCGCGCGTACAGCCCGCGTGGCGACATCTGCGCGGTGCGTAGTGCGAGGTTGACACTCCGCGTCACCGCATGAATGAGCGAACGTTTCCAGGCCACCATGCCGGGCAAACCGGGAGTCGGAATGCCCGACAGGAACAACAGGCGGCCCCACAACCAGGTCTTACGACACATAGAGCGGAAACGCTTCGCATCCTCGGGCACCGTATCGAGTGGGAAAATATCGAGGAAGATCGGCGGCGTGTAGTCCGGGTTCACCTCGCCCTGCGAGCGGAAAACCGTTCCCGTCAAGCCCAGCTTGGAGAACAGAAGGTGGTATCGGGGAACGCTCGTCTGGTTGTCGATGCGGAAACCTTCAGACAGATGTGCGGGAGCCTCGCGCAGGAAGCGCTCGTAGTCCGGTCGGAGCATGAAGACATCAATGTCGTCATCCCACGGGATAAAACCACCGTGGCGAACAGCTCCGATGGCGCTACCGCCGTACAGTGCGTAGTCCACGCCGATCTGGCCGCACACCCGGTCGAACTCCGACAGGATGTAGGTCAGCAGCATGTGGACCTTGCGTAGGTCGCTGGGGGGCGTCGTCATAAGTCCTCCGAATACGGAAAGCGGGTGGGCGCACGTGCGCCCACCCGCCATTGTCTCACGCCTTGTTGCCGGTGATGGTACCCGCGCGCTTGGGAAGCAGGTCACCCCAGTTGGAGGTGGCCGCCAGGACCGTGCCCACCAGGATCACGACGCAGCAGATGACCTGCGTGGGCGTCGGAATCGTTCCCTGTAGGACCAGAGCGAAGATGATCGCCCACGCCGAGTAGGAGATGTTCAGGGCCATGCCGCGCGAGGCACCGATCGCCGACAGCGCCTTGTAGTAGAAGAGGTACGAGGCCGTGCCTGCCAGGCCGGCCAGGGCCACCACGCCCGCGGACAGGTGAGCCAGCGAGTGGAGCGTGAAGCCGAAGACGCCCGCGATGGGGGCCACCACGAAGAGGTAGACCAGCGCCGAGGTCGTCTCGCGGATCTGGAGGGCCACCTCGTTATCCACGCCCTCGTCGCGCATTCCCCACGTGAGGATCACGGCCTCGGACCCCCAGCCGATCACGCATGCCAGCGCGCCGGCGACACCCAGGATCGCGTTGCCGCCCTCGATCGGTTCCGAGGTCGCCGACCAGCCAGTCGCGACGATTGCGCCGAGCGCGACCAGGAGGGCCACGATCTGGCGAGGCGCCATCCGCTCCTTCAGGAGGATAAAGGCCAGCAGGGTGCCCAGTGCCGGGTAGAACGTCGAAATAATCGCGGTGAGGCTGGGGCCGATGTTGTCGATCGCGATCAGGTAGCCGCTCATGCCGATCGGACCGCCCAGGAGCGCCGCCGCGATGACCGACTTGCCGGGGCGCGTGCGCAGCGCCGCCCAGGTGTCCTTCAGACGGCCTCGGAGAGCCATGTAGATCACCAGGATGAGGGCGCATGCGACGTCGTGCAGGACCGCGCCGGCGAGCGCCGACTGGTCGAAGCCGTCAAACGGAATCATGGCTAGCGCTATCGCCAGCACGACCGTGTCCAGGCCCCACAGGGCACCCGAGAAGAAGCCGTAGCGCTTGCCTCCGTGCTGAGTTT
>ERZ772904.552-NODE-552-length-10932-cov-9.27618_pt1 | contig 10932 bp, 7 predicted proteins | sample MGYA00512122_ERZ772904 | MGnify/ENA primary metagenome ERZ772904 (study PRJEB29015, sample SAMEA2738104) | human oral metagenome | biome: human oral; feature: human-associated habitat; material: saliva | place: China | collected 2269 ... | reverse complement strand
CCAATAACAACCAACAACCCTCAAAACACCCGGTCCACAAAACCAGACCAGGCCACGCCAAATTGGGCCATTTCGGGCGTGCAGGGAGAGTTTTGTACCGGAAAGGCGGTGAGGGCGGGTGTGCTGGGAGAGTTTTATACCGGATATGCCGTGGACGGGTGCCTGCCGGGCGAATTTTGTCACGGGGCGAATAAGGAGGGTGCCTGAGCGAGTTTTCTCGCGCAGCCTGGTGCGTCGCGGCGACATATCTGCGCCTACAGGCAGGCCAGCACGCCCCTTCTCATTGAACCGTCATACAGTCGTCATGCAGACACGTGCGGCCTCGCACAGCCATGCACAGCCACACGCGGCCCGGCACAGCCACGTACATGACCCGTGCAAGCTGCGTACAGATCGGAACAGTCTCATCCAGCCGACACGGTCCCGCACGACCCCGCACGCTGCCTCCAACAATCCGCATGCAGGAGCGCCCGGGGCCGTGGCCCCGGGCGCTCCCAGCAACAAATAAGCTCAGACAACTACCTGAACAACTTCAAAGCGTTCGGCCCGATCATGAACGGCGCCAAGATCATCGACGAACCCAGTCCCACGCCAAAACCGCCAATCACATCCGTCACCCAGTGGACGCCCAGGTACAGGCGCGTCACGCAGATGAACACGATGAACACGAGGGCGGCGGCCCACAGCAGGTAGCGGAGTCGACGGCCCAGGCGCGTCATCGACAGCACCAGGACCAAGGACACGATCAGGGCGGTCACGGCCGTGGCGTGACCCGACGGGAACGAGTAGCCGTCCTCGGTGATCAGACGGTAGGCCTCTTCCGGGCGCGGACGCGAATCAATGTGCTTAATGATGTAGCCATTGATCCCCGAAAAGGCCACGGAACCCAGGATGTACAGGGCGTGCATGACCTTCTTGACGAGCCACCACACGAAGGCCGCCACGGCCACCGCTACGATGACGGCGCGCTTGGGATCGAAGAGCCACGACGCGCCCGTCATGAACGTGTTCATCGCCGGGGTACGCGACGCAATGAAGTCATTCCAGACCGTCGTATCGATCGGCAGGGGGCTCGTGATAAACCCACCAGCGACGGCGACAGCCGCGACGAGGAGAACCCCGATAACGAGAGGGGGAGTCAGGAATCGACGAACAATCATAGTGAAATCCTACCGTAGTGTCAGTCGTTTGCGCCGTACTCGTACACCCAGCGCCCAGCCCGCCGCGAGAAGCGCGAACGCTCACGCATCTGCCCGGTTTCGCCGGTAGCCACGTCACGCCACGAGGCCACGAAGGTCACGGTGCCCTCCTCGTCGGAGGGACCCCCGGCCTCGGCCCCCAGGACCTGCAGGCCCGTCCACTGCGTCCCCTCCACCCAGTACGGGGGAGCGGGGCGCGTACGTGGATGCCACGTGCGGAACAGGTAGTCCTCGTCGCGCAGCGCGAACGCCGTGTAGCGCGAGCGCATGAGCGCCTCGGCGGTCGGAGCCGCCTCCCCATCCAGGTAGGGCCCACAGCACTGCGCCAGCAGCGCCCCCGACCCGCACGGGCAGGTACGAGGCCGGGGCACGCCAGCACCGGACGCGCCGGAAACAGCGGGGGAGGAGGTCACGCCTGGTCGCCCAGGGAAGCCAGCCAACGCTCCGCATCCAGGGCGGCGCGGCAGCCCGAACCAGCGGCTGTAATGGCCTGGCGGTACGTGTGGTCCACGGCGTCACCGCACGCGAACACGCCCGCCACGGACGTGCGCGTCGACGGCTCGTCGACCGTGATGTAGCCGGCCTCGTCGAGGGCGACCTGGCCACGCAGGAAGCCCGTGCGCGGCAGGTGGCCGATCGCGACAAACACGCCGTCCACGGCGATCTCGCGAGTGGAGCCATCCACCGTGGAGGTCAGGCGCAGGCCGGTCACGGACTCGTCACCGAGCACCTCGGCGACGGTCGCGTTCCACTCGAAGGAGATCTTCGGGTTGTTCAGGGCGCGCTCAGCCATGACGCGCGAGGCGCGCAGGGCGTCGCGGCGGTGCACGACGACGACCTCGGACGCGAAGTTCGTCAGGAAGGTCGCCTCCTCCATCGCGGAGTCGCCGCCGCCGATGACGGCCAGGCGACGATCCTTGAAGAAGAAGCCGTCGCAGGTCGCGCAGTAGGAGACGCCGCGGCCGGAGAACTCGTCCTCGCCGGGCACGTTCATGTGGCGGTACTCCGAGCCGGTGGCCAGGATGACGGCGCGCGCGTAGAAGACCTCGTCCTCGGTCGCCACGGCCTTCACGTCGCCCTCGAGGTTGACTGCGATGACGTCCTCGTAGCGGATGTCCGCGCCGAACTTCTCGGCCTGCTCGCGCATGTTGTCCATGAGCTCGGGGCCCTGAATGCCCTCGGGGAAGCCGGGGAAGTTCTCGACCTCGGTCGTGTTCATGAGCGCGCCGCCCGCAGCCAGCTGGCCGGCCAGCACGATCGGGGCGAGGCCCGCGCGGGCCGTGTAGACGGCAGCCGTGTAGCCGGCGGGACCCGAGCCGACGATGACGACGTCGTGGACGGTGGTGCCCTCGGGTACCTCGGCCGACGGGATCTGCACCTCGGCGGCCTCAGTGGTGGCCTCGGTGGGTTCGGCCGTCACAAGGCCCGGAATCGCAACGAAAGACATGCGTACCCTCCTTAGGGGTTACTGAACGGTGAGTTCGGAGATCCACGCCCAGTTGCGGCCGTCCTGGCCCTTGGGCATGGAGCGGAACTGCAGCGCGATCGAGTCGGTTTCGACAGGGGTCGGGAGCTTAATCGTGGTCGTCGGAGACAACGCCGACGTGGCCAGTTCTGTTCCACCGCGCGGGTTCGACGGGTCCGTGACGTTACGCACGACGACCTCACCGCCGGAGGTGGCCGGATCCATGTTGAGTGTCACCGAGGACACGGTGGCCTTCTGCTGCAGCTTGACGACGATCGTCACGGAGGTCTCGTCGCGGAACTGGTTAGTGTCAAACCAGCGTGAGGACCACGACGTGGACGGGTTCGAGTCGATCATGTTGATCGCGCGGTCCGGGTGGTCGCCGTCATCGTTGTTCCACGACAGGACCTGCACGGAGGAGATCACGGGCGTGACGGACTCGGTCGGGGGAGGCGTCGTTGTGAGGACGGGTGCGGGTTCCGCGCCGGATTCCTGGGCGCTCACGCCGTCACGCAGCGACTGGCCGAGGTCCAGGTTGGTGACCGGGCGCGTCGCCATCCACGGTCCCCAGATCGCGCCGAACAGGAACAGCACGACGCCGAAGATGAGTGCGGGGCGCGTCGGGTCGATCAGCTTCGCGGAGCGCTCGGGCTTGGAGTTGTCCTCGCTGGACGAGGCCGGGGCAGCGTGTGCGGGAGCCGCCGGGATGGGCGGAAGGGAGTCCATGACCTCGGTCGGATCATCGACCGGGGGAGCGGGGATCGCGGCCTCGGCCGTCGGCTGCACGCGGGGGATCTGGTGCGTGGCGGGCGCGTCTGTGAGGGGTTCGGGGTGCGGGTAGTCCTCGAAGTTAATCTCGCTGTCGCGCTCGTATCCGCTGGCCGCGGGTGCGGGTGGCGGGGGAGCGAGCGGGAAGGCTGGCGCGGCGACCTCGGCGCTGTCCGTGGCACCGGTGAGGGGCTCGACGCCCAGCTCTGCGAGGGACTCGGCCACTGATCGGCCGTCCGGCTCAGGGGCCGGGTCCGCGTCGGGGGCCGGAATGGGGTCGGTATCGGGACCGGGGATTGAGTCAGTGTCGGGCAGGGGGATGCCCTGCGCCTGGGCGATGGCCTCAACAGCGGGCGCTGCGATGGCCTCGGCAACGACGGGATTCTCGACGGGAGCCTGCGTCGCGGGGCCGAACACCGGGACCTCGGCGGGGGCAGGAATGGGCGGAGCGTCAACCGATTCGTCGCTCGACGAGGCGGGGGGCACCGGGGGAGCGGGAATCGGCGAGTCGGCGACGACCTCGTCGAACGACGGCAGTTTCTTCTCGTCGCCGGTGCGTTCGGGCGTGGGAGCCATCGGATCCTCCGTCTGGTCGGGTGTGTGTCCCGTCATTATCGCAGCTGGGTCGGGGGTCGCAGTGGAAGACGCTGCCAGGATGTTCACCACAGCGGCGGGCACGTGCAGGCGCGTGAGCAGTGGGCGCATCATCGCAGCGGATTCGCGGGGGGCCGCGAAGCGCAGGACGATCAGGTAGACGAGGCCGGTCACCGCCGAGACGACGGAGAGCTTGACGCCCGCCAGTGCCATCCGTCCCAGCGTCGAGGAGACGCCTGTGTGGATGCCCATGATCCACAGGACGCCGAAGCCGACGAGGCCGGCGACGACCGCGCTGCCCAGGTAGGAGACGTAGGAGCGCAGCAGTCCCGCGCGATCCACGAACCTATTTTCGCGCGAAACCCACACGACGGCGATGACGCCCTGCGTGAGGCGGCACGCGGTCTCGCCGAGGGCCGCAGCGACGACCCACCAGCGTGCGCCGGTGAGGGCGTACATGGACCAGCCGACGATGACCTGGATGATGGTGGGGCCGATGCCCATGAGGAACACGGGCTTGACGTCCTCGTAGGCGAAGAAGACGCGCTGGCTCATGAGGACCATGCCGGTCGACGCGACGCCGGGCATCAGCGAGGCCAGGACGAGGGCGTAGCCGGTGACGGCCTCGGGATCTCCGCCCTTGGCGGCCATCGCGATCTCCATCATGGGGACGGATCCGGCCATGAGCATGGCTGCTGCGACGAGGGTCAGCGACGTGATCGTGCGCACGCCCAGGTGGTAGCTGTCGGCCACCGCCCGGTCGTCGCCGTCAGCCACGGCCCCGGCCATGCGGGTGAAGATCGCGGTCGTCAGGGACACGGTGATGAGCGACTGCGGGACCATGAAGATCATGAAGGCCGTCGAGTAGGCCAGGATGCCGACGACGCCGCCCTGCGCGCCGCCATGGCCGATGAAGCCGTCGGCCATGGCCGCCAGGTTGTTCGTCGACAGGACGCCGACTTGAGAAACACCCAGGGTCGCGAACGTCCACCCTGCCACGCGCGGCATCGAGCCAAAGGAGGTTCCGCGGAAGTGGAAGTCCGGCTTGAAGGACACGCCCGCGCGACGCATCGGCCACAGCAGGCACAGCGCCTGGCAGATGACGCCCAGGGTCGCGGACCCGGCGAGCACCCAGAACTGTGCGCCTGTCAGGTCGCCCGCGGGGATGCCGCCGTCGGGCGCACCGCCCCAGATCACGAGGAACAGGCCGAGGCCGGCGATGCCGACGACGTTGTTGACAACCGGCGCCCACATGTAGGGCCCGAAGATTTCGCGGGCGTTGAGAAGCTCACCCAGCAGGTTGTAGAGCCCGTAGAAGAAGAGCTGGGGCAGGCACAGCAGCGCAAACAAAATCGCGAGGTTACGGATGTCCTCGGTGTAGCCGGCGGCCGTGATCATGACGAGCACGGGGGCCAGCACCATCGTCGCAAAGGTCACGAGGAAGAGGAGTGTTCCCGCGAGGGTCAGCAGCCGGTTGACATAGGTGTCACCGTCGTGACGGCGCTTGATCGCCCCCACGATCTGCGGGACCAGGACGGCGTCGAAGATGCCGGATGCCAGCAGGTTGAACACGGTGTTGGGCAGCGTGTTCGCCGTCTGGAACGCGGCGCCGACGCCGCCGGCGGTCGCGCCGACTGCCGCGATCAGCATCGCGTTACGGATGAATCCGAGGATGCGCGACACCATGGTGCCCGATGCCATGAGCGCCGATGCCCTCAGGATTGATCGGCGAGGCGTATTCGAGCTCATGGGGTCTCCTTCGTCGTTGTCGTCGTTGCTGTCTCGGATTCGGTGTTGTCGTCTGTGGGTGCCGAGGCCTCGTCGGAGAGCGTGTCGTAGCTGGCCTCGGGCGTGGACTGCGGCTCGTGGGATCTGGCCTCATTGGGCGCGCCCTGCGCCTTGCGGGCGGCCCGTTTGCGGAGCGACCGCGTGATGCCGACGAGGAAGAGCGCTCCGAAGAGGGAGGCGATGACGGCGGTGATCGCGTCCTCCCACCCGGCGCGCATGCGCACGGTCACGGTCTGGGAGTCGTCCAGGATGTGGCCGTCCGGCGTCGTGACCTTGTAGGTGACCTCGATGTCGCCGCTGCCGATCGCACCCACGGGCACCTCAACCGTCGTCGCCCCCTGCGCGGCCAGCGTTTGGTACTGCGCCGGGGTGGCGCGCAGACGCGGGTCGTCGGGCACGAGGGTCACGTCGACGTGGAGCGGCCACGGCAGGTTGTTGCGCACGAGGACGGGAAAGTTCGCGGACTTGTTGATGAGGTTGACGGCCGAGGATGGTTCGACGGTCACCGCGGAGAGCATGCCCGTGATCTGCGACGTCATCGCGGTCGCCGAGTCGAGCTGTTCGGAGGGGGTGAGCTGCGCGGCCAGGGAGGGCAGGATCTGGGGCGTCACCGATTCGTAGACGGCGTCGGGATCGTCCGTGGCCTTCGCGAGAGGCACGAGGCTGGTCAGGGACGAGGCCATGGCCTCGATCGCGGTGGACGTGTCCGCGTCGAGCGTGCCCGCGCCGACGGTCTGACGTTCAACGTCGGTGGGCTCGCTGGCGGCGATGTCACTGAACGACTGGGCGGAGACCCAGCGCGGGGAGAAGAGGGCGTTGACACGCTTGGTGAGGGACTCGTTGACGGTCGTGCCGCGCGCGGCCGCCGCAAAGAGGGTGCGCGACGAGGAGGGGCGTTCGCGCACGATGATCGCCGTGATCGCGGTGAGGGCCTGTTCGGCGTCGAGCTCATCGCCGCCGGATGCGTTCCACGACAGGATTGCGGAGATGTCGCTCTGCTGGGCGAGGGTGCGCGCGCCCGTTCCGTCCGTCGAGGTCTCTCCGGTGGCGGGGTTGACGTTCACGCGCGCGTAGGAGGTGAAGGTGACCTCTTCGGCGGGGGTGAGTGCCGAGGCCGGTGCGATCGTGATCTGGTCGGCGGAGGCGTAGTTCGACAGGAATGACGTGCCAAAAGTCGTGTCGGCGGGCCATGCGACGTTGCGCAGGATCGTGGGGCCCGCGTCTGGTGCGATCGTCGTCGTGCCGCTCTGCCCGGATGGGGATGATGACGCTGAGGCGCTGGGGGTTTCCGTGGCGCTCGCGGAGGGTGAGGGGGTCGGCGACGTGGGTGAGGTCGTGGGTGAGGTCGTGGGGGCCACCCAGCCGGCCTCGCGCAGGGATGAGGGGAAGGCCGCGATCGAGTGGGAGGCTCGGTCCCAGAAGCCCGTGTTGCCCGACAGGGCGAGGGCACCGAGGTCGGCGTCGCCCTCCGGGAGCGCGATGAGCTCGTTTGCTGCCCCCATGAGGGCGGACACGAAGGCCTCCGACTGGAGGTCGCGCGAGCGCTGCGCCGGGTCGGTCGCCGTGGGTGCGGGTGTCGGGGTGGGGGAGGGGGACGGGCTGGGTGAGGCCGTGGCTGCGCCCGATTGCCCCGATTGGGTGCTGGGATGACCGGATTGACCCGATTGGGTCTCGGAGGCGTCGGAATCGGGCGAGGGGCTCGGCGAGGCGGTGGGCTGCGGTCCGAGCGGGATGAGCAGCGGGTCAACGGCCAGGGTGACGCCCGGGGAGGCGGCCAGATTCAGGACTGCGGAGCGTTCGGCCTGGTCCTGGGTGGCGCTCGTCGAGGTCCAGGGGACCACGGCGTTGACGCGCGAAGCAGAGACCTGGGCACCCGAGTCCCACACGAGGATTGAGCGGTCCTTGCCGGAGTACTCGCCGGAGTTGGCGGCCACTGTGATGACGCGCGGTCCCCACTCGGTTGCGTCGGTCAGGGGGAGCGAAGAGGTGGGGATGCGGATCTCGAAGGAGACCGTGGCACCGCGGACGACGTCGGTGAGCGAGGAGGATGCAGCGTGCGTGGCGTCGGGTTCGTCCTCGGTGAGCGCCGTCGTGAGCGCGGCCACCGAGATCGGCGTCTCGTTGGCGACGAACACCTCGAGGGAGATATTCGCGAGAGTCGTCGGCGAATCGTTGTGAACCGTGCCGGACACGACCACTTCGTTCTCGCTCGTCACGACGCGAGGGGAGAGCGAGTTAATCGAGATGACGAGACCGGATGCCTCAGCCGCAGCGCCCATCACCGCGGGGCGCGATGCGTCGGACTGAGAAGAGGTCACCGTGGGCAGGGGAGCAGCCCCGGCCTCGTGCAGTCCGAGGCCGAAAGGAAGAGCCATCACCGCGCACAGGGCGGCCACCCGCAGCGTGCGCCTAGTCACGGCCATCCCGATACAGCAGGTCCAGGGCGATGCGCACGATGCGACGCTCGTTGGGGTAGGCGAGCTGGCGCGACACGTCGCGCAGCGGCACCCACGCGGCCTCCTCGGCCTCGTGATCCGGATCCCCGTCGACGGTGATCGTGCCGGACTCGTACCCCATCAGGTAGTGGTGGACGACCTTGTGGACGCGGCGGTCGTTGCCGGAGAACCAGTAGTCGATCGACGCGAGGTGGCGGATGATGCGCCCGTGGATGCCCGTTTCCTCGGCCACCTCACGCAGAGCGGCCTGCTGAGGAGTCTCAGAACCCTCGAGGTGGCCCTTGGGCAGGCACCACTCGATGCGGCCCGCCCGATTGCGCCGCGCGATCAACGCCGCATAGGGAATTCCGTCACGCACGTCGACGACGATGCCGCCCGCGCTGGTTTCCGCGGAAATCGGCAGATGAGAACGGCCAGCGCGCACAGAAGCGGACCGACGCGGGGGTCTGGGTACCCCGCCTCGGCGGTCAACTGGACGTGCAGGCATAACTCCACTTTAGCCGGTACGCGGCCCCCGGTAGTCGGCCAGGGCCCTTTCCTGGCATGCTTAAGAGCGATGAGTACCCAGTCAGCTTCTCCGAATAACGGCCCCGTGACCGCGCAAAACGCCGGAACGACGGACATTCCTACCCTCATGGCGAACGCCACGAGGACCTTCGCCGCGCTCCCGCCCGCGATTATGGAACTCGGCACGATTTTTCACGAGGCCGGGGAGGAGCTCGCGCTCGTCGGCGGGCCCGTGCGCGACGCCTTCCTGGGAGTGACCCCGCACGACTTCGATATGACGACCTCCGCGCGCCCCGAGCGCACCGAGGAGCTCCTGGCGACGTGGGGCAACGCGACCTGGGACATCGGCAAGGAGTTCGGCACGATCGGAGGGCGCCGCGGCGACCTGATCGTCGAGGTGACGACCTACCGCACCGACGAGTACGAGATCGGTTCGCGCAAGCCCGAGGTGACTTTCGGCGACACGCTCGAGGGCGACCTGACGCGTCGCGACTTCACGGTCAACGCGATGGCGATGCGCCTGCCGCAGATGGCCCTCGTCGACCCCTGCGGCGGCCTCGCGGACCTCGCGGACGGCAACCTGCGCACCCCCGTGTCCGCCGAGCAGTCCTTCGACGACGACCCGCTGCGCATCATGCGCGCCGCGCGTTTCTCCGCCCAGCTGGGCCTCGACGTCGACATGGACGTCATGAACGCGATGGAGACCATGGCCTCGCGCCTGGAGATCGTCTCCGCCGAGCGCATCCGCGCCGAGCTTGAGCGCCTCATCATCTCCCCCTACCCGCGCCGCGGCATCGAGCTGATGGTGCACACGGGCGTCGCCGACATCGTCCTGCCCGAGGTCGCCGCCCTCGTGTCCACGGTCGACGAGCACAAGCGCCACAAGGACGTCTACGAGCACACCCTCACCGTCGTCGAGCAGGCCATGGACCTGGAGACCGGCCCGGACGGCCCCGTCCCGGCCCCCGACTTCGTCCTGCGCTTCGCGGCCCTCATGCACGACGTCGGCAAGCCGGCGACCCGCCGCTTCGAAAAGAACGGCACCGTGTCCTTCCACCACCACGAGATCGTGGGCGCGAAGATGACGCGCAAGCGTATGAAGGCCCTGCACTTCGATAAGGCCACGACCGAGGCCGTGACCACCCTGGTCGCGCTGCACCTGCGCTTCCACGGCTACGGCGAGGCCGCCTGGTCCGATTCCGCGGTGCGCCGTTACGTGGCCGACGCGGGCGACCTCCTCGAGCGCCTCCACCGCCTCACGCGCGCCGACTGCACGACCCGCAACCGCCGCAAGGCCAACTACCTGTCGGCCGCCTACGACGACCTCGAGGCGCGCATCGCCGCCCTGCGCGAGCAGGAGGAACTCGACGCGATCCGCCCCGACCTCGACGGCGACCAGATCATGGAGATCCTCGGGCTGCGTCCCTCGCGCGCCGTCAAGATCGCCCGCGACTACCTGCTTGAGCTGCGCATGGAGCGCGGGCCGCTGGGCGAGGAGGCGGCCCGTCAGGCGCTTCTCGACTGGTGGGCGTCGGAGGACGTGCGCGCCCTCGCCGACGAGTACCAGGCCCAGCAGGCCCGCTGGGAGGCCAAGGTCGCGGAAAAGAAGGCCCGCAAGGCAGCCGCGAAGGCCGCCCGCGAAGCCGAGGAGAACTGAGACCGGACGCTGAGACCGCACAAGGGGCGACAATCGTCACGCCCGCGCACGGTGCGGTGCTGGGGCCGCCGCCGTACTCTGGGAATAATTCGACTATTTGTGAGGAGAGTTATCGCATGAGCACGTTCACCCCCGAGAAGGCATCGGCCGATATCGGCGTGTACGGCCTGGGAGTCATGGGCGCAAACCTCGCCCGCAACCTGGCCCGCAACGGCTACGCGACCGCCGTCTTCAACAGGACCCAGGCTCGCACCGAGAAGCTCATGGCGGAGCACGGCGACGAGGCGACCTTCGTCCCCGCGTCCAGGCTCGAGGACTTCATCGCCTCCCTGCGCACCCCGCGCGTCGCCATCATGATGGTCCAGGCCGGCCCCTCGACGGACGCCGTCATGGAGCAGCTCGCCGCTCTCATGGACGAGGGCGACATCATCGTCGACTGCGGTAACTCCCTGTTCACCGACACGATCCGCCGCGAGAAGTGGGCCGCCGAGCGCGGCC
>ERZ772904.548-NODE-548-length-10987-cov-4.61892_pt1 | contig 10987 bp, 4 predicted proteins | sample MGYA00512122_ERZ772904 | MGnify/ENA primary metagenome ERZ772904 (study PRJEB29015, sample SAMEA2738104) | human oral metagenome | biome: human oral; feature: human-associated habitat; material: saliva | place: China | collected 2269 ... | reverse complement strand
AAGTCAATCCGAGTCTCGTAGAGACCAGTGATGGATTGGTGGATGAGGGTGGCGTTGAGCAATTTCTTGTCTGGTTTAGGACGCATTCTTGCGACTGTATACTTATTATTAAAGAAATCATTTATATCTTTTGGAGCACCACTTTTGACAAAGCTAAACATTTTAATGAAATTATCATAAAAATATTTGATGGTTTCCTCGCTACTATTAATTTCTTTAATCTTTCTCTCATTATATCCTTTTATAAGATTTTTTAACGATGTAGTGTCGCCCAACATTTTTTGTGAGAAAGCCGATAACTGGTTCGAAATATTATCAAATTCTTCCTTGTGTTTGAGTATGAAATTTTGGCTTTCCTTTATTGCACTTTCAGATTTTAAATCCATCAAATTTGATTTAGTCAAAAGTCGTCTCATATGGAAAAACAATTCATTCTGAGTTTTTGTTAATTTAAATTGGGTAGCTTTATGAAGGTTTGACTTGCTTTCAAATAGCATCCTTGTTCCATCAATTTTCTGCATTAGTGAATATTTTGGAACTCTATAGAAAGCTAGAACACGATTTATATTATTCTTCTTAAGAAAACCATTTTCTGAGGTATCATTTAAGAATTGAAATGGATCATTATTAAATTTTTTATAATCTATGATAAAAATGTCATGGAATTCTTTTACAGTCTCTATCTTACATTTCTTTTCATTAAATCGCTCTGCAATTATGATAATAGATAAGGCAGAATTCATTGGTCCATAACCTCCATATATGGAAGTATCTAAAGATGAAACTTTTGTTTTTAGTGGATAGCGATTATTGGCAGCGATTTGTTTATTAAATTTTCCGACAGGATTTTGATTATAAAATGCTCCTTTTTTAATCATTGTACGTTTGACAAAGTTGACTTGAGAGTTGTAGATGATATCTTTTATGATTGGCAAATCCCTATTACAATCCCAAATATCTTTACTGACTTTAGAATTTGGATTATTAAAGAATCTCATGATGTTAGAATAGAGATGCTTTCTTATCGTTGCTTTATTTTCCTCATGCCGATTAAAGTGAGCATGGTGGCCATATATCAACTCAGGAGCTAATTTTGGATAGGCTTTAAGAAGGGTTAGTCCTACAACAACAGCTAGATAAGCATCATGAGCGTGGTGATAATCATTCAGTTCACGTATTTTGGCAATATGAAAGGTATTTCTAAAATTGGTAATTAGTTGAGATTTTAAAGTAATGATTTTGGTTTCTAAAAAACGATTATCTAGTATGCGAGCAACGTGTTTTATAATTTGTCGTGTCTCGACTAATTGACGTTCAATAAAGCCAGCTTTCATGCTCTCTGTCAGAACACCATCAGGAGTTCGTTCACTAGTAGTTAATCTTTGATATTTCGTTTGAGAAATTAGCTTGGCATTATATAATTTCTCCCAGAAAGGTTTCATATTAGCAACCGTCTCTTTGTCTGGTATATTATTCAACTTTCTTTGATTGTTTTCCCTATGTGTTAATACTTTATTATCAATCGAATCAATTGGTAAAAAGCTATAGGGGATAATATGGTCGACTTCGTATTGATCGAGCTGGTCTCTGTATAAGGGAGAAGGACTTCCTTTTTTATCCAAGGAGTACATATCCTTCCCATTTTGAAGATAATATAAATATAATTTTTCAGATTGTAGTTGTTCATCTGAATGAGGAACTTTTCCATTATCTAATACACTATCTTCAATATTTTTTAATGCAGATTCTAATTTGCCTTTACGAGTTTTTGCCTTTTTTTGTCCCTCTTCGGTGGTCATATTTTCACGAGCCATTTCAATGACGATATTTTGAGGAGGATATCCTATAATTTGAACCAGCTCATCAATAATTTTAATACTATTCAAGATTCCTCGTTTGATAGCTGGACTACCGGCTAATTTTTTAATTTCGTCAAATACATCATCTTCAACAGTTGATTTAGATTGAATGGCTTTGATAGCAGAATCAAAGGATAAAGTGCTGTCAGATATGAGCTGAGATAAATTACGGTTTTCATCATCGTTTCGAAGGAACTGCAATAAATTAAAACCTGTATCCTCATCGCGAATGCCTAATAATAACTTAGCAGAATAACGTCCCCAGCCTGTATAGCGCAATTTTGAAAGTTGATTAATTTTCTCTTCATTTAAAAATTCAAGATGCCCAAAATATTTTGTAAGGTAGTTTTTAATAGATTTTTTATCATCAAAAACAGTAATAACTTTGACAATCTCTTCTAACTCTTTTTGATAGATTTCAGAATCGAGTAGCTCTTCTGAAAAAATGGTTTTTAAATCATTATATGTTTTTAAAGTAGAATTAAGGGATTTGCCTTTTTCAATTCCCGAAACAATTTCAACCGCTTGTAAATTTGTGTAGTTCTCCAAGTAATCAAGGAGCATTGCAGAACTAACACGTTTACTACTCGTTTTAAATAAGTTATTGATTATTTCTTGTCGTAGCTCAGAATCGAAAAAGTGAGTTTTACCATATTTGTCTTTATACTTGACCCGAGTTAATTCATTTTGAAGCATGACTTCTTCATAGATCAAACTACGTTTTGGTAAAACTTTTTCATTTAAGAGAATAATATCATTTCCTATTAGATTGGTGATGAATGCATCTCTAGTTTCATCCATATTTATCAGTTTATTATAGTTCCAAGGACGTATTTTACCATTTCTAGTATCTTCATCGTTATCATCTAAAATATCTTGGCTAATCGTTCGTTTAATCCAAGCAAATCTACTATTACTTCCTTTTGCTAGAGGACCAATATAATAAGGGATTTTAAATGTCAAGATAGATAGTAATTTATCTTTGTTTTCTAGTAGAAAAGGATAATCTCTTCCTTGTCTTTCTATAATTTTTTCTAGTTCATAAGCGTGAATTTGATTAGGAACAGCTCCATTATCAGTTGTACGGAGTTTTCTTAAAAAGGTTCCGTCTGATATTTTATTAAGAAAATATTCTGCCCCTTCAATACCAGTGATTTTCCCACTAATATAGTCATAAAAATTTTGTTGTATTGTTTTTTGTTTCTGTGGATTAGTTAATACCATCTTATTAGATATGTATCCAACATATCCCTTTGTTTCTTTATCTACATCAAATCCATTTGGTGTTTTTCTGCCAAAGATATCTAAGTAATCTTGTTCAGATAGATTTTGTTTAACAAAAGATTTGAAACGTTGCAAATCTTTACGGTGTTCCTCGTATCGCTCGGCCATAGTAGCAGAAAAGCGAGCATGAGTTGTTCCAGTGTATGTTAGCATACCAGATAGAAGTATAGTATCACGTAAAACTTTTAGTTTAGCAAATACATCGGAAAAGTCTTCTTCTAATGAGCCAAGAAAATTTTCTAGATTTTCATCATAGTTTTCTTTGGAGAAATTAAGATCTGGTTCTTCTTCTAATTCAAAACAATCTTTAAATTTCGTTTTTAAACCAAATAATAGCTGTAATAGTTGTTTGAAAATACTTTTGTCTTTTTTAAGAAGCTCTTGTTGGAAATAGGATAGTATTTGTTTAACTTTTTCTTGTCTGTTCTCGCTTGACTTAAATATAGCTGCTATGGTTTTAGATTCATCAGAAATTTCTAAATCAAAAGCGTCTTGACAAGATTCAATGAAATCAATCCAAGAGTTTTGCATATTGATATTGTTAGGATCAATTTTACCTAATGTTAAAAAATGCCCCCTATACTTTAAAATATGTGATAAGGCCATGTAAACTTCGCGAATATCAGCTACGGAAGAATTTTTATCTGCATCAGCTAAGTGTTTTCGTAAATGGTAAATCGTAGGGTACTTCTTGTGATAGGCAGTCTCTAGTTCTTTATTACCAAAAAAGGGCTGTTTTATTTGTATGTCCTCACTCTTATCACCAAGCACTCTAAAACTTTCGTCTAATCTACGATAAAAATTTTTATCGACTTTTTCAATCTCTTTTTGAAAAATATCTCGTAAATACGCTATTCGATGATTTTTTCTATCAATTCTGCGGCGATTGACACGAAATACCCGAGTTCCTTGAGCTGATTGAGCGGGTACAAAGGTGGTAGATCCGATTAAATTCTTCTTTATTTTTTCTTTTTCTGTATTACCTAAAACCTTAAATCTAAAAGCAGGTACTCGATAATTTTCAGTTACAACGGCATAACCGACGGATGATACACCTATATCTAAGCCGATTGAATAATTCTTATTAAATTTTGCCATAAAACTACTCCTTGTCTTGATTTTCGATTTTATTTTTTGTATAATATCTGTGTTGGAACTATTCGGAACAACACAGCCAAAAGATTTTTCTTTTGAGTTAAAATATGGTTATCCATAATCAGTAATGCGCACCGATTCGGTGCTTTTTATTTTATTATACTAACTCATTGTACTCCTATTTTTATAAAAAAACAAATAATATCGTAGCGCTTTCATGAAATTCGAGTTCAATTCGATGGAGCTTTTAAGTGGATTAACTGAGAAATACGATTTCCTTTTGTTGGTTTATATGTTCGGGATGATAGTAATACAAAATAAAAAGAACTGGGATAATTAACTATCCGAGTTCTTTTTTTATATGAACTGTTCTTCTATTCCCCTTCAGCTAACTCTTTTCCTAGTTGGATGAGGTAGTCTTTCAAGTCGTCTTTGACTTGTGGGTGTTTGAGAGCGTAGTCGATGGAGGTTTTCATAAAGCCAAACTTGTCTCCGACATCGTAACGGGCCCCTTTGAACTCACGAGCAAATACACGTTGTGTTTTATTGAGGGTGTCGATTGCATCTGTCAGCTGAATTTCATTTCCTGCACCTGGAGCTTGGTTTTCGAGGATTTGGAAAATTTCAGGCGTGAGGAGGTAGCGCCCGATAATAGCAAGGTTGCTAGGAGCGTCCTCTGAAGCTGGCTTTTCAACGAAGGTTTCAACGCTGTAAAGGCCATCTTTCCCTTCGCCTTGCGGAGCAATAACTCCATAAGCAGATACTTCGTCGTGAGGGACTGGCATGACAGCGATAGTAGACGCATGGGTACGCTCGTAGTCATCCATGAGTTGTTTGGTAAGTGGAATAGCCTTTTCGTTGGTGATATCCATCAAGTCATCACCAAGCATAACGATAAAGGGTTCATTTCCGACGAAAGCTTTAGCCTGCAAAACAGCATCTCCGAGACCACGTGGATGCGTTTGGCGGATAAAATGCAGACGCATACCAGTTGTTTCATCAACTAGCTTCAAAAGATCTGTTTTACCTTTTTCTTTGAGGTTGTATTCCAATTCGAAGTTTGAGTCGAAGTGGTCCTCGATAGAACGTTTTGACTTACCAGTAACAACCAAAATGTCTTCGATACCAGATTTGAGAGCTTCTTCAACGATAAACTGGATAGTTGGCTTGTCCACGATTGGCAACATTTCCTTGGCTAAGGCCTTAGTTGCTGGGAGGAAACGAGTTCCCAATCCAGCGGCAGGGATGACTGCTTTTCTGACTTTTTGTTTCATAAATGTTCCTTTCTATAAAGGTCTACGACCACTCGTTTTCTGCTTTAAATTCATTGCTCATGATGTCAGTGATTGCTTCTTTGATATTGACACCTTCGTAGATAACTCGGTAAATAGCCTGTGTGATCGGCATGTAGACACCCAATTCCTGAGCCAGTTCGTAAGCTGCTCGAGTTGTTGAAATGCCTTCAATGACCATGCCCATATTAGCCTCAATATCTGCGAGAGATTCTCCGCAGCCGAGAGCATTACCGGCCCTCCAGTTACGAGAGTGGACAGATGTTCCCGTTACAATCAAATCCCCAACTCCAGAAAGACCACTATAAGTTAGAGGATTAGCTCCAAGAGCGACTCCTAGACGGGTGATTTCTGCCAAGCCACGGGCAATGATAGCCGCCTTGGCATTGTCGCCAAACCCTAGTCCATGTAGTGCCCCAGCGCCAACTGCAATGATGTTTTTGAGAGCACCAGCGGTTTCAACCCCGATAACATCCGTATTAGTATAGAGACGGAAATAGTGATTGCTAAAGAGATTTTGAACGTACTGAGCAGTTTCGAGGTCTTTAGAGGCTGCCGTAATTAAGGTGATATCGCGTACAATGGTTTCCTCAGCATGGCTCGGTCCTGAAACAACGACGATATCACTGCGAAGGTCAGCTGGGATTTCCTCCTCAAGAATGGTTGATAGACGTTTGTGGCTATCTGGTTCCAATCCTTTGGAGGCATGCATGATGACAACCTTGTGATCAAGCACCTTTGCTACTTGTTGGGCAACCAGTCTCGTTACTTTTGTTGGGACCACAAATAAAACAGCATCCACATCCTTTAGTGTTTCTTCCAAGTCATGATAGGCTTTGATCTTTTCGTCGAGTAGGATATCTTTGAAGTAGCGTTTGTTTGTATGTTGGTTATTGATTTCATCAATTTGGTCAGAAATATTTCCCCAAATTCGGACCTCGTGTCCATTGTCGTTTAGGACCTGCGAAAGGGCAGTTCCCCAAGAACCAGGACCCAAGACAGCGATGGTTTGTTTCTTCATCTTTTCCTCCTTGTAAGAGTTCTTCCTTTCATTTTACCATAAAAAGCCTTTTCATGCATCACCTGTATATGAAAGCGCACTAATTTATAATAAGGAGACTTCTTTGACAAGATTCCTCTTTTTTGCTAGAATAGCATCAATATGAACGAATGAGAAGGAGCTGACGCAAGATGTCGCTCCCTTTATCTATTTTATTAGGAGGAAATATGCTCATTAAAAAAATAAAAGCCTATAAATGGCAAGCCTTGGCATCCTTTGTGATGACAGGCTTGATGGTTGCGAGCTCGCTCTTGCAACCGCGCTATTTGCAAGAGGTGTTAGAGGCTTTGTTGGCCGGGCAAAATGAGGCTATTTATAGTATTGGCGCTTGGCTGATAGGAGTAGCCCTAGTCGGTCTGGTTGCAGGTGGGGTCAATGTAACGCTTGCAGCCTACATTGCTCAAGGAGTGTCTTCGGACCTTCGGGAAGACGCTTTTCGCAAGATCCAGACTTTTTCTTATGCCAATATCGAGCAGTTTAATGCGGGTAACCTTGTCGTCCGTATGACCAATGATATTAACCAAATTCAGAACGTGGTGATGATGGCTTTTCAAATTCTCTTCCGTCTCCCTCTTCTCTTTATCGGTTCCTTTATCTTGGCGGTTCACACTCTTCCGTCACTTTGGTGGGTGATTGTCCTCATGGTGCTCCTAATCTTTGCACTAACAGCCATCATGATGGGGATGATGGGACCACGATTTGCTAAGTTTCAAACCCTTCTTGAACGGATTAATGCTATCGCCAAGGAAAATCTACGTGGTGTGCGCGTGGTCAAATCCTTTGTACAAGAAAAAGCACAATTTGACAAATTTACCGAGGTTTCAGATGAACTTCTCGGCCAAAATCTTTATATCGGTTATGCCTTCTCAGTTATAGAACCCGTTATGATGCTAGTCGGCTATGGGGCAGTCTTTCTCTCTATCTGGTTGGTGGCTGGCATGGCTCAGTCAGATCCATCTGTTGTGGGCTCTATTGCTTCCTTTGTCAACTATCTCAGCCAGATTATCTTTACCATTATAATGGTTGGTTTTTTAGGAAATTCTGTCAGTCGTGCCATGATTTCCTTGCGTCGTATCCGCGAGATTCTAGATACCGAGCCAGCGATGACCTTTAAAGATCTCCCAGATGAAGAGTTAGAAGGAAGTCTCTCTTTTGAAAATGTGACCTTCACCTATCCTAATGACGATGAGCCTATGCTGAAGAATGTAACCTTTGAAATTGCGCCCGGTCAGATGGTCGGTGTGGTTGGCGCTACTGGAGCAGGGAAGTCCACTCTAGCTCAGTTAATTCCACGGCTTTTTGATCCACAGGAGGGATCTATCAAGATTGGTGGCAAGGATATTCGAGACGTCAGCGAGGGAACCTTGCGTAAAACAGTTTCCATCGTCTTGCAACGTGCTATTCTCTTTAGCGGGACCATTGCAGATAATCTTCGTCAAGGAAAAGGCAATGCCAGCGTGTCAGAAATGGAACGTGCAGCACGGATTGCTCAAGCCAGCGAATTTATCGGACGCATGGAAAACAAATTTGAGAGTCAGGTCGAAGAACGTGGCACCAACTTTTCTGGTGGACAAAAGCAACGGATGTCCATTGCCCGTGGGATTGTCAGCAATCCCCGTATCCTGATTTTTGACGATTCGACTTCGGCCTTGGATGCCAAGTCAGAGAGACTCGTGCAGGAAGCTTTGAACAAAGACCTGAAAGGGACGACAACCATTATCATCGCTCAAAAAATCAGTTCAGTCGTCCATGCAGACAAGATTTTAGTCTTGGACCAAGGACGTTTGATTGGAGAAGGAAGGCATGCGGACTTGGTAGCTAGCAATGCTGTCTACCGCGAAATCTACGAAACACAAAAGGGAAAGGAGGAATAAAATGAAAACTGTTCGATTTTTCTGGAATTATTTTAAAGTTTACAAGTTCTCCTTTGTCATTGTGATTCTGATGGTTGCAGTTGCGACGATTGCCCAAGCCCTCTTTCCAGTTTTTTCAGGTCAAGCAGTAACAGAGCTCGCTAACCTAGTTCTGGCTTATCAAAATGGAACTTCCGAACTAGCCTGGCAGAGTTTATCAGCTCTGATGCTGAATCTAGCCCTGGTTGTCCTTGTCTTGGTGGTGTCTAGCTTGATTTACATGACCTTGATGACCCGTGTGATTGCCGAGTCGACAAATGAGATGCGTAAGGGCCTTTTTGGTAAACTTTCCCGTTTGACGGTTTCTTTCTTTGACCACCATCAGGATGGGGATATCCTTTCTCGCTTCACTAGTGACTTGGATAACATTCTTCAAGCCTTCAATGAAAGCCTAGTTCAGGTCATGAGCAATATTGCTCTTTACATCGGTTTGATTTTTGTCATGTTTTCAAAAAATGTGACGCTAGCCCTGATAACAGTAGCTAGCACCCCAGTGGCCTTTCTCATGTTGGTTTTCATCGTGAAGATGGCCCGCAAGTACACTAATCTCCAGCAAAAAGAGGTTGGGAAACTCAACGCCTACATGGATGAGAGTATTTCTGGACAGAAAGCTGTTATCGTACAAGGAATTCAAGACGACATCGTAGCAGGATTTGTGGAGCAAAATGAGCGCGTGCGTAAGGCAACCTTTAAAGGGAGAATGTTCTCAGGAATCCTCTTTCCTGTTATGAATGGGATGAGCTTGGTCAATACGGCCATCGTTATTTTTGCAGGTTCGGCTGTCTTGCTGAACGATCCAAGCATCGAAACAACGACAGCCCTAGGTTTGATTGTCATGTTTACCCAATTTTCTCAGCAGTACTACCAGCCGATTATCCAGGTAGCTGCGAGTTGGGGTAGCCTCCAGTTGGCCTTTACTGGGGCGGATCGTATCCAAGAAATGTTTGATGCAGAAGAAGAAATCCGTCCGCAAAATGCACCAGCCTTTACGGAATTACGAGAAGGTGTTGAAATCAGTCATATTGATTTCTCTTATGTGCCAGACAAGCCGATTTTAAAAGATGTCAGCATTTCAGCTCCTAAGGGGCAGATGATAGCTGTTGTCGGTCCGACTGGTTCAGGGAAAACGACCATCATGAACCTCATCAATCGTTTCTACGATGTGGATGCAGGTAGCATTTCCTTTGATGGGAAAGACATTCGTGACTATGACTTGGATAGCCTGCGGAGCAAGGTCGGGATTGTCCTGCAGGATTCGGTCTTGTTTAGTGGGACAATCCGAGACAATATCCGCTTCGGTGTGCCAGATGCCAGTCAGGAAATGGTCGAAGCAGCTGCCAAGGCAACTCATATTCATGACTATATCGAAAGCTTACCTGACAAGTATGATACTCTTATTGATGATGAGCAAAATATCTTCTCAACTGGTCAGAAACAATTGATTTCCATCGCTCGGACCTTGATGACAGATCCCCAAGTTTTAATCTTAGATGAAGCAACTTCAAATGTGGATACCGTAACAGAAAGCAAGATTCAACATGCCATGGAGGCAGTAGTAGCAGGTCGAACCAGTTTTGTGATTGCCCATCGTCTCAAGACCATCCTCAATGCCGATCAGATTATTGTCCTCAAAGATGGAGAAGTCATTGAACGTGGGAATCATCAGGAACTCTTGAAACTCGGCGGTTTCTACTCAGAACTCTATCACAATCAATTTGTATTTGAATAAGAAAAAAGTTGTCCTCATTGGGCAGCTTTTTCTTATCCATAAAAAATACTTATCACGGTCTTTAAAAAAACATATTAGACAGGAAAGGGTTGGAGTGATAAGATAAGACTGTCGCAAGAAAATCGAAAGGAGACACATCATGGCTAGAACGGTTGTAGGAGTTGCTGCAAATCTATGTCCTGTAGATGCAGAAGGGAAAAACATTCATTCATCTGTATCCTGTAAATTTGCAGAGAGCATTCGTCAAGTCGGTGGTCTTCCTTTAGTAATTCCTGTAGGGGATGAGTCCATTGTTCGCGATTATGTGGAAATGATTGACAAACTCATCTTGACAGGTGGGCAAAATGTCCACCCTCAGTTTTATGGGGAGAAAAAAACCATCGAGAGCGATGATTACAACCTAGTGCGAGATGAGTTTGAACTGGCCCTCTTGAAAGAAGCTCTTCGTCAGAATAAGCCCATTTTAGCAATCTGCCGTGGTGTCCAGCTGGTCAATGTTGCTTTTGGTGGTACGCTCCACCAAGAAATTGAGGGTCACTGGCAAGGTCTGCCTTTTGGAACATCTCATTCTATTGAAACAGTAGAAGGAAGCGTGGTTGCTAAGTTGTTTGGTAAAGAAAGTCAAGTCAACTCAGTCCATCGACAAAGTATTAAAGACCTAGCACCTAATTTCCGTGTGACGGCTGTAGATCCTCGCGACCAGACGGTGGAAGCGATTGAGTCTGTCGACGAGCACCGTATCATTGGTTTGCAGT
>ERZ772904.546-NODE-546-length-11011-cov-12.7047_pt1 | contig 11011 bp, 8 predicted proteins | sample MGYA00512122_ERZ772904 | MGnify/ENA primary metagenome ERZ772904 (study PRJEB29015, sample SAMEA2738104) | human oral metagenome | biome: human oral; feature: human-associated habitat; material: saliva | place: China | collected 2269 ... | reverse complement strand
CCGAGCCCCGCCTGATGCCCAACCGGGCTTACGGGATGAAGCGCTTAAAGTGCTCGTCCAGAAGGTAGAGCCCGCCCGATGTGGGGGGGGCTTAGCTCACCAGGGTGAGCTCGCCGGCCTCACGGGGCTTCTGCACGGGGGAAGTCATCGTGTAGTCCCCATCCTGCTGGGAGTCCCCGTCGTCGCTCAGGTCGTTCGCCTCCTGCGACTGGGTGCCGGATTCCTCGGAGGAATCCGCGTCGGCCGAGACGGCATCGGGGTTGATGGCCTCTGCGTTATCGTTGGTCATCGTAGCCGGCTCTTCGGCGCTATCCGGGGCCTGCCCGCCCTGAACCTCAACGGAGGTGTCCTGTGCATCAATATCGGACAGGGCCGTGCGGTGGGCGGAGGTAATTACCCTGGAGGTGTAAATGGTGCGCGGGCGGCTAAAGGACATCTTGCCCTGCGCGTCCAGGTTGCCTACGTACTGAGCAATCTTACGGCTACTGATGATACCGCGTCCGCAGTAGCCCTTGTCGCACTTAATCGGGTTGGCCGCGGCGTTGAAAGCGGAGCTGTAGACCTTCTGGCGGCTGACGTTTGCGCCGTTCACAAACTGCTGAGCCAGGATACCGGACACGTGCGGTGCCGCCATGGAGGTGCCGCTCCTGTAGACGTAGTTGTACTTGCCGTTGGGGCGGTTGATGCTGTCAATACCCAGAGAGAGGATATCGGTACCCGGGGCAGAGACGGTAACGGTCTTGCCGTAGTTCGAGTCCGATGCGCGGGTGCCATTCTTGGTGCTGTTACCCACCGCGATGACGCCCTTGCAATTGGCCGGAGCAAACTGCGAGGCATCAATCCCGGCGTTGCCGGCGGCTGCGACCACGATAGCGCCCCTAGAGAGCGCGAAATTAATGGCCTTCTGGTAGGCGTTGGGGCATGCTCGAACGCCGCCCAGGGACAGGTTGATAATCTGTGCGGGATGCTTATTATCGGGAACGCCGTTGATGTGACCGCCCGCCGCCCACATGATGGCGTCGGCGATGTCCGAGGTCTGGCCACCGCATCGACCGAGCACGCGAATCGGCTGGATGGCGGCCAAGTCAGAGACACCCGCAATACCCTGGCGGTTCTGGCCGCGTGCGGCGATGATGCCGGCAACGTGCGTGCCGTGCCAGGTTGAAATCTGCGCGTCCTGCATGTCGCCGCAGAGGTTGAAGGGAGCCTGATCGCCCTCGTCAGTGGGGTCGGCGTCGCGGCCATTGCCGTCGCGGCCGCTCACCGGATTGCTAATGAAGTCGTAACCCGGCGCTAGAGAGTGGATGAGCTCGGGGTGGCGGGTGTAACCGGTATCAATCACCGCAACGGTCGTCTTCAGGCCGCGATACAGGCGCGCGTTGCCGGTGTTGCCGATGCCGACGGTGGGGTTGGTGAGGTTCCACTGCTTGGAATACAGGGGGTCGTTGAAGACGAAGGTGCTTTCGACCGCCGGGTAGTTGACGTAGTCGGGCTCCACAGAGGCCACGTTGGGGTTGGAAGCCAAGCGGTCCATGAACTCCTGGGCCTGCTGCTTATCCAGCTTCTTGGAGGTCTGGACAATTGCGTCGTTGGAGGTGGTGGTGCGGACAACCCCGCCGCTGGTTTCGAGGGAAGCCGCGGAGGAGTCGATGGTCTGCTGGATGCCGCTGTCCAGGTCACCGGGGGTTACTCCTCCGGCCACCTCGGCATCTCCGCTACGCTCCTCGGCTCGCTGCTTTGCATCGTCGGTGTAGGTGACGATGAACTGATCAAACTTCTGCTGGGGAAGGGAACCGGGAGCAGCACTTCGCGGAGCGCCCTGGGGCGATCCCGCGTTGGTGGGAACGCTAAAGGGGGAAGCGGGAGTGGCAGCCTCGGCCTGGTCGGTCTGGGTGGAATCCTCGTGGGGCGCCTGCGCAAGGGCTGCAGGAAGGTTGCCGCCGAAGATGAGGGAGCCTGTGGCCAGCAGGGCGAGGCCTGCGCGGAAGGGTTTCATGACGGTGGGGTGGTTGGCTCTGTGTGACGCTGTGGAGTGGACGGTTGAGGGCACGGGCCAGTGGAGCTTCATGAGAAATCTCCTGATGAGTTGAGAGTATGCGGATAGTGTGGTGTGTACCGGAGCCGTCCTGCGTTTTTCGTCTACGGTTAGGTATTGCTAAGCGACGTAAACCGAGGAACGCAGGAAAAGATTTTCCGTCGATACGCTAGGAAGCATGGAATCGCGCATATCTTTTGGATGGCGTATAAAGGTACCTCATTAAGCTATCACCTAAAGAAGAGATTGAGGTATATCTCAACTATATTTTTTATATTAAAGATGTGAATTTTTCCTTGTGGGATGGAATAGCCTGCCCGCGGCTGAAGAAATTCTGAGCTTAAGGTTGAAAGTTAAGTACTCAATAGGTGGGTGGTGCAGTCCCGATTCGAACCCGGGCACTTGTTAGCACTATAGTGTAAGCACTTTAATGCAGAGAAAATGTTTTTGTCATTAAAATAAAGAGAATTAAAAGAACATGAATTAAAACTAAGAGTGTCATGAAAGTGGAGAAAGGGATTCCATGGAGAAGCCAAAATGGCGGAATAACCGAAGCCCACGATAATCCGACACGCAGAGGGCCGGGGTGGTCCCACACGAGTGGAGCCACCCCGGCCCTCTGGTACGGTCTTATGACCGCTCAAGTACGTTAGGAAGCGTATGAACCCAGCAGGCGAACCGCGCCGCCGTCCACGCCCTTAGCGCCCTGAATGTAGTCGGCGCTATTGGGCTCGGGGTCACCGGCAGCCACAACGTCGCCCATGATCCAGGCGGGGATACCGCGGTCGTTCAGACGCTTGGTAGCTGCCTCAGCCACGGAGGGGTCAACGATGGCGATCATGCCCACGCCCAGGTTCAGGGTGCGCTCCAGGTCGGCCAGCGGCACGTTGCCCAGCGAACCAATCAGGGAGAAGATGGCGGGAATCTGCCAGGTGGAGCGGTCCACGCGACCCTCCAGGCCCTGGGGCAACACGCGTGCCAGGTTAGCAGCCAGGCCGCCACCGGTCACGTGAGAGAAGCCACGCACACCGCTACCGGTGGTGCCGTCCTCGCCGTTGACGGGGAAGGCAGCCGCCAGATCCAGGCAGTCCGCCGCGTACACGCGGGTGGGCTCGAGTAGCTCCTCACCGATGGTGCGACCCAGCTCGTCCACCTGGCGCTCCAGGCCCCAGCCGGCCACGTTCAGGACCTTGCGGACCAGGGAGTAGCCGTTGGAGTGAATACCGGAGGAGGCCATGGCAATCAGCACGTCACCCTCGCGCACGCGGTCCGGGCCGAGCAGCTCGTCCGCTTCAACTAGACCGGTTGCGGCACCAGCGACATCGTACTCGTCCTCGGCCAGCAGGCCGGGGTGCTCGGCGGTCTCGCCGCCAACCAGGGCGGTACCGGCCTGTGCACATGCGCCAGCGATACCGCGCACGATATCGGCGATGCGCTCGGGAACGACCTTGCCGGTGGCAATGTAGTCGGTCATGAACAGGGGCTTGGCGCCGCAGACCACGATATCGTCCACAACCATGCCAACCAGGTCGTAGCCGATGGTGTCGTGAATATCCAGGGCCTGAGCAATGGCAACCTTGGTGCCCACGCCGTCGGTGGAGGTGGCCAGGTAGGGTTTGCGGTACTTGACGAGCTCGGAGACGTCGTACAGGCCCGCGAAGCCGCCCACGCCGCCAACAACGGAGGAGTTGTGGGTTGCCTTGATGGCGTCCTTCATCAGCTCGACGGCGCGATCGCCGGCCTCAACGTCAACACCTGCGCTCGCGTAGGTTACGGTGGTGGGGTTCTCGCTCATTAGGATTCCTTCGGGGTAGTGGTGGCGGAGGAGTTGGCGGGAGTGCGGTCCGCCTCGGTCAGCAGGCCCTCGAGATCGGCGTCGGGGCCGGGGTTGCACATGCCCATGCCGGCGTCGTCATCGGAGATCTTTACGGTAGAGGGGTCGAACTTCGTCTCGAGGGTTTCGGTGCCTTCGCGGGTGTCAATCGAAACAGCCTCGGCGTGTTCGGGCTTGGCCGGGACTGCGCGCTCGACGGTCACCTCGGCGGCCTTACCGGCCAGCGGGCCACCCTTGCCCTTCTCCTCGGAATCGAAGAGGGACTTGCCTCGGCGCTCTTCGCTGGGCAGCTCGATGGGGTACTTGCCGGTGAAGCAGGCGGTACACATGTTCTCGGCGGGCTGCTCGGTGGCGGCCATCATGCCTTCCTCGGAAATGAAGCCGAGCGAGTCGGCGCCGAGGGAGGAGGCAATCTCATCCACCGACAGGCCGTTCGCAATCAGCTCGGCGCGGGAGGCGAAGTCGATGCCGTAGAAGCAGGGCCACTTCACGGGCGGCGAGGAGATGCGCACGTGCACTTCCTTCGCGCCGGCCTCGCGGAGCATACGCACGAGGGCGCGCTGGGTGTTACCGCGAACGATGGAATCGTCGATGACGATAAGGCGCTTGCCCGCCACGACGGACTTGAGCGGGTTGAGCTTCAAACGGATGCCGAGCTGACGGATGGTCTGCGAGGGCTGGATGAAGGTTCGGCCCACGTACGCGTTCTTGACCAGGCCGTTGCCGTAGGGAATGCCGGATTCTTCGGCGTAACCAATTGCGGCGGGAACACCGGATTCGGGGGTGGGCATGACCAGGTCGGCCTCAACCGCATGCTCGCGGGCCAGCTGACGGCCCATTTCAACGCGGGACTCGTAGACACTACGGCCGGCGATGGAGGTGTCAGGGCGGGCGAGGTAAACGTACTCGAAGACGCAACCCGCAGGCTTGGCCTCCGCGAAGCGCTGGGAGCGCAGGCCGTTTTCGTCAATAGTGATGAACTCGCCGGGCTCAACTTCGCGAACGAAGGAGGCACCAACGATGTCGAGGGCCGCGGTCTCGGAGGCAACAACCCAACCGCGTTCCAGGCGACCGAGCACGAGCGGGCGAACGCCCTGGGGGTCGCGTGCGGCGTATAGGGTGTGCTCATCCATGAAGGTGAGGCAGAAAGCGCCGCGCAGGGTCGGCAGCAGGTCGAGGGCTGCCTCTTCGAGGGAATCGAAGTCGTGCTCCGCCAGCAGTGCGGTGATCAGTGCGGTGTCGGTGGTGTTACCCTGTGCCAGCTCGCCGTGCTTGGGCGGCTTGCCGCCGTTCTTCTCGAGCACACGCTCGTAGAGGTCTGCAGAGTTGGTGAGGTTACCGTTGTGGGCCAGGCAGAGCGTGCCGTGCGGGGTGGTGCCGAGGGTCGGCTGCGCGTTAGCCCAGTGGGACGCGCCGGTGGTGGAGTATCGGGCGTGGCCGATAGCGTGGTCACCGGGCATGGAGCTGAGCGTTGCTTCGTCAAAGACCTGGGAGACGAGGCCCATGTCCTTGTACACGTGGATGCGCTTGCCGTTACTGGTTGCGATACCTGCGGATTCTTGGCCGCGGTGCTGAAGCGCGTACAGGCCGTAGTAGGTTAGCTTTGCCACGTCCTCGCCGGGAGCCCAGACGCCGAAGACGCCGCAGGCGTCCTTGGGGCCGTGGTCAATCGGATCGAGGTCGTGAGTGAGTTTTCCGTCGGGGCGAATCAAGTCACTTCTTTTCGACGTTGGGACTGCGGATGCGTCTGCGCGGGTGCGAGACGGATGTGTGTTTCTGCGCTCGTACCTGCCTGTATGTGCGATGGCATACACCAGACCCTTAAAAGTGTACCGGGTTTCGGTGTGGATGTGGTGAAGGATACGCTAAATACCCCGGTATGGACATCTCAATTCGCCCCACGGAAGCCGGGTAAAAACCGCGCGGATTAGCGGGAACGAACGCGAGCCTAGAAGAGCGGTAGCAGACCGGAGAGGTTGCTGCGTTCGCCGGAGGCATCGAGCGCACCGGCTGCCACGGCGCGATCCCACGGGCAGGCGCCCAGCACGAGCGCCGCCCAGACAGTCGGTGAGGTCTCTACGACCGAGGGCGGGGTACCTCGCGTGTGGCGGGGGCCGGCCACGCACTGGGTGACTCCCAGCGGGGGCACGCGCACCTCCACGCTATTGCCGGGGGCTAGGGTGGCCAGCTCTTCGAGGGTAAAACGCACGAAGGTTGCGCGCACGGAGCGGGGGAGTGCCGCGAACGCCTGTTCTATTTCAGTGGGCACGGGGACGGCTTCGGAAGGCTCGGAATTAGAGGAAGCGAAGAGTGCGCGCACCTCGCGGACCGCCGCCATGCCCGCTTCCTCGCTCGTTTTGCGTCGAATGGCCACGGCTACTTTCCCTCCGGAGCTTCAGCCAAGAGCTCCTCGTGCACGCGAATCTCGCCGACCTCAACCGGCCGGCCGTCCGCGTAGCCGCCGGTCACCGGGCGCACCACGAGCGGCAGCAGGCGCTCGCACTCCTCGATGCTCAGGTATCCGCCAGCGACCAGGGCGCGCAAGGCCACGGCGTAGATTGCGCGATGGGTGCCATCGCTCATCTTGACCGCTACTGAGGCGCCCGAACGCAGACCAATGCAGAGTACGCCCTCCGCGCCGCCCTTGACGATTGCGTCGAGTTCTTCACTGAGCACGGTGTCGGGGGAGCCGGGTGCCTGAATCAGCTCGGGGTAGTCCACCATGGCGGTTGCGACCGTGGAGGCGCGCGCATCCGCCCCCAGGTTACGGATTGCCGAGCCCAGGGTCGAGTAGGCGCGTGCGGCACCCAGCAGGGAAACGGCGTGCACGGGTGCACCGCAGCCGTCAACGCCGATGGCGGCTACGGGCTCGCCCGCGAAGGCCTCAATTTCTTCGGTAATGACCTGCTGTAGCGGGTGGGCGGGGTCGAGGTAGTTGTGGAGGGTCCAATTCTGCGAGCCTGCCTCGAGCTCGCCGCGTTCCAGCTTGGCGGTGCAGGCCCAGAGGAAAGCGGCGTGCTTGCCGGAGCAGGGATGCGCCAGGGGAGTACGCGCCAGGTTGGCCTGAATCATGGCCTTGTACGCCTGTGAGTCGGAGGGGTAGGAGGGCATGAGCGCCAGGTTCGCCGGGGTGAGCGGGTTGGTTTCGGTGCTGCCCTGGGCGAGTACGTCCTGCACGGCGCGCATCTGCTCGAAGGTGCCGCGGTGCGAGCCGCAGGCGATGGCGACCTGGGAGCCGCGCAGGGGCGCGCCCGCCTTCATGGAGCCGATGGCCTGCAGCGGTTTGGCGGCGGAGCGCAAGAAGAAGGGCTCGTGAATATCACCGAGGGCAAGCTGCACATCGCCGTCGGGGCCCAGCAGGACGAGGCGGCCGCGGTGGCGTGCCTCAACAAAGTTGTTGCGGGTGAGCTGCGCGAGTTCTACGTCGAAGGCGCTGCTGTGGTCGGTGGTGTGAGTGGTTGCCTGTGGGGTGGTGCTGTTGGTCATTCTTCTAGTTTAAACGGGGCGTGCGGCTTGACCCTATTTGTCTCTGGTGGCGCGGAGCTAGGATGGGCTGGCGCAGTCGAGGGAGGGACGTGTGAAGAGATTCACGTTTACTGCGAGTTGAAGTTATGAGTAACTCATTTTTATAATTGAAGGGTGCTCAAGCGCAACGGGTAAGACTAAGGTACGTGAGCGAGGCACCGCCCGCACGAACCAAAGAACCCAGCACCGCATAGGACCGACCGCGATCGACGCCCGACGAACCATTCCGGCGCCTCGACGTACCGCCTCATGAATACGGCGATGACCAAGGCAGCGGCAGATAAGCAAAACCCACCCCGTCAGTCGATGAGCTATGGGTGTATCCACGGTTCATCATCTCTGACATGCCCCGATATGCAGTCTGAGAACGGGCGTAATGTATTCAGTACGCAAATGATGCACCCCCCCGGGTCCCCACCTCTAGGCGCAACTAGTTAGGCGCGGCCCGGTACGAGTATGCATCCTTAGCGCCCCTCACCCCCCTCAACTCACTCTTGATGGTGAGCGGCAAACCATGTAAAGGAGTACATCCATGGCAGAGCAGAACAACACCTCCGCAAACACCTCCGCACAGAACGTCTCCCCCAAGGGCGGCGTGGGCGTGGATTCTGAATTCCACGCAAAGTTCTTCCCCATCCTGGCTCGCGTTGCTTCTGTGACCGCAGTGCTCATGTATGTCTTCTACTTCCCGCAGATTATCGGTAACCTGAACGGTCATAAGGGTGACTGGATTCAGCCTCTGGTTGCTGCCGTGAACTGCACCCTGTGGGTTCTGTACGGTCTGTGGCGCCCCAAGAAGGACATTCCGATTATCATCGCGAACGCTCCCGGTATTGTCTTCGGTGGCCTGGCTTCTATTACCGCCCTCATCTAGTGTTTTTAGCTTGATTCGGTAGCATCACCTGCCGAGCTGTGCGGCTCTTCTCTAGCGTGCATTCTTGCGAGTGTGCCGTTACATGAGAAGAGCCGCATTTTTAGTGAGCCCAGCTCACATTTTTAGAGTGATACCGGGTACCCTGAATAGCATGAAGGTTTTGGTACTGGGCCCCGGCGGCCGCGAACACGCAATTATTCGAGCGCTTCTGCGCGACCCTGAGGTAACCGAGGTGCACAGCGCCCCCGGCAACGCCGGCATTGCCCAGGATGTTCCCGTCCACGCAATTGATGCGAATGACCCCGCCCAGGCAACCGCCCTGGCACGCGAACTGAACGCCGACCTGGTCGTTATTGGCCCGGAAGCGCCCCTCGTCGCAGGTGTCTCCGACGCACTGCGTGAGGCGGGTTTTGATGTTTTCGGCCCCTCCGCAGCTGCCGCGCAGCTGGAAGGTTCCAAGGCTTTCGCTAAGCAGGTCATGGAAGAGGCTTCCGTACCGACCGCCCGCGCCCACGAGGCGCACACCCTCCCCGAGGCTGAGGCCGCTTTGGACGAGTTCGGCGCACCCTACGTGGTGAAGGACGACGGCCTGGCTGCAGGTAAGGGCGTTGTGGTGACCGAGGACCGCACCGCGGCACTGGAGCACGCTCAGGCTTGCTTCAACGCTGGCGGCACCGTGGTTATCGAAGAGTTCCTGGACGGCCCCGAGGTGTCCCTCTTCGTCATCTCTGACGGCAAGAACGTTCTGCCGCTGTCTCCGGCTCAGGACTTCAAGCGCATTTTCGACAACGACGAGGGCCCGAACACCGGAGGTATGGGTGCCTACACCCCGCTTCCCTGGCTGCCCGAGGGCTTCGTGCAGGAGGTCGTGGAGAAGGTAGCCCGCCCGACCGTGGCCCGCATGGCTGAGCGCGGCACCCCGTTCGTGGGTGTGCTCTTCTGCGGCCTGGCTGTGACCAGCCGCGGCGTGCGCGTCATCGAGTTCAACGCCCGCTTTGGCGACCCCGAAACCCAGGCGGTTCTGGCGCGCCTGCGCACCCCGCTGGGCCAGCTGCTGCGTGCGGCTGCTCGCGGTGAAATTTCTGAGGGCACCGAGCTGGACTGGGATCCTCGTACCGCGGTGGACGTGGTCATGGCCGCCGAGAACTACCCGGGCACTCCCCGCAAGGGTGACGTCATCTCCGGTCTGGATGAGGCGAATGCCCTGGGGGGTGTGCACGTGATTCACGCGGGCACTGTCGCATCCGAGGAAGGCGTGCTGACCGCCGGCGGTCGCGTGCTGGCCGTCGTGGCGCTCGGTGAGAACCTGGGCGCCGCCCGCGACGCCGCCTACGAGGGTGTTCGCGCTATCTCTTGGGCTGGCGCGCAGTACCGCACCGACATTGCGCTGAAGGCTGTGGAGAACCGCATCCACATTCCCGCCCCGCGCGGCTAAAACCTTAGTGTGACCGGCTTCCCCGCTTGAGGGTGGGGAGCCGGTCGCTTCTTTGCCTCAAGATTGTGCCGTATTGATGACTGATGGCACTATCGGGAGCCGTGCCTGTCGCGGTATTGTAATTACACAGACTTTTTGCATCCACATCACACCACCTCATCAGGAGAAATTCTCATGACTTCTCGTTCTAACCCCCTGGAAATTCCTGGCTGGACTCACATTTATTCCGGCAAGGTCCGCGACCTGTATGTTCCGAATGAGGAACGTTTTGACGCTACCGGCTTGACCGTCAATGATGACGCTGAGTTGCGTGCCGGTTCGGTCATGGTTGTTGCCTCGGACCGTATTAGCGCTTTTGACCGTATTCTGCCTACCGAGATTCCGGATAAGGGCAAGATTCTGACTCAGATGTCCCTGTGGTGGTTTGAGCAGCTCAAGCAGGTCCCGAACCACGTGCTGTCCACCGATGTTCCGGATGTTGTGGCTGGTCGCGCGATGATTTGCCGTTCGCTGAACATGTTCCCGGTGGAGTGCATTGTGCGCGGTTACCTGACCGGTTCGGGCTTGGCGGCGTATAACGAGACCGGTGAGATTGCTGGTGTGAAGTTGCCTGCGGGTCTGGTGGATGGTTCCCGCCTGGACACCCCGATTTTCACTCCGACCGGTAAGGCTGAGGTGGGTGAGCATGATGAGCTGGTGACCCGTGAGGAGCTGTACGCTGAGGTGGGTCAGCCGGTGGGTGAGCGCCTGGAGGAGCTGAGCCTGAGCCTGTACACCACTGCGGAGAAGATTGCTCGCGAGCAGGGCATTATTCTGGCGGATACCAAGATGGAGTTCGGTACCGATTCGTACCGCGGTGAGATCACCCTGGGCGATGAGGTGCTGACCCCGGACTCTTCGCGTTTCTGGGATGCGACCCAGTACGAGCCGGGCCGTGCGCAGCCGAGCTTCGATAAGCAGTATGTGCGTGACTGGCTGCGTTCCCCGGAGGCGGGTTGGGACGGTTCGGATAACGTGCCGCACCTGCCTGAGGAGGTTGTGGAGAAGACTCGTGCCCGTTACGTTGAGGCGTATGAGCGTCTGACCGGCACGAAGTTCTAAACTCAATTTTTCGGGCTGAATAAGTCTTTGAGATAGCTAAAGGGCGGTGCCCGGAAGGTCAATCTTCCGGGGCACCGCCCTTTAGCTATGTGGGGTTATGGGGTTGAGGGGCAAAGTCTAGCCGTCGTGAGCGTCTTCATCGTGTACACCTTCGTGGCACAAATCCTCGTGCAGAATATCCCGCGCCGGATGCAACCGCGCCCGCTC
>ERZ772904.545-NODE-545-length-11015-cov-5.23412_pt1 | contig 11015 bp, 10 predicted proteins | sample MGYA00512122_ERZ772904 | MGnify/ENA primary metagenome ERZ772904 (study PRJEB29015, sample SAMEA2738104) | human oral metagenome | biome: human oral; feature: human-associated habitat; material: saliva | place: China | collected 2269 ... | reverse complement strand
GCACGTAGCCGATCTCGCCGTCGATATTCCAGGAGAACGCGCGCAGGCTGACGCCAATCTGGTTGGCGGCCAGACCAGCGCGACCGTCCATGTCGACACCCTCGAGAAGATCCTCAACGAGGGCCTTCACATTCGGGGTGATCTCCGTGATCGGGTCACACACGGTACGCAGGACCGGGTCGCCGATAATGCGGATGGGACGAATAGCCATGTCACTCCCCCTTCAGGGCCGCGGCGTGGAGCTCGCGCAGGCGAGTGACGGCTTCGTCGACGGGGACGACGATGGTCTCGCCGGTGGCGCGCACGCGGATCTCCACCTCGCCGTCGGCCAGCGAACGGCCAACGACCAGGCCGAAAGGCACGCCCACAAGCTCGTAGTCCTTGAACTTCACGCCAGCGCTCACCTTACGGCGATCGTCGACGAGGACGTCCAGGCCGACAGCGTCAAGCTGCTCGCCGAGAGACTGCGCGGTGTCGAAGACCTCGTCACCCTTGCCGGTCGCCAGAACGTGCACGTCGAAGGGCGCGATCTGAGCAGGCCAGCTCAGACCCTTCTCGTCGCAGTTGGCCTCGGCCAGGGCAGCCATCACGCGAGTGACGCCGATGCCGTACGACCCCATCGTGACGACCTGCGTCTTGCCGTTCTCGTCGAGCACGGTCAGGCCCAAAGCCTTGGCGTACTTGCGCCCCAGCTGGAAGATATGGCCGATCTCGATACCACGCTCAAGGTGGAGGGGGCCCGAACCATCGGGAGCCAGGTCGCCCTCGCGCACCTCAGCGGCCTCGATCGTGCCGTCAACCGTGAAGTCGCGGCCCATGACCAGGTTCAGGATGTGACGCTGCTCGGCGTTCGCGCCGGTCACCCAGGCGGTCCCCTCGACGACGCGCGGGTCAACCAGGTAGCGCACAGAACCGGAGACGTTACCCTCCTCGTCCACGACACGCTTGGGCGAGTTGGGGCCAAGCACCGTGGGGCCGATGTAGCCGCGCACCAGCTCAGGGTGCGGCTCAAAGTCGGAGTCCGAGGCCATCTCAACCTCGGCGGGAGCAACGGAAGCCTCGAGACGCTTCATATCGACATCGCGGTCACCGGGCACACCCACGACGAGGAGCTCGCGCTCACCATCGGGGTGCGTCAGCGCCACGACGACGTTCTTCAGCGTGTCTGCCGCGGTCCAGGGACGGTCCTCGCGCGGGTAGCGCTCGTTGAGCAGGTCCACGAGCGCCTCGATCGTCGACGCGTCAGGAGTCGGCACCTCAACCGGAGCTGGAACTCCGGACGCATCCTGAACGTCAGGAACGGGGGTCGTCACGGCCTCGGCGTTGGCGGCGTAGCCACCCGGGGACGCCACGAAGGTGTCCTCACCGATCGGCGAGGGATGCAGGAACTCCTCGGAGCGCGAACCACCCATCGCGCCACTCATCGCGGAAACAATGACGTACGGCAGGCCCAGACGCTGGAAGATGCGCTCGTAGGTGTCACGCTCGGCCTGGTAGGAAGCGTTCAGCCCCTCGTCGTCAATGTCGAAGGAGTAGGCGTCCTTCATCACGAACTCACGGCCACGAATCAGCCCCGCGCGCGGACGAGCCTCGTCGCGATACTTCGTCTGAATCTGGTACAGCGTGGCGGGCAGATCCTTGTACGAGGAGTACATGTCTTTCACGAGAAGAGTGAACATCTCCTCGTGCGTGGGGGCCAGCAGGTAGTCGCCGCCCTTGCGGTCGTTGAGCTTGAACAGCGTCGGACCGTACTCTTCCCAGCGGTTCGTTGCCTTGTAGGGGTCTGCAGGGATCAGTCCCGGGAAATGGACCTCCTGCGCGCCCATCGCATCCATCTCTTCGCGGACGATCTCCTCGATCTTGCGCAGGGTGCGCAGGCCGAGGGGCAGCCACGTGTAGATGCCGGGGGCGCAGCGGCGAATGTAACCAGCACGCACCAGAAGCTTATGCGAGTTAACCTCGGCGTCGGCCGGGTCTTCACGCAGGGTTCGCAGGAAGAAAGTCGAGAGATTTCGAAGCATGCTCCAAGAGTACGGCACGCAAAGCCTCTGAGGCCACCGGCACAGCCGTGTAGCCCCTCATCGAGGCAGTAGCAGCACTCAGATCGCGGCGCGGGCACCGAGCTCGCGCTCACGGGCACCCGGGTGCGACGCGTAGTAACGGCGTGCCATCCAACCCGGGTATGCCCACTCGGGCAGACCACCAAAGTAGAGAGCCTGGACGGCCGCGGCCGCCATGAGCACAAGAACGCCGATCACGAGGCCGAGGGAACCAAGGGTGTCGAGCCCACGCGCCTCGCGGGCCATCAGATCGGCAGTCAGGAACCACAGAACGGACAGCAATGGCATCAGCGGCCACACGACCCGCCCCATTTCGCCAGCCGCATTGCCACCGCCCAGCTCCAGACGCACGGAGACACGGCGCGCGCTCGCACCGATTCCGAACCATGCCCACGCCCAGACAAGAGCGATAGCGAGGCCCACGAGTGCGATCAGAGCGGTGGAGTTGGCGACCATTGCGTCCCCCTTCGGACAAAAGCAACATCCCCGTTGGCGTTGCGTACCTAGCGATACTACAACACCAACGGGGATATCTGTCCAACCGAAAGGTCGGAAACGAGACTAATCAGGCATCAACAAGCCCACCAACGCACGCATCGCGCAAATCACGCAGCATGGACAGCGACGAGAGAGACTCTGCGGTGACTCCCGCCCACACGAGTACGCGCTCACGGCCCTGCGCCACATGACGCTCACGGATGTGCAGCAGCGTACGCGACGGCGACAGGGGCAGCAGAGCGATCACACACGTGCCCGAGGCCTCGGCCCCCTCCGGGGCGCCAGGCGGTGCGACGCGCATCAGGATATGATCCTCGTCCTCGATATCCATGACCGTGGACTCGTCCTCAGGCTCGAACACATGACCGAGCACGTCCCAGACGATGGACGCTGGTGCGTCAATCGCAATGCCTCGGTCGACAACCACATTCGCGCCTGGAAGAACCAGGTCACCAGGCAGCGACACGTCCGCCTGAGACGCTGTCAGGCCGATGCGCCGCGGGAAGCCCGTGGCCGCCACAGCGCAAGCACCCGCAACGAGTGACAGGCACGCGAGAGTACGAAAACGCATGTGATACTCCTTGTGAAAGCTCAGAAGTCGATGCCCGGCAGCTTGACCTCCGGGGCGGTGATCGGGGAAACCTCGACGCTACCGGAACCCGGTTCGAGCCCGAGCTCCTCGGCAAGGGCATTCGCGCGACGGATGAGAGTCTCGACGATCTGATCCTCCGGCACGGTCTCAACAACCTCGCCTCGAATGAAAATCTGTCCCTTACCGTTGCCGGAAGCAACACCGAGGTCTGCCTCTCGGGCCTCGCCCGGCCCGTTGACAACGCAGCCCATGACAGCAACGCGCAGCGGAACGGTCAGGTCCTTCAGCCCCTCGGTCACGTTCTCCGCGAGCGTCCACACATCCACCTGAGCACGACCGCAGGACGGACACGAGACGATCTCCAGAGTCTTGTCACGCAAGCCCATGAACTCCAGCATCTTCGTGCCGACCTTGACCTCCTCAACGGGAGGAGCGGACAGGGACACGCGGATCGTATCGCCGATGCCCTCAGCGAGCAGGATCGAGAACGCGGAGACAGACTTAATGGTGCCCTGGAAGGCCGGACCCGCCTCGGTGACGCCCAGATGCAGCGGCCAATCCCCCGCCTCTGACAGCATGCGGTAGGCCTGAATCATCGTCAGCACATCATGGTGCTTCACCGAGATCTTGAAGTCGTGGAAGTCATTCTCCTCAAAGAGGGAGGCCTCCCAGATCGCAGACTCGACCAGCGCCTCGGGCGTCGCGCGGCCGTACTTCTTAAGCAGGCGCGGGTCCAACGAACCGGCGTTGACGCCGATGCGCAGCGACACCCCGTGATCGGAGGCGGCCTTGCAGATGTCCTTGACCTGATCGTCGAACTTCCGGATGTTGCCAGGGTTGACGCGCACCGCACCGCAGCCCGCCTCGATTGCCTGGAAGACGTACTTCGGCTTGAAGTGGATGTCGGCGATCACCGGGATACGCGACTGCTTGGCGATGATCGCAAGCGCATCCGCGTCCTTATCCGTCGGGCACGCAACGCGCACGATGTCGCAACCGGCCGCGGTCAGCTCAGCGATTTGCTGGAGCGTGGCACCGATGTCGTGTGTCTTCGTCGTCGTCATGGACTGAACGGAGATGGGAGCGCCCCCACCCACGGGCACGTCGCCCACCATGATCCGACGCGTCTGCTTGCGCGGGAACGGCGACGCCGCGACGTCGGGCATACCAAGATTGATTTCACTCACCGATTCATTATCGCGCACTGTGCGCATCCTTCCCACACGGACCACGCACGCGTGGTCAGAGTCGCTTTCACCGTCGAGCCGCTACCGGCTCCCCACGGTGAACGTCAGCCAAGAGACACCGGCTTCACGATGTCCGCGACGATCAAAATGACACTCATGACGACCAGCACACCGCCCACGGCCCACGTCAAGGGAACCAGGCGAGCCGTATCGGCAGGCCCCGGGGCCTGCGCGCCACGCGCACGAGCGAACGTACGGCGAGCCCCCTCGTACAGGGCACCGAGAATGTGCCCGCCATCCAGGGGCGGCAACGGAATCAGATTGAAGACGAAAAGCGCCATATTCAACGAAGCCAACAGGCTCAGCAGCACCGCCACGACCTGGCGAGTATCCTGCAGACCCAGCGCCTGTGAATCGCCGGTCACCTCGCCGGCCAAACGACCCACGCCAACAACCGACACCACACCGGACGCATCGCGCTTCTCGTCCGTGACGATCGAGCGCCCCACCTGCCACACAGCCTGCGGAAGGCGAACAACGACCGACGCCGTCCCCGTGAACATTTGCCAGTTAGCGGCGGCAACGTCCGACACCGACGCCGACACGTACTCGTACCCGGCGGTCACGCCAACAATGCGGGCTCCCTGGGCCCCCGTAACGGGAGACACCGTTAGGTCGACGGTTCCGCCGTCGCGCTCGACGGTTAGGACAGCAGACTCGCCCTCCGCAGTCGCCCCAACAGCTCGCTGCAGGTCCGCGAAAGTCGAGACGGGTGCCCCGTTCCACGCGACGACCGTGTCCCCGGGGCGAACCCCGGCCTCGTACGCGGGCGATGCAACCTGCCCGGAAGCGCTCGTAATCGTCGCCGGGACCTCAGCGATCGTGCGTGAGGCCGTCGGGGCACCGATACCCATCATCGCGATCGCGGAAAGCACGAAGCAGATAAGCAGGTTCATCATGGGACCACCGAGCATAACGGTGATCTTCTTCGGCGCACTCAAGTGATAGAACGCGCGATGTTCCTGCCCTTCGGGGATTTCCTCAGCCGAGGCCTCGCGCGCCTCCTGAGCGAGGGTCGGCTTCCCGCCTCGTCCCACGAGTCGCGTCCCCGGACGCGCCGGAGCGTACATGCCGACGATCTTCACGTAGCCGCCGAGCAGGATAGCGCGCAGCGCGTAGGTGGTGTCCCCAACTTTCTTCTTCCACAGGGCCGGGCCAAAGCCCACCGAATAGTCCGGAACCAACACGCCGAACTTCTTCGCCGGGAGCATGTGCCCCACCTCGTGGAGGGCAACCGACGCAAGAATTCCGATAACAACAACAACGATACCGACGAGAGAACCCACGCTCACATATCCTTCCACTGGCCTGCGCGAACGAGTTCGCGTGCGCGCTTCTCAGCCCAGCGCTGCGCGGCCACAATGTCATCCAACGAGGGATCCACAATACCCTCGTGCTCGTGCACGACCGCCGACACAGTGTCAACAATCGCGAGCCACGGGACCTCCCCCGCAATAAAAGCATCAACCAGCACTTCGTTGGCGGCGTTCAACACCGCGGGATGCGTCGCAGACTCGCCGACGGCAAAGCGCGCCAGATCCACAGCTGGGAACGTCTCATTGTCGACCGGCTCAAACGTCCATTGCGATGCCGCCGCCCACGTCAGAGGACTCTCCACGCCCGCCAGACGCTCGGGCCAGGTCAGACCCAGCGCGATCGGCAGACGCATATCCGGAGGCGAGGCCTGCAGCGTCGTTGCTCCGTCGCACCACGTCACCATCGAGTGCACGATGGACTGCGGGTGAACGGTCGCAATAATGTGCTCAGGTGCCACGTCGAAGAGCAGGTGCGCCTCGATCAGTTCCAGGCCCTTGTTGATCAGGGTCGACGAGTTGATCGTCACGACAGGACCCATCTGCCACGTCGGATGCGCGAGAGCCTGCTGCGCCCTCACGCCACGCAGCTGCTGGCGCGTACGACCACGGAACGGACCACCGGATGCGGTGAGAACCAGGTCAGCGACCTCGGAACGGCCCGACACAACCGGAGAGGTAAGGCCGCGCTCGTGGACGCCCGACGCGAGTGCCTGCGCAATCGCAGAATGCTCGGAATCCACCGGGACGATCTGCCCCGGGCAACGCATCGAGTTCTTCACGAGGGCGCCACCGACAACCAGCGACTCCTTATTCGCCAGCGCCAGGCGTGCCCCGCTTTCCAACGCCGCAAGGGTCGACGACAGGCCCACGCCGCCGGTGATTCCGTTCAGGACGACGGGAACGAGGCCTGGATAGTCCTCCCGCGCCCGCTCCACCGACGCGCGAACGACATCGACCGACGCCTGCTCGCCCACGAACACCTGTGGGCACTGGCCACCCAGGGCGCGCACAGCGGCGTCGAGCTCCTCGCGCACGTCGCGTGCAACGCCCACAAACGCGGGGGCAAGTGCAACGATCTGCTCGGCGAGCACCTCGATCGACGAACCGCCAGCACTCACACCGACGACGTGAAACCGCCCCGGATGCGCATCAATAACGTCTCGAGCCTGCGTACCGATCGATCCCGTCGATCCCAACAGGATGACGGGAACAACGCAGCCGCTTTGCTCCACGCTCGCCAACATCAGTCGACCGCGAGCAGGATCTCGACTGCACGCCCCAGGTAGGCATCCACCGGTCCCTCCGCGTATGCCTTCTTGCCGCGCTTCGGCCGGAAAGTCGCTGTACGGATCTCATCGGCAGTCAGCTCACCGGCCTCGTCAAAGTAAGCTGCAAGACGATCCAGCAGGTCATCCACCTCGTCGCAGGCGTAGCCACGGCCCGAGCTCGGGTGCGAGAAACGCTCACCGCGCGGACGCTGCAGACGCGGATACAGAGTCGTCGCACGATCCGCCACGCGGTCGTACCACGCTGCCTCGCCTTCGGCGGCCACGGAATCCGCACGGTCGCGATTCACGAACGCTGCCTCCAAACGATTCATCGCCCCATCGACAGCTTCGATGTTGTAGCCGCGGCTCTTGAGCTCAAAGGTCGCCAGACGAACCTGCTCCGCGCTGAACTGCTCCGGGGGAACAGCGCCCTCGTATGCACGTCGGGCATCCTCGAAGAAAGCATCGACTTGCTCGCAGTCGTAGCCCTTCGAGAAGAGACCAACCCTAGGGAACTCAGTCATCATTGCTCCTTATACTCTGAGTCATGGAACGAAGAATCTCATCGACGGCCTCCTGGGTGCCAAACTCGGGGGCCACCTGGTCCACGACCGTCTGGATGGGCGGATCGGCTGCGAGGTGATCGACTATGCGGTCAACGCCGAAGCTATCGGTGGCCGCCTGTGTCGCGTCAACGTCCCACACGTGGGCGACCTGCGCTTCGGTCGGCTGCGGGGACACCGCCACGTCACCAGAATCTACTCGGGGCATCCCTGGGGTGATCGGCCGGATATCGGAGGTGGGCACCTGTGAGGCTGCGGGAGGAACCACGGGCGCTTCGGGGGCGCTGCGTGCTTCGGGGGCACTGCGCGCTTCGGGGGCACTGCGCGCTTCGGGGGCGCTGCGTGCTTCGGGGGCACTGCGCGCTTCGGTCGACGAGGCCGGGGCGGGCTCGTCGGCGCGAACATCCGCCGCTCCCTCGCCGAGCTCATCCTCATGCTGTGCCGCCCACTCGCGTTCGCGATCAAGCCCCCTCAACACGCCGATTAAGCGATCTATCTCGGCGTCCACCTGGTCCATGTTGAAACCGCGGAGCTTAACGGAAAACTCGATCTCCTCAGCCTTTTGGGCGGTCACGATCTGATCCGCCTCGCTCACCTGCCCCCTGATCGTGCGCTCCACATCGGCGAGGAACGCTCGCACCTCACTCATGTCGTAGCCCTCGCGCAAAAACGTACGCGAAAAATCGGTCGTGATCATGCTCGCTCCTCACCGCCGGGCCTCCACCCCTCGGCAACCGCCGTGGCCAACTGGCCACACGCACCATCAATATCGGAACCGCGCGTATCGCGAATAGAGGTCGCGATACCGTTGTCGCGCAGGCGCTCAACGAACGTATCCTGGGCGTGCTTCGTGGACGCCGTCCAAATCGAGCCCGGGGTCGGGTTCAGGGGGATCGGGTTGACGTGCACCCAGCCATGGCCTCGTTTATTGAGCTCATCGGCGAGGAGCTGTGCGCGCCATTCCTGGTCGTTCATGTCCTTGATGAGCGCATACTCGATCGACACGCGACGCCCGGTCGCCAAGAAGTAGCCCCGCGCAGCGTCCAGAAGCTCGCCAACCTTCCAACGCGAGTTAATCGGAATCAGCTCGTCGCGCAGGTCATCGTCCGGAGCGTGCAGGGATACGGCGAGAGTGACGGGCATCCCCTCCCCCGCGAGCTTCTTAATCGCAGGCACGAGGCCGACCGTGGAGACCGTGATATTGCGGGCGCTCATGCCGAAACCCTCGGGGACCGGGTCAATGAGGCGATGCAGGGCACCGATCACGGTCTTGTAGTTCGCCAGAGGCTCACCCATACCCATAAAGACCACGTTCGACAGGTGGGTCGGTCCACCCGCTAGCTTGCCGTCGCGGCACGAGGCCTGGGCTTCGCGCACCTGATCGACGATCTCGGCCGTCGAGAGATTACGAGTGAGGCCCATCTGCCCCGTCGCGCAGAACGGGCACGCCATGCCGCATCCCGCCTGCGAGGAGACACACAGCGTGGTGCGCTGCGGATAACGCATGAGAACGGATTCCACCTGCGCGCCGTCGTAGAGACGCCACAGGTCCTTGATCGTGCGCCCACCGTCAGCCTCCAGGGAGACCACCTTCGTCACGAGTGTCGGCAACAGTGCTTCCGACACCGCATCGCGCATCCCCGCAGGAACATCGCTCATCATCGCGGGATCAGCCTCAAAGTGCGTGAAATAATGACGCGAAAGCTGATCAGCGCGAAAAGCGGGGAGCCCGAGGTCCTTCAGGACCTGCTTACGGCCAGCCGCATCAAGATCGGCGAGGTGCGCCGGCGCCTTTCCACGGCGCTTCGCCGTGAACGACAGGACGGGCTTGGCATCCTTGTGTGTGGCACCCTCCGGCGGCTGGTCTGTCGGCCGCACCTCACGCCGTGAGCTGCGACGCGTAGGATCCGCCGGCCCCTGTGCTTTCTGCGTACGTTCATGCGCCCCGTGGGGCTGCTTCGTTACTTGGCTCAATGGGTAGACTCCCAAGAAATACCCGGCAGTGCCCACGCGAAAATAAAGTAGGCAACCGGCGCGCTCATCAGCAGAGCGTCCACTCGGTCGAGAACACCTCCGTGCCCGGGCAGGATCTGCGACATGTCTTTCAGGCCGGCCTCACGCTTGACGAGAGACTCAGTCAAGTCGCCCATCGTTCCCACGAAGGCGATGGCGATACCGGCAATCAGGCCCCACCACCACGAGGCACCAAGCAGCCACAGTCCGACCGAGCCCACCGCCATCGCGGTGAGCGCGGATCCAGCAAAGCCCTCCCACGACTTTTTCGGCGACAGTGCGGGTGCCATCGGATGCTTGCCAAACATGACGCCAGCCGCCCAACCTCCCGTGTCGTTGGCGATCACCATGAGCTCGAAGACAACGAACACCCACGGGTTATGCCATGCGGCGAGCATGAGAACGACAAACGAGGCCAGGAACGGAACGTACACAGCAGCAAACGTCGAGGACACGACGTCGCTCATCCGCGATTTCTGTCGATGATCAAGGAGACGCCACGCAGCACACACGAAGACCGTAATGTACAGGGCGAACAGCATGCCCTCAGTGCCCAGCCACCACGCACACGTCACCATGCCGATCGCGCCGACATACAGCGGTGTGACAGTCAACGTAATGCCCATGCGCGCAAACGCGCCGGCAAGCTCCCAAATACCGATAAGACACACGAAGGCGATAACACCAACGAATGCGGGAAGCGAGGTGAAGAGCGGGACTGCGACAGCGGCGATCAGCACGACCGCAGTCGTGATTGCCTGCGGAAGGTTGCGCCCGGCCTTCCCCGTCGGCCCACTCGCGGGATGGTTCTCACGAGTAGGCCCCGGGGAAAAGACGCGGGCGAGGAACGAACGATCAGTTGACGCCATCAGATCGTCAGCAGTTCGCTTTCCTTCGCGGCAAGCATCTTATCGATCAGCTCCGTGTGTGCCTTGGTCGTTGCATCCAGCGACTTTTCCGCGCGCTCAACGTCATCCTCAGAGGCCTCGCCGTCCTTCTTCAGGCGGTCGAGCTGATCCTTCGCCTTGCGGCGTACACCGCGGACGGACACACGACCGTCCTCGGCCTTGCTCTTGGCCTGCTTGACGTACTCCTTGCGCCGCTCCTCCGTCAGAGCGGGCAGGACAACGCGCACGACGTTGCCGTCGTCGGTCGGGTTCACGCCGAGGTCGGACTCACGCAGCGTACGGATGATTTCCTGCGTCGCGGTACGGTCGAAGGGAGAAATCAGAACCGTGCGAGCCTCGGGAATCTGGAAGCTAGCGAGCTGCTGCATCGGCGTGGGGGCGCCGTAGTAGTCAACCAGGAGCTGTTCGAACATCGAGGACGTCGCGCGTCCAGTGCGAATGTTCGCAAACTCGTGGCTGGCCGCATCCACGGCCTTGTCCATCTTTTCCTCGGCTTCGAGGAGAATATCGTCGATCACTATGTGCTCCTTTAAGTCAGTGGTCTGTGAAG
>ERZ772904.541-NODE-541-length-11084-cov-4.14063_pt1 | contig 11084 bp, 9 predicted proteins | sample MGYA00512122_ERZ772904 | MGnify/ENA primary metagenome ERZ772904 (study PRJEB29015, sample SAMEA2738104) | human oral metagenome | biome: human oral; feature: human-associated habitat; material: saliva | place: China | collected 2269 ... | reverse complement strand
GACATCGAGACCTTTGGTCGGCGTATCCCTACGTCGACCGTGCGCCTGGCGGTCGCCGTGTCCTTGCTCGGCCTGGCCCTGGTCGCCATCTCCGTCGTCGCGCTGCTGACCATGACGGATCACTCGTTGGACATCATCCTGTTCGAGACCGTGTCCGCATTCGCCACCGTGGGCCTGTCTACGGGTATCACGCCTAACCTGCCGGTGGCCGCGAAGTACGTCCTTATCGCCCTCATGTTCGCGGGCCGCACGGGCTCGATGACGGTGGCCGCGGCACTCGCGTTGCGTGAGCGTTCCCGCGTGATCCGTATGCCCGAGGAGCAGCCGATCATCGGTTGACAGCGCAGTGGCGACTTGTTCGACGAGGCCGTGGCTGGGCACCGTTCGCGTGCGCGGGACGGGGAGGGAAGAATAGAGTCATGGCAGAAGAACGTGACTCAAAGGACCTTCAGTCAGGCACGCTGGTCATCGGATTGGGCCGTTTTGGCTCAGCCGTCGCGGTGACGCAGGACCAGCTGGGGTACGAGATCCTCGCGGTCGAAAAGAACCCCTCGCGCGTGCAGGCCTTCGCGGGCCGTTTCCCCCTGGTCGAGGCCGACGCCACGTCCAAGGATGCGCTGGAGCAGCTGGGCGCACGCGAGTTCCGCAGCGCCGTCGTCGGCGTGGGTTCCTCCTTGGAGGCGGCCGTACTGATCACCGCGAACCTGGTCGACATGGGGATCTCGTCGATCTGGGTGAAGGCGACGTCCTCCCAGCACGGGCGTATTCTGCGCCGCGTGGGCGCCCACCACGTGGTCTACCCCGACCTGGATGCGGGCAAGCGCACGGCGCACCTGGTGGGCGGCCGTATGGTCGACTACATCGAGATGGAGAAGGACGGCTTTTCCATCATGAAGCTGCGCCCGCCCACGGAGGTGCACGGCTTTTCGCTGGAGGAGCTTGACCTGCGCGGCCGCTACGGCGTCAACGTCCTGGCGATTCGCCACCCCAAGCAGCGTTTCGAGTACGCGAATTCGTCGACGCGCATCAACTCCGACGACGAGATCATCGTTTCGGGCGACTCTCGCCTGCTCGAGTACTTCGCGAACCGCCCGTAGTTGCGCTGAGGCGAGCACCCACGCACGTAGCCGTGTGCGGGGGTGCTCGCGCCGTTCTGGAACGAGGCCGGGGCCAGGCCGAGCGAAAGCACCCAGCCCCAGTTCCCGGCAGATCGTCCTACTTGCCCTTGATCTTGCGAGTCCTGATGTGAGGTCGGCTACCGCCAAAACCACCGGGGTTCGAGGGGTGAGTATTCGGTGTAGCCTTCGGAGGCTGAGGAATCGGAGGCTCAGGCTTCGGAGGCTGAGGAATCGGAGGCTCAGTACGTTTATGTGTCGTCCCCGAGGTGCCCGTAGTCACTGGATTCGTCTTGTTCCCCTGGTTGCCCGAAGTGCTCGAATGCCCCGGATTCGTCTTCTCTTGATGGCCGGTGCCGTTTCCAGAGTGTCCTTGTTCATTCTTGTCGGGTTTGGCGTCACTGTGGCCGTGCTGTGAACCGCTCTTATCAGGTTTGGCGTCGCTGTGGCCGTGCTGTGAACCGCTCTTATCAGGTTTGGCGTCACTGTGGCCGTGCTGTGAACCGCTCTTATCAGGTTTGGCGTCGCTGTGGCCGTGCTGCGAACCGCTCTTATCAGGTTTGGCGTCGCTGTGGCCGTGTTGCGAACCGCTCTTGTCGGGTTTGGCGTCGCTGTGGCCGTGCTGCGAACCGCTCTTGTCGTCGGTCTTCGAGTCGCCGGAACCATCGCCCTGATGGGTGAATGTCGGGTTGACGTCAACATCGACGGTTGTCGTTGAGTTGTCATTGTTGATGGTGCCACCATTATTGATGACGCCATTATTGTCTCCACCGACCGCGGTTCCGCCATTGTTTGCGTACACGTTGGTGCCACCAGTCTGACCGTTGCTGGTCACACCACTGTTACCGGTCAGGGGCGACGAGAGATCGGCGGTGGAGGCAGTCGCGCCGCAGCAGCCACCCGCAGGCATCGTGCAATTCGCGCCGATGACCTTGACCTCGTTAGTCAGTCCAGTCTGAATCGAGTCCAGATTATCGAACACACGCTGGATGGACTGCAGCAGCTGGACCAATGCTTGTCCGATCTGCGCAATCGTCACCACCCAGCTCGTAACCTTACCACTGACCTTCGCCCCCTCTACGGGACTAGCAACACCGGCGGTCACGCAGGACCAAAATACGCCGCTGATGCACGTCGCGACTACGTCGGCAATCGCGTCGCGAACGATATCGTGAATCGCATCGACGATGTTTGCTGCATCATTGAGTGTGGTGCTGAAAGAAGAGGCATTCTCGCTCACCGCGCGCATAGCGGAGGAGACCACTTCCTGCCGATGAAGGTAGGCATCTACGGCTTGACCAGCCATGTCAGACATCGCGCTACTTGAGGTGGTGTCGATCTCGTCAGCGACTGATGCCAGCGAGTCTGCGATGGACTGCCAACTATCACTCATGCCAAAGACCTCGGCGGAATCACCTGTGAAGTCGTTGAGCATATTGTTGAGCGGGTCCACGTGCTCGAGGATGAAGCTGACTGCCATCTGTCCAAAGAAATCGACAGGGTCTGCCGCCAGGCACATCATTCCGGAACGAGCATTATCAATCATTGCTTGGACCGAAGCAAAGTCGCCGTTGGAAATGTCGACAGCATTGCGATAGATGTCATCGACAACCCCGAGTCCTTCTGTTGCGGTTGAGTTACTCCGGCTGAGGGTGTGCACTGGCGACTGCGCCGTCATTTCTCTACTCCTTCAAACACGAAGCGTCGCAGGGAACGCTCCTCATCTTGACGCTGTCGAGTAAGGAAGGTCTCGATATCCTTATCGCTGTTGCTATCCTGTTTCTCAAAGAGGGAACGAACATCTTCCGCGGCAGAATCGGACTGGGTCTTCGTGAATTCGTCAATCCTCATTGTCTGAGCCTTCTGCTGATCATTGACAAAGGACCGGTAACTTGTCTCCTGAGTTGTGCGTTGCTCGGCCATGAAGGTGTCAAACTCTCGGGTCGTCGCTTGCGGATGTTCCCGAACGAACTGTCGAATCTGAGCTTCTTCGTCTGCACGCTGTCGCGTCAGGAAGTCACTCATTGCATCTTGCTGTTCCTGCTGATTCGTTTCGATCAGGGCTTTGATATCGGTTATATCTTGGTTAGGATGTAGTTCGGCATAGCGCTCAAGCGCTTCGACCTGATCAGCTTTCTGCCGTTCGTAGAACGTCGCAAGATCAGCGTTCTCCTCGTTGCGCTGCTTGTCGAGGAATGCCTGAAGCTGATCATCGTCGACAATCATCTTGTCTCCGCCGCCAAGGATGCTGCCTAGGCTGCCGACCCCGTCCTTGCCGTCGGAACCGTCCGATCCATCCTTGCTGTCGGAACCTTCCTTGCCGTCGCTCCCCTTGTCGCCGCGCTTATCATCGTCCTTGGACTTACCATCATCCTCGGATTTATCGTCGCCCTTAGACTTGTCATGATCCTTAGATTTATCGTCGTCCTTGGATTTGTCGTGATCCTTCGACTTGTCATCACCCTCGGACTTATCGTCATCCGCAGACTTGTCGTCGCCCTTGTCCTTACCCTTAGACTTATCGTCGTCGTTGAGTTCGGTCTCAGGTACCTTGTGTTCTCCCTTGGACTTGTCATCATCCGTGGACTTGTCGGCATCGTTCGGCTCTGTTGCCGGAGCCTTCGACGGATCAACACTCGGTGCCGAGCCGCCAGTCCCGGATCCACCGCCAGTCCCGGATCCACCGCCAGTCCCGGATCCACCTCCACCAGTCCCGGATCCACCACCGGGGGAATAACCACCAGAATCGGATCCGCCGGAGCCATAGCCTCCGGGGCCCGGTGCATTGCCTTCCGGATCGATAGCACTCAGCTCGCTCTTATTGGTGCTTTCGGTCTGGTCCATCTCGTATGCCCACTGCTGGAGACAGGTAACCAAACGATGCTCAGCGCCAGCGAGGTCGCTGATCATCTCACGCAAATTGTCAATCTGTTTGTTGACGGGGGCCTCGAAGAAGGAGCACAGGAAACCGAAGGCACCGCCGGTCACTTGACCCTTGGTGGTGTCCGCAACGGACACACTCTCGTCAACCGTTGATGCGGAGCTGCTGATCTCCGTTGAATGAGAACGGATACGGCTGGTATCTACTTTGAGGTCGGCACTGGCCATGTCGATCAGCGCCCCAACGAACCGAGGGTGGCGTCGAGGTTATCAAGGTAACCACGCATGAGACCAACCTTATCGCCGTAGCATTCTGTGGCTCGCTGACGCACGAATTCGCGCATGTTGTTGCCCGCATCAGCATAGGCTTCCATAATTGCCTGCTCAAGGTCGCTGGCTGACCCCTCGAGCGCTTGCTCATCGATCTCGATGTTCACCATGCGACCGTCGGAATTAACCTCGACCTCGATCTCGCTGCGCGAATCATGACCCGTGATGCGAGCCTTCTGTAAGGCTTCTACGAAGTCACGCGCACCCTGAGCTTGACGCTGGGCCTCGTCGATTCGTTCCTGGAGGATTCGCATTGCGTCTTCGGGCGTCTGCCCCATCACATTTACCATATGGTCATCCTAGCCAACTCGACGCCCTCGCGTATGCCCCTTCCCATTTCGCGATAAGTATGTCGTTCGTGCGGATAACAGGACTTATCGACTCGTTCACAATTGGTCCGATGAGGATGCGCGGCGAGTGCCGGGTTCACGCGCGCTTCTCCGCATTCCTCAGAGGTCGTCAGAGTCGGATTCCCTCCGCGCGGGATGTCTGCGCAGGTGGGACAGGATGATAAGTCCTCCCATTGAGGCCGCGCTGAGGACGACGATCCCCGACACGATGGAGGCGCGGATCGTGAGGTTATTGTCGCGATTGAATAGGTTCACTGAGGTGTCGGCGGCACGCCGAGGCAGCGGATGGGCTGCGGTGTCGGGATGGGCGGGGCCAAACCTCGTGCCGATGTCATCGAAAGTGAGCGCGTCGTACGGGGCTGCGATCCCCCATCCGAGTTCGTCGGTACGCGTGTCGGCGGCACCTCGCAGAGCGGTCACCTCCAGGCGGTACTTCCACATGTCGGGGCCCTCATCGGGGTACCGGGAGGCGACGAGGGCTGCGAAGCCACCCGCGTACGCGGCCGCGTAGGAGGACGAGGGCTGTGGTGTCGTCCCCGCATACCCGCCGACCAGGCAATCTGCTTGGTCGAACCAGGTCGTGTGGATGACGGCTGCGGGCACGGCCAGAGACACGTGCGAGCCGTGCACCTGCTCGTCTGAAGCAGAGCCGTCGGCATTCGTTGCTGTCACGCCGAGAACCCCGTCGTATGCCGCAGGGTAGACGACCTGACCGGTGGTCTGTTCCTGGTACGTGTTGCCGGTTGATGCAACGATCAGCGAGCGTCCGCGTACCGACTCGACGGCAGCTCGCAGGTCCGGGTCGTCTTCGGGGGTGGACTGGGCGACGACGATGATCTGGGCACCGTTGTCGGCAGCCCACCGGATTCCGCGCGCCAGGCGCTGCACGGAGCTTTCCTCACCCTGTCGCTGATGTGCCCCGGGGGCTGGATCAAGGCCCGTCTCGACGCGCACGGGCAAGACGAGGGATTCGGGGGCCACGCCGACCAGGCCGGACCCCTTCGCGGAGGGCAGTTCACGGGCGGCTATCGCGCCGGCGATGGCCGTGCCGTGTTCGCCCTTGTCGATGCGCCCGTCGGTCCCTTCGCCGCTCAGGTCAGTTCCGGGCAGCACGACGGTAGGATCACCGAAGTTGAAATGTTCGTTGTCGGCGGCGACCCCTGAGTCGACAACGGCGACGGTCACGCCCGCACCGCGCGAGATGTCCCATGCGCGGCGCACGCCGACCTGATCGAGGATCTCAGGGGGTGCCTTGATATAGATGGGCGAGTTCTCCGGGCAGGTCTGGTCCGCCGACGTCGCCGTCGGTGCAGGCGACGGGGTATCCGTGGGAGGACCGCTTGGCGTGGGGCGCACGCTTGGCGTCGGCGACGGGTCCGCGTGCGCGACTGAGGGTGCCAGCGCTATGCCCGCCCCGGCCTCGTCCGTGGAGAAGGCCACCGGAGTAACGACGGGAGCCAGGGCCAGGCCCGCTGCGAGGACTCCACCGGCGAGGCACCGGCGCATCCTCCGGGAACGGGAACGCGTGCTCATCACGACAGTCCGACGGACTCGGCGGCGGCCTGGGGGGTCATGTCTGTGCCGCTCGGGATGAGGAGCGCCCAAGCCTCGGGGATGACGACGGCATCGGACTGAGCCCAGCCCAGGGCGTTGATGGATGCGCTTGGCACTGTCCCGAGTGAGTGGATGTAGCCCATGTCGGACACGAAGGCGTAGGCCGCCGCCTGTCCACCGCCGGACGTGATGGCGACGAGCGCCCCGGAGCCGCCCGCAACGGTCGCGGCGCGCGTCGTAGTGGGGCCGGACGGGGAGGACACTGACTCGGCGTCATAGGCTGCCTGGACGGCGCGTTGCTTGGGCATGACGCCGAGCGTGATTGTCGGGGAGGCGCGGTCGACGGTGGACATGCGCGCGCATAGCGAGGTGCGGGTCTGCGCATCCGCCTTCGGGTCGGCCCATTCGACGTTCGCGAAGTTCTCGTAGGGAGGCCAGTCCTCGCCGATGAAGTCGGCGTGGACGGGTGTGACGTCCTTGAACATGTCCGTCGAGAAGGACTTGGTGGGCGGCGCGTCCTGGTAGAGGCGCGATGCCGTGGAGTTGAAGACTGCGAGTTGGGAGGAGGAGATAACCAGGTAAGAGTTGAGGACCTCTCCGCTGGAGTTCATCTGTTGGATGACGGTTCCGACCGTCAGGTTCTCGTTTTTGAGAGGACCGGGCAGGTCAGTCGCCGGCTGCCCGTGGCCGGGGATGTCGTAGTAGCTCCACGGCTTGAGGGGCGTGCCCGCGGGAAAGAGTTCGGCCCACTGCGGTTCGACTTCGACGGGGTATCCGATCCGGTTTTGGAAGGAGAGCGCCCAGTCGCCGAGGCGGCTGTCGGTTTCGTCGATGAGGTATTTCTTGTGGGTGGTCGCGTCCACGTAGTAGGTGGTGGTGCCGTGATCGGGGCTGACCAGCGCGGACGTGACGTTTTGCAGCGGAAAGCTGTCGGCGGGAAGGGACTGGGCGACCCACGTGTGGTAGGTGTCGTCGAGGTCGCACGAGAGCCACGTGGTCGCCAGCTGCGCGGTAGCCGGCACGTCGTCGGGGACCTGTGCCAGGCCGATTTGGGCACCGCGCGGAAGATTCATCAGGGACGAGGCACTGGCTGAGATGACCGTCAGGCCGGATTCTTGCGCGAGGAGCCTGGCCGTCGTCACGTTCGAGATCGGGTGCAGGACGCCGTTGGCCCAAAAGTAGCGGGATCCCGTGGATGTGACGTCGACGAGCACGTAGTTGGACGCAGTCAGGTCGGGATTGGGGTTGAAAAAGCGAATACCGACACCAACGACGCACATGATGACGGCGACGACTGCGCCGAACAGGAGCGGACGCACGGGCGAGGGCGTGTCGACTTCACGACCGCCTGGGGTTCCCGAGGTGAAGGCGGTGATCAGGCGAACGCGGTTAAAGCGCTGCGCTTCGAGGATGTCTTTGCTTGATGGCATGGGTCAGCCCCAGAGGTAGACGGCCAGGGGAATGAGGACGAAGAGCGACAGGACCGATAGGGTGTCCGCGAGGCGTGTCATGTGGGGGCGCGCACGAGGCCCTACGACGTTTGTGATGACCAGGACCAGGGCGGTACCGACCGCGATGACTGTGATCCACGACAGGATCGTCGCGTCCGCACGGGTGGCCAGGACCGCTGCTATGAGGATCGTGATCAGGCCCGTGAGGGCACCGATGAGCACCTCGACGCGGGCGCGGATCGAGCGAGTCTGAAGGACCAGGGACACTGATCCCAGAAGGATGAGGATGAGGGGGAGGACGATGGACTTCGTCCCCGTGGCCGTCATCATCGAGACCGTCAGGAAGATCGCGGCGAGCGCGCCGCCGACGCGCAGGGACACGACGAAGACAAAGGAGGTGCTGACCTGGTCCATGATTCCTTGGGCCGGGATCTGTTCGGTTGTCTTCGCGTCCAGGATGCGCACCGGGATGTGGGCCAACGCCACCCACGGTGCCAGCTGGAGGAGGACGACGATCAGGGCGAAGAGGAGCGCGGACACGCCGAGCTGGGACAGGTTACCGAAGCGAACCAGCAGGCCCGTCGCGGTGACAACTGATCCGACTACGAGGGGCGCGGCGACCGAGATACGGTAGCGCCCCGGCAAGGTCAGGGCCGCGACCGATCCAACGAGAATGCCGACGCCGATCGCGATCCATCCGGCACCGTCCCACTGGGTCTGTGTGAAGCGCAGGGCGGCGGCGGCAGTCAGGACGGGCACCGTGTGTGCCAGGGCGATGCCGCTCGGCCCCGGGTTCTTGCGCGTAACCACGGCGGAGGTGCCCATGACGAGCAGCGCGGACACCACGCCGATTGCGCCGTTGATGTAGTTGAGGAGGGCAACACGCCCAGGCTGTAGGGCGGCGATGGCGTCCGGGGGTGTCGTCGCCAGCAGGATCGCGGCGACAAATACAAGAGCCGCCGCAGACAGGCATGCAAGCGTCCGCGCGTCGCTTGAGGTCCAAGGGGTGGACACCTGCTCAACTACCTGCCCGACTGCTTCCGTGAGGTCGTCGTAGACCATGTCGGCCACGCCTTCACCGAGGGGTTCGAGCAGGAGCGAGGCACCGGCGCGGACACCCTGAGCAGACAGGGATGCCGACTGGTCGAGTGAACGCCCCGATGCGGTTCGGACTGCGAAGCCGTCATTTGTGCCCGTATCTGCACGGGCACCGATCACGTCGACCAACCCCGGCAGCAGTTCCACGAGGGGAACAGACTGTGGAACTGTGACGTCGCGACGCTCCATACCGTAGGTAATCGTCAGCGGAATTAACGCCACTCCACGAACTGTTTTCGTTGCCATAGCAGTTCCTCCCGGCGACATTTGACAGGCTCAGCGGCTCAGTACCATAACCCACATGAGTCTATCTTTCCGGTCAGACTCTGTCCTAATTTTTGAAGAACACTAACATTTTCAGTCAAAACGCGGTTAGTATTCATTTATTCTCATACTCTCGAGCACCCGCACGAGAACCCACTTGAACAAATGGAGGTTCACATGGCAGACCAGAGGCTTGATGACGGCGCCCTCAAGGAGGGATACGACAAGGTCGAATCTATCAAGGCTGACATCGATGGCCACATCGCCCGCCTTGAGGGTGACCTGTCGACCATCGGCGATAACTGGAAGGGCGATGCAGCCGCACAGTTCCAGCAGCTGATGACTCAGTGGCACGAGAACGCTGACAAGCTCAACAACGCGCTCCAGGACCTCGCTGACAACCTGAGGGGCACCGACGCGTCGATGGCGCACACCGAGTCCGACGCGCAGAGTTCGATCTCGGCGATCCTCGCCGGAATGTGATTGAGGAAGGTAGGAGATAGACATGGCCGATCAGCAGGTAAATTACAGCGCACTTGACGCGGCTGCAGCAGACATCAGGAGCGGTTCGTCGAACCTGCAGAGCTGCATCGATGACCTTGAGTCCACACTGAACCGGCTGCGTGCAAGCTGGGAAGGCGCAGCGCAGGAAGCCTACGATGCCGCTCAGGTGAAGTGGAACGAGGGTCTGGACGGTCTGAAGGACGTCCTCGATAGGACTTCCAACGCTGTCGATACTGCGAACTCCAACTATCAGCAGACGGACCAGGCCAACGCCAACCGTTTCTGATTTCTAACACGCCGGCGCCGCGCGCCCGGTGACTTACTCCCCGGAAGTTGGGCTGACATTCAGTTCCTTCTTCCGGGGAGTGTTGTATGAGTTGTGGCTTGGGCCTCACATGTTGTCTGCGTCGGCGTGGACGATGGTGGCGCGCCGCTCGCCCAGGATGATTTCGGTGCCCACAGGCACTTCGATGGCCTTGCCACCAGCCAGCGTGGTGATGCGCCCGTCGGGGGTGCGGATCTGCGTCCCGTTCGCGGAAAACAGGTCCTCGAGCCACGCGCCGTTGGCGGTGGGTCCCAGGCGCAGGTGCGTGCGCGAGAGGGACAGGGTCGTGTCGGGGACGTGGACAGCGCGCGAGCCGTCGTCGGATGCGGGAGAGCGCCCGATAGCCAGGGGCGCGTCGATCAGTTCGCACTGGCCGGAGTCGAAGATGATCCACAGCACGGGACTTGACGAGGCCGGTGCGGGGGGACGCGGGGCTGCGCCGACAGCCGTGGGATTCGGGAGGCCACCAGAACGCGCTCGCGTGGGCGGGGCTGCACCGACAGCCGTGGGATCCGGGAGGCCCGTGTTCCGCAGCGCGGGATTCGGCGGCGGTGCAGGTGCGCGGCTGGGCATCGCCGAAGGCAACGGGGCCAGGTGAGGCCTGGGAGCCGTCATGGGTGGAGGAATAGCTGGGCCGACCGAAGTGAAGGAGGGCGCAGCGGAGAGCGAAACCTCGGGAGGGGACGGCAGGGGCGCTACGGGGAGCGAAACCTCGGGGGGCGTCGGAAGAGGAGCGGTCGGCTCCGGGAGTTCACCGGGCAGGCTGGACTGGACGCTTTCAAAGCCGCTGGAGGCGTGGGCGGAACGGGCGCGTTCGAGGCTCTCGCTGGCCTGATCAGAGTGAGTGAGCGCGAGCGCCGCATGCGCGCGCAGGTCGACCAGGCGAGTACCGGTCGGGCCGGTGAGCCAGGTCCGCCCGTCGCGGACCATGGTCAGGGCGGCGAGGGGTCCGATAAGCGTCACCTGGAGCAGCGCGGTGAGCGCGGTGTAGCCCGCCGCCGCACCGAGGGAGGGCGTCTGTGCATCGTCGCTGTCGCGGATGAGGCAGACGCGCATGGCAGCCATGCCGGGGGTGCGCCCGCTCGCACCGAGCATGATAGCGGAAGCAACCACTGCCTCGGCGCTGATGAGAGTGATCGTCAGGGGCGTGAAGTACACGAACCAGGTGGCTCCCATGAGTGTGCCGAGGATGAGCAGGTCAATGATGTAGGCA
>ERZ772904.539-NODE-539-length-11090-cov-6.48527_pt1 | contig 11090 bp, 8 predicted proteins | sample MGYA00512122_ERZ772904 | MGnify/ENA primary metagenome ERZ772904 (study PRJEB29015, sample SAMEA2738104) | human oral metagenome | biome: human oral; feature: human-associated habitat; material: saliva | place: China | collected 2269 ... | reverse complement strand
CACCGCTCTGGTCCGACTTCTTATCGGGGGAAGCCGGGACGTGCTTCGCCGTGCTCCTGCTAGAAGGAACGTGCTCCAGATATTGCACCGCGTGAACCCAGCCTGTGACGCCAGATTCCTTACTTCCGTTTGTCTGTGAGCTGTCGGTGCCCGTGGTGACCCTCAGCTCAACAGCACCCACGCCGTTCACCCACCGGTACTCGCGAGCCAGAACGTCGCCCTCTGCGGGTTCATCAGGCAGTTTTACAGGTATCCAAAGACGTAGTTCGTAGACCTTCGTCGGTTCGAAGTGTCGCCCATCGATTGGCGTGACAGAAAGCTTCGGTGCCTCGGCAGGGGAACCCTTATTGACACCCAACACCGGCCACGTCCCGTTGGTTGCGAACGCCAGGCCCTGAACGTCCTCACCCGAATGAGTGTGTACATATGCGAGGAAGTCATCCAGGCATGGTGCGTTACCAGAATCCAAGAGGATCGGTGAGTGTGCCAGCATCGCTTTCTGAATCTTGTCAGTCATCGCCGTTTTCCATCCCTTCGGATTGTGTGCGTGCGGTTCCGGGGCTGTTCTCTAGGCGCTCCGACCAGTTCTTCGCGCCCTTGATCTTTTCCCGCAAATATTCCAGGACCTCCCCTGCAAGCTTGCGTTGCGCGTCATATCGGTCCTGCGTCGGCCTGCTCGCTGCGGTTCCCGGATGCTTCAATGCGTCGCCACCGGAAAGCGTCTTCGCCGGAATTTCGACGTCGTCCCGGGTACAGCCACGGACGTCGATCGATGAGACGACGACTTGACCCAGGCCTCGGGTCGAACGGCTTCCCAAGGGGAGCGTGCCCGCAGACAACTCGGCGAGCGCCAACCCGAGCAGCACGTAGGAGGCGTGAGCGTAGTCAGCGTGGGTAGGTTTCGGTTGCTTGCGCTCCGCCGAACCGTCCGCGTTCTTGTAGGCATCGGCAGGTTCGTGCTTAGCTTCCGTCTTCTCTTCTGCCTTGTCGGCATCGGTGGCCTTGCGTTTGTCTTCCAGCCCTTTCTCCGCCTCGATGTTTTTCAAGAGGCGTCGCAGGTCAATATCAATCTGGATCGGCTCCCACTCGGTGCCCAGGTAGACGGCCTCAGTGAAGAGACCGCCGTCGATCACGCCGCCCGTCCACCGGTCAATCGCGTTGTGCGTGACCTCGACGCGCGTGCCGCGCTCTATCGACCGACAGTCGTGGACGGTGACCACGCCCCGGTAATCGGTGCAACCAAATATGTATCGCACGAGGTTCGGCTCCGCAGCGATCTGTTCGTGGACATCATGCGACGTAAACGGAGTCAATTTGTTTTCCGCGTTCTTGTTTTCCGCCTCCGCTGCGAGGACCGTCCGTGCGATGCGTGAGGCCCGTGAGCGCAATGCGCCGCGAATCGAGGTTCCCGGGATAAGGAGTTGGGCCTCGTCCCAGGGGACAGACGGATCACGGAGGGGCTCTGTCACTCCGTTGGCCGAGGGGTCCTTCTTCTGAGCCTCTTCCTTGCGCTGGTTCGTCAGCTTTTCGTCCTCGGCCACGAAAATACCGGTGGGGGACCACCACTCGATGGTGATGCGCGCGGGCTCCTCCAGGGTCCAGCCTCCCAGTTCGAGGGGGAGCGACGTCCCTTCCTCGTCCTGACCGATGAGCGCGTTGAGAATCTCCGCCGGTGTAGTCAGTGTACCGGCATCGGTCGTCCCGCTGAGGCGACGGAGTTTCGGCTCAATGACACGGATCTTTCCCTGGCCAGAGCCGGTTCGGCCACCCAAGGAGACAGTGTCAGATGTGAGGACGTCAACGATGAACTCGAGGAGCTTCTTGACGGTGTCGGAGGACGCGGGCCCCGGAATCCCCTTCGACTGGTCGCGTTCCATCGTTTCGTCGTCGCGTCCCTCTGCGGTGATACGGATGTCGAACCTTGTGCCGCGGGGAAGGAACTCATGCTCATAGAGAGCTCCGTCCGAGGCCGCCCCGGTCGTCCTGTCGATGCCGACGCCGTGGCGGGTTGTCATCGGCTGGTCTGCGGGGAAGGATACCGCGTGGAAGGTGAGCGCGCTCTGCCTGATCGGCAGGGAATCGTCACTGCGCAGGCGGCGATCGAGGAGTGACTTGCCGGTGTAGTCCGTGTCATCGCCCCATAGGGAGATCCAATTCTCTTTCGAGAAGGCTTCGCCGTTCTGAGTCGCGGGATCCCCGGCGTCCTTCAGTGCTTGGCGGGCGATGTCGCACGTAGCGCGAACCACGCCCCTGATGGACCGGCCGGGGATCGTCGGCTCGCCCAGGCCATTGCGGCAGAAGCGGATGACGGTTCCCTCTCCGTCGCGGTCGGGGACCTCGTCCACACCGCCGATGTGGAGCTCTGACGTCAGCTCGACTGGGATAGTGAGCTCATAGCGTGTGAACGTCACTTCTCTTCGCCTCCTTCGGGCGTCTCCTCGCACACAAAGTGCTCGAGCTTTGCTTTCGTGACCTCAATGGATTCGATGCTGAGAAGGGGATGCGCGACGACGAAACGGCCGTAGCCCTGCGCCGTCAGCTCGCCCACTCCAAAGGGGGCGAGCTCCAGGAGCTTGGCGTGGTTCTCATCATTGGCGCTCACCTGGATGACGGAACCCGCCTGGATCGCTAGGCGACTCGCGCGCGGCCCGTTGTCTGCAGGCGACCATGAGTCGACGCGCCGATGCCGGATTGAAGTGGCCTTTATCGACCCGAGATCGACGCCCTCGCGCTTGAATGCGCGAATGAGGTCGTCGACGGTCCCTCCGGCCCCGAGTCCAGCGGAACGGGCGATCACGTCGGAGGTGAACCACAGGGAGACTGTCTGATCGTCGGACGAGGCCGGGGCGGACTCGGTGGGCGAGGTGTCCTCGCGTAGCGTGCAAAGAGCCGACCCGAATGTGCCTGTCAGCTTGCGCGACCCGAGCCGGGCTACGCGTGTCTTACCGAGAAGATCGGAGACAGAGGCGGCGTTCCAGAGTTCCCCGGATACCCAGACGTGCGCGCGCATTTTCAGGCCTTCGGGCAGAGCCTCGACCAGGACGAGTTGTCCCTTGCTGGCTGCGCCCGTTTCGTGGTTGATGGCGGTCGTCTGTCGCCCGCGCAGCGGCGGCTTACCGTACCAGCCCTGAGGCTTCTCGCCGTCGCCTCCCTTGGGGTCGTAGAACACGTACCCGCCGCGTACGGGGATCTTCCCCGTTTCCTCGGTGGAGTCGCCGTACAGGGGGATGGTCGAGTCCAAGGTCGGCGTCTTGTCCGTCTTGAGCGTGAGGGGAACGGGGAGTCCCTCAATCTTCTTGATGACGGGCAGCGCGTCCGAGACGATCAGGTGGCCGCCGGTCACGGCGTTGGTAATGACTGCTTCGTTCTCTCCGCGCTTGTTTGATGACACCAGCCGGTGCAGCCAGGGGAGCAGGACCGTTCCGCGCAGGAAGTCCAAGGATCGGATTTCGTTCGAGAATGGGACCTCGTAGGACACGATGGGGGAGTCGAGCGTGAGATCGAGGATCAGGTGGTGTCCGCCGCTGTGCTGAGCTGCGGAACCGTCTATGGTCCCGACCTGGTGTTGTGTACCGCTCTGCTGCGGGGCGGGGAGCTTGTTGGCAGCTTTTGCGGTGAGCGAAGCCGCAAAGTTCTTGAGGTTCGTCCTCAGAGACTTTGCCTGGTCTGACGCGTATGTGACGAACGAGGACGTGGACTGCCCCTCGCGCGCCTCAACCTCGTGGTTGGTCACGAGGACCGTGCACTCGCCGTCACCTCCGCTGTGGCCCGAGCCGATACCTCGGACCATGAGGCCAGCGACCCCCAGGAGGAAGTGCGCGGCCTTGATCGTCGCAGGATCGGAGAACTCAGACCCGGCCTCGTCGATGAGCATGAACGTGCCCGTGAGGACTCCGGGCGCCGCGCGTTCCGTGAAGCGCAGGAACTGGTCGCGCGCCGTCCCCGTCTGTGGGTCGATGGACAGGGACACCGTGTCGTGAACTGGGATTTTCGAGGCCGGGGTCGCGTCCGAGAAGAGAACGTGACGCGGGTGGGGAGTTGAGCTCGGCTCGCTGTCGGGGTCCTGGCCGAAGAGCCATAGGGCAAAGCTGGTCCACTTCTTGGGAGACTTCTCGTCTGGCCCGTCGAGGGCCCTCGCCGCCAGCATCGCCTGCTCGCGCAGAACACCCGTGATGACCGTGCCGCGCACGATCGGCTGCCCGTTGCTGCCGCGCTCAATTTTTGAGTGCGTGCGCCCCGCGAGGCCCACCCCCGTGGAAACGCCCCAGTCGGACGTGAACACGATGGTCACGTGGCCGCTCACACTCGGAGAAGTGGTAGGTGAATCGGTGTTCACTCGGCACCTCCTTCGGTGGAATCAGTCGCTGTTCTCTGGGAGTTGGTGCCGTCGGCGCCTTTGCCTCCAATCCGGGAAGCGAGGTAGCCGTCGGGCAGGTTTTCGGACAGGTCGATGAGGTCCAGGAGCCACTTGATCTGCTCGAGGGTTTCGCCAGCCTCATCGGAGCTCGACGAGTGAGGCGGGAGAAGCTTCAACTGTTTGGTAAGGAGTCCAGCACTGGGTGCGTTCTGTAGCGCGTCGCCCCACTCTGTTGTGGCCTTCTCGGCATGGCCTTCTGCGAGGAGCTTGACGATGCGGTTGGCGCGGGCGCGCGGGAACGGATCGCCGAGCGCCTTGTCGGGGGAATCCGGGTCCTTGCCATCGAAGACGGCGACCGCTTGGAGGACTCTCTTCCACTGATCCTGTGATTGTGGCGCTCCTCCGGAAGCCGAGGCCGTGGCTGCTTCCCCGATCCGCTCCGGTGCGTAGTGGCCAACGAGGAAGGGGCGTTGGACGCGGCCCTTGTACTCGTCCAACGTTTCATCCGGGTCTAGGACAGTCGCGTCGCGCAGCACGTGGAAATCGATCGTCGAACAAGGAGAGGCACCCGGCTTCTTGCCGAGCTTCTTCCCACGGGACACCAAGCCTTCCGCCAGGTCGTAGGCGATGTGGAACGGGAAGTTACGGCCGACGATGGCCACGCCCGCCGAGGCGGTGAGGGGACCGGGTTCTTGAATGATGTAGTCCTCGATCTTGAAACAGTCCCGCTCTGGTGCGTCTGTCTTTTTCCCCCCTGCAATAATGGCGAGAACTGATAAAAGGCTGTCGTTCCTCGTGAGTTTCTCATAATGGCGGATGTATGCCTCGGCGAAGGGGATCGCGTAGCGCCCGTCTGTGTATACTGTGACGTCATCGCCGCCGACCAACACGGGAACCACGGGAACGAGATCAATATCGTCATCGTTGGCGAGGTATTCAACGTCAGCCCACGAGCGGGCAACCGCCTCTTTGACGACACCATCAAGGCGGTAGTTCACCTCCATGATGAACCATTGGAAGATATTGTTTTCGTCGGGCCTACAGGGGTTTTCTTCCCTCCAGTATGACGCAGACTTGAGATTGCTGAGGTCTCCCTCAACCGTGTTGAATGCCTCGCCGAGGTCACGCATAATCGCGCCCACTCCGTTGCCGTCGATGTGGATGACCCCGACAGAGGAAAGGCTGGCGAGCATGCCCTGAGAGTTAGCTGCCTGAGGTAGGTCTTGGAATGCTCCTTCAAGTTGGAACGGGTCTTCGTTAAGCCTCTCTATTTCTTTCGGCCATGTGTCAGGATCAGCTGGCGACCAACGTGACACAACCTCCTGGAGCTGAAGACGTCGAGCTGACCGTGACCACGCGCGCTTGAGGCGTGAGGGGAGGGACAATGAGTCCTGCGCGTCTTGGTCTGTCTGAGTAGGTGGCGAAAAATTGGTGTCCTCGTCGGAGAGAAGGGGAACGTTGAGTGTTTTCCTTGCGTAGCAACGCATATCCCTGCAATCGTCTTCGGAGAGTTTCGGTGATGCAGGTAAAGCGGACTCTGATCCTCGTTCGAGGAACGGGAACTGCTGGAAGCGCGCCGCCGCCGGGCGGCGGTTCAGCGAGTACTTCAGGAACTCGTGATCTAGCTTGTTTAGGTCTCGCGCATCTACTTTGTCGAATGTCGCCTCGATGAAGACACCTGTGACGTCGAGGCCCGGGGCGTCAGTCAGCGCACGGAGCGTGACTTCTCGGATCAGTCGCTTCGCTAATTCCTTTGGATCGCCATCGGCCTCGGTGAAGTGAACGATCACCTTGCCGGACGAGTCGGAGACCCAGAAAGAGGCTGGAAGAGGCTTGGGCTTGAGGAGCTTTTCAGCTTCCTCCTTCACCCAGTGGGACAGCAGCGTGATCTCAAAGGATGCGCCGATCTGCTCGCGCAGGCGAGGCGAGGAGAAGATGAACGGCTGATTGCTGTTCGTCTGCAGCATGACAAGAATGCTAGTCGAAGGTGTTGCTGTCATTAGTGCTCAGCTCTTTGTGATAGGTAGAGTTGTGAGAAGAGAGAAGATATCTGTCATCATGCGACCAGGCTGATTCACTACCACAGTGAAGGGTCGTCTAAAAGCTATGGTGTTCTCGCCTTTCAATGAGTTAACAGGGCAGAGGACAATTACTCCAATGACGGGCTTATCTTCCTTGATAAGTTGCTTGGTCGTCGACGGATTGCCAACTATCTCAAGTGTATTTTGTAGTATCTTGGACTGATCTTCGTTAAGGGGCTCAAAATCCTGACCTGTTAGTGCCAATATTACTAGATCGTACTTTCCGTAATCATTGTCAGTGTAGCTATTTGAGTTGGTTATGTTGTCCATCTCGAAGAGATTTGAATATTTCAGTTGCTTTTCGATGTTATCGCGTTCGTCTTTGGGTCCGATGATGACGATTTTTCGGTCGTTCAGACCTCGATTAACGCGCTCGCGTAGCTTGAGTAGTGTTTTGACGGATGCCTCACCTGCCCAAATTACTGCCAGGCCTCCGGAGATAGAGTAGATTGCTGGAAAAAGGAGCTGTGTGCATAGTTCTTTATACCAGGGAACTGGAGTGAGAAAGTAAAATGCTGAAACAAATAGAGAAGCGATTATGACCCAACAAGCGGAGATTATTGCCACTCGATGAGGTGATTTGCTGATGTTGATCAATGTATCTTCCTCTCTTATGCGGCCACGGCGTCTATGACGCCCATGCCGTAGCTCGTGTGTGAGCCGACGTTCGTGTATGCGGACAGCGCCATGAGGCGCGAGAAAATGCGGGTCGCTTCGGTGCCCTCGACGCCGCTGATACGCAGGTGGCCCTCGTGGGCTGGGATGCGCTGGGAGCTCAGGCGGCCCTGGCCGCCGCCGCGCGGCATCGCCAGAGACACCATGGACGAGCGTGTGAAGTCTTGCGTCGCCAACACGCTCGCCATCGCGTGCCGGTCAATCCGTGGGGGAGCGAGCCTCCGATTCCATGCCCACCAGCGCTGCTGCAAGCTCGTCGCGATCGTCGCCGGGGACAGGCTTGGCACGTGATTCCCCTTCGACGAAAACGTCGTCGGCGTGATCAGGCGTATTTCCCACGCAGTGTCCTGGTCTCGCTCGGCCAGCTCTTCCCACGATGCCTGGCTGATGATCTGACCCTCGGATGCGAGCAGCACCGCGTCTTCTTCAGTGCCGGCGCCGAGCCGCATCACTCCACCCCACGACAGCCATGCATCCAGTGTGTCCACCAGCCGGTCGTCCAGGAAGCGAACTTCGACGCCGAACATTGACTCCGAATGACTCAATGCGCCCAGTGAATAGGGTTTCACGCCACCCGACCCGTGAATCGGCCGGTGCGCAAGCGTTGGGAACTGGGCGGCGCGCGCTGGGCTGATGCCTGGCGGGAGGTCAAGAATTGCTGACAGGGCGGCGTGAAGTCGTCTGGGCGTCGCTGGCACCCCCTCGGGGGCGTCAAAGCTGACGTAGACGGATGCTGGCATCGGCGCCTCCCATCACTCGCATGTGACTGTCGTCTCTGACGCTAGCACATTTGATTGATCGGGACATGGCCAACTGTCAAGGTGTCTGTTGAATTGCCAAAGTTTGAGATAGTGCATGCCAGGCAGCGCGGATGCGATGCAAAGCCCGCATGAAATTTCGAATCCTGAAACAGTGTCAAGTTCGCTGTTGGACTTGTTGTGGCAATTTAGCGGGGGCGGTGTCAATGGGTGGTAGCAATGAGTTGGTTGAATGCTTCTGTGGGGGTGCGGTAGCCGAGGGTTACTCTGGGGCAGTTGCCCGGCTCGTAGGCGATGGCGTCGAGGTAGGGTTGGTGGCTGGTGATGGGGGTTCCTTTGTCAGTGTTCGTATCGCTCCTTCGGGTAGGCCTTGGATACGGCGGGTGAGCGCGTTACAGACCTGGTCGGCCCTGCGCCCCAGAGGCAGGGCCACGTGTGATCAGGTAGCGGGTGGTGCGCTCGACCAGGGTCGCGCACGCACTGGCCCCATTCTTTTCCGATGATCTGGCGGGGCGTGCGCCCCTGCGACAAATCAGCAATCACGCGGCGGCGCAGGGCCTCATCGCGGTACAGGAGCCGCTTTTTGGGGCGGCGCTTGGCAATCCGCCGCTCTGTCGGCGTTCTGGGTCTTGTACACGCTGCCAGGACCCTGGTGGCGGGCGATTTCACGGCAAACCACCGAGGGGCTAGGCCCAACCCGGCGGGCGATACGCACCTGGGACAAGCCAGCCTCCAACCCCACCATAATCGCCGCGCGATCCTCAACGCTGAGCATCCGGCGACAGCTCACAACCGGCCCCTCCAGCAGCACTGCTACCACACAAATTGTTTACACCCTATGACACTGCCGACCGGCGGCGTGGACGGATGGTCTTAATGCACCTTATGGCGCTCGGTGCTTTCTAACAGATCAGCCGGGCCCAGTACAAGGCACTTACGCGTATGTCTTAATGCACCTTATGGTGCTCGGTGCTTTCTAACACGTAATAACAAGGAGTGTAAAACACATGCCAATAGCAGGTCTTAATGCACCTTATGGCGCTCGGTGCTTTCTAACCAAGCATCGTGAATCAAGCACGTGTTCACGGCGGGTAGTCTTAATGCACCTTATGGCGCTCGATACTTTCTAACTGCCCGGCGTGTCGCGCCCCCTGTGATCAGGGGGAACACCATGCCGGATCGCCAGTGGTCGAAAAAGCACCCCTCCGACCAGCAAGCACGAGGTCAGAATATCAGACTTTTCGTTGCGACTACTTGTATCGCCACGGACCGCCCGCAGGATGAGTGTCGCTCCGGAAATCGCTTCCCACATTGGCGTGTCGCGCGGCCACAACGCTCAATGCTTGTAGGGTAACCACAAGCTTGTTGAGCGGAAGGAACGACGATGACGATACCTGCCACGGCCTCGTCCCTAGCACAGGCGCTCACAGCCGAGGCCCTCGACGCCTCGGGCGCGCAGTACTTCACGGTGCACACGCACGCCAGCCAGCACGCGGGCTATTTCCCCGGCGCTAAGCCCGTGCATATCCTCATGCACGTGGGTGCCGACGGGCAGATTCTCGGCGCGCAAGCCGTGGGTGCTGACGGCGTGGACCGTCGCATCGACGTCGTCGCCACCGCCATGCGGGCCGGCCTGAAGGCAACGGACCTTATCGATCTGGATCTCGCCTACGCGCCGCCCTACGGACAGGCCAAGGACCCCGTCAACCAGACCGGCATGGTCGCCCACAACGTGCTGACCGGCGAACTCGTCCTCACCGGCCCGGACGCCCTCACCGAGGACATGCCGGTCCTGGACGTGCGCATGGTAGGGGAGTACGAGGCCGGGCACATGCCCAACTCGCTCAACATTCCCCGCACCCAGCTGCGGGCGTGGCTCGGCGATCGAGCCGAGGGCGTGCTGGTCACGGGGGAGGGCTAAGCCTGCGGATTCTGGCCACGAAAACGACCCGGTGTCGCAGTGCGAGGCAGTAGAATTTCTAGTCACAACCGGGAAACGACCGACAAATCCGAGTCCATCTTCCTCCGCCTGACCTAACGCTGAGACAATACAGCTCATAGGAATACAACTCAATGCGCAACGAATCTCCGACGGATCCGAGGCGCACTTTCTAAAGGAGATAATCATGTGTCGACCCACCACCTGCGAGGTATGCGGAAAGACCACCTGGAAGGGCTGCGGCAAACACATCGACTCAGTGAAGGAACAGGTTCCCCCGGATCAGTGGTGCGACAAGAACCATACTGACGAGGAGTACGCTAACGCTGAGAAAAGCGTCTGAATAAGTATGAAAGTATTTGTAGTCAGTGGAAAGTGAGAATTCTTGAGAGCTTGAGCATTTTTGCTTTCCTTGATCGTTGGGGTACTGTGTTGAGCGAGAAAGGGTCTCGTTATGGCTCGTAGGCCTATCTTTGTACCTGAGTCTGACAAACCGTATGTTTCGGAACTATCTCTGGATTTTGAGCAGCATTCCGGATCTTCTATTCAGCAGAAGCAGCGTTCGATTGCAAGTTTGCATGCGTCGTATGCGGCTAAGTTTCCTTCGTCGCGCGTTCTGGAGGTGTCATCCAAGAGTGAAAGAGACCTTGGAGTTCACTTAAGCGCGTTCAATTTGATGATTGAGCATCCGGGACGTGGAAGTTACAGTGTTGAATGCGCTTTCCAGGCTTCAAAAGTGTTTGAGCACGGTGGCCCGTTTGTTGATCTTTTCGATGTCTCGAGTCGTGCGGCAAAAACAGATCGGAGATTGAGGGCAAGTGGAAAGCTAGTTGGTTTCAAGTATTTTGCACATGAATTCCCATTAGAGCCGAAAACTTATTTTTATGACTGGTTGTACGCCTCGGCTCTTTGTCGTGATGACAAGCTCGTTGAGCAGGTAATGATGTTCGACGCATTCACCGATATCGAGCATAATCCTGAGCGGTCGATCAACTGTCAGGCAAGGACTGTGGCCAAAGTGGTGGGTCTTGCCCGGGCGGGGCTTCTGGAGGATGCTATGCAGTCGCCTCGAGCGTTTCTGGAACTTGGGTATCAATAGGTTTTCGTTGATCTGTCACTTTGTTTGACGGTGGAGGAACAATATGATCTGGGATCGAGTTGCCCCGCTCTACGACCTTGCGGTCAGCGCGCTCAACAGGAGGGTGTACGACGGGACGGGCGCCGTCGTTGCCCGGTTGATTCGCCCCGGCGACACCGTGCTCGAATGTGCGTGCGGCACG
>ERZ772904.536-NODE-536-length-11100-cov-4.16397_pt1 | contig 11100 bp, 7 predicted proteins | sample MGYA00512122_ERZ772904 | MGnify/ENA primary metagenome ERZ772904 (study PRJEB29015, sample SAMEA2738104) | human oral metagenome | biome: human oral; feature: human-associated habitat; material: saliva | place: China | collected 2269 ... | reverse complement strand
AGTAGTTTCGTCAATTGTAACGGTTAAATAGCGTGACACTGATGCAACAATGGCACCATGTCCGGGTTCGACAACCGCATATTCTCCAGCGATAAAGAGTTTACCGGGAGCTTTTGAAGTAATCGTCACGCGCTCACTTCCCTTCGAAAGCTGCACGAGAAGCGTTCCATTCGTCTTCGGTCAACGTGCGAATGCCTTCTCCTGGAAGCGTAGGGATGAGTTTTTCACTCGGAAATACTTTGCCAAGATCTTCCATAATCGCAGGAATATCACTCGCCTTGCAGATGACTTTGACGTTTGGACCAGCATCCATCGTGAAATAGGCTGGAATACCTCGTTCTTCTCGAATCGTGCGAATCGTTTGTTGGGCGATAATACTCTCCGGTTCGAAATAACAGAATGGAGGGTTACTTGCCAGCATCGTAGCGTGCATTTTCATGCCGTTAAATTCCGCAATAGAGCCGATGCGATGAATGTCGCGGTCCTTGATGGCCTCTTTGATGTCGGCTAAATCGGTCGCCGCTGAAGTGACCCAACCTTCGTAAAATGGTGAAGTCGAAACGGTTAATTCCATGCCGGCACGACTGGAAATCTTCTTTTCGGCCGCGCTCACGACGATAATAATCATCCCGATGTCAAAGTTCGCATCGTCGACAGGGATGGCCATGCTATTTTCGTTGGAGTCGCCTTTATTCCATTCGACAAATCCGCCAAATAAACTACGAGTAGCACTGCCGCTTCCACGACGCGCGTAAGTCGATAGTTTTTGAGCAGGCATATGAAGACCTGTCGCCTCGTTCATCGCACCTGCCAGTGCCGCAAAGGCGGAAGCAGAGCTCGCAAGGCCGGCTGCTGTTGGTACGAAGTTTAAGCTCTCGACACGAGCACGACGCGTATCACCCGTTTTAGAACGGAACAAGTCTAAGAAGCGAGTGATTTTGGCCGTTGCCGCTTCGTCTTGTTTCACACCATTAAGATAGAATTCATCTTCAGTTAAGGCGTCTGAGAGTTCAACTTTTGTATCGGTATAAAAGGCTTCAAGGGTCAAAGAAAGGCTGCTATTCATCGGAATGAAGAGTTCCTTGTTTTCCTTTCCCCAATATTTAATCAGTGCGATATTCGTATGCGCACGCGTGATTCCAATGTTCGATGTCATTTGGTATTCTCCTTTTTCGCCAGCGACTGAATCCAGACCGCCTGCGCTCCTTGTTTCATGAATTGTTCTTGTAAATGAAGGGCATCTTCCTCGGTTTCGACGAGGGCAATCATACATCCGCCAAGGCCGCCACCTGTGACTTTTGCCCCAAGTGCGTTGTTTTGATGGGCCGTATCAACGAGTGTATCAATGACGTCATGCGACACGCCGAGTTGTTGGAGGCGTTCATGATTTTCGCTCATCAGTTGCCCTAGTTTTTGAGGGTCTTGTTCTTCGATGGCCGCTTTTGTCTCATTCACGATAGCGCCAATCGATTGGACCGCATCCGAGCCCGTTTCCTGTGTAGTAGGGTCGATGATGCGTTCTTGCAGGGTGCTTACATGCTGCACTGCTTGCTTAGTATTTCCAGTGACCCCAGAGTCGGCAATTACAAGGTAGGCCGGCATATCGAGGTCGAGCATTTTTAGTTCTTGTTCTTTTTGGAAAAATACAGGACGCGTTCCACTCGTTGTTGCCGTATCCACGCCGCTAGGATTTCCATGCGAAATCGTTTCAGCTCCCTGAACGATGTCCCATAAGGTTTCTTCAGGAAGTGTCGCATCACAGAAATCAAAAATGGCACGCACCACCGCAACGCTGACTGCAGCACTTGACCCCATTCCACGTTCTGCAGGAATCGTAGACTCAATCGAGAGCGTAAACGTATGAGCCGTCACTTCTTTTGAAGAGGCACGTTTGAACGCTTCGCGAATTGCAAATTGTAGCCCTGCCATCAAAGTAGGCATGTCATTTACGTCACCTGTATAAAGTTCACATTGAATCGTTTGGCCTTCTTTTACAGAGACGATATCCGCCTTCACGTAAACCGCGTCAATTGGCAGTGCAATCGCGGGTTCGTGGTACACAACGGCATGTTCACCGGCTAGAATAATCTTCCCGTTTGCCAGACCTGTTCCTGTTTGTGGTCTCATACGACAAATCCTTTCCTTATATTCACTTTTCATTCTACTAAATCCACGCCCTTACGTAAACAAACACGGCGATTTCATGGGAAAAACTTAAGATAATGAAAAATAGAAACCGCGTTCAACATGTGGTACAATTCAAGAATAGGACTCAGTAGCTGAAGGAGACGAATCCGTTGAAAGAAAACGAGACGTATTACCAAATTAAACGAGAAGAGTGGAGCCAGTACGAAGGCGCCCATCCATTCACAATGACGAGAGAAGAACTTGCGCACTTAACCTCATTAAACGACCGCATTTCCCTACAGGACGTGCAAGAAGTGTATGTGCCAATGCTCGATTATTTCGATTTATACTTTAAAAAACATATTGAATTACGCACGGAGGAACAACAATTTCTTCATCAAACGAAGAAGACGGTGCCGTTTATTATCGGGGTGTCTGGGAGTGTGGCCGTTGGGAAGAGTACGACTGCCCGCTTGATGCAAACGATGCTGCAACAACGCTACCCGGATAAGCGCGTGTTCCTAATGACAACAGACGGATTCTTATTACCGACTCAGGAGCTGATTAATCGCGGAATCTTAGATCGCAAGGGGTTCCCGGAAAGTTACGACATGGAAGCTCTCGTTCATTTCTTACTCGAAGTGAAGACGGGAAATCCAAGCGTGGATGCGCCGGTCTACTCGCATGAGATTTACGATATTGTGCCAGGGGAAGTGCAGACGATTGAGTCTCCCGACATCTTGATTGTTGAAGGGATTAATGTGTTGCAACTACCGCCAAATCGTGAAATTTACGTGAGTGATTTCTTCGACTGGTCGATTTTCGTAGATGCCGATGCAACGCTGATTGAGCAATGGTACTTGGAGCGTTTCGAATTGTTGATGGACCGTGCGAAATCACAGCCGGATAACTATTACTATCAATATGCGATTGGGAATCGTGCGGACGCGATTGCGATGGCGAAAGATGTGTGGCAGAAGACTAACCTGAAGAACCTTAAAGAATACATCTTACCAACGAAAACCCGCGCCGACTTCATCCTACATAAAACAGTGGGACATCACATTGACTTTGTTCAGATAAAGAAATACTAATATGTTTAAATCGATTACTACGAATCCTTGCGGATTTGTTTATAGTCGCTGTAATGGGGCACCGGATTGAGCCTTCGTCTCAATCTCTACCAAGCTTCAAACTGACTCACCCTAGAGTCAGTAATTCACATTGGTTGCTATCCCCCATTACTGCGATTATAAAATCCGCTCGGTTTTTCGTAATCGATTATTTTTTTGCAACAATGTGTGCCTTGTTATAGTAGGTGAAGCGGTACGGGGTTCTTAGTAAGAGTACGGGGAATCGTAAGAAATAGTACATATGCAGTTCGTGCTGAAAATTTATTTTTTTATCCTAAAAAAAGCTGTTTAAAACGCGGAATAGTAGTGGTAAAATGTAGGTGAAAAATTGTAGCTTGTAGTATGGTTTCTTTAACAATGAGGTGAGGACATGTACTTAAAAAGTGATCAAGATAAACATCAAAAATTGCCGACTTATGGTGTTGGGCCGTATCTCGTAGTGTGTATAATTGCGATGAATTTGACTGGATGGATGCTGAGTAAATCAGTGCTCCAAAGTGGGTTGTTAAAGGGTGGATTCAAAGATTTGTTTGATTTAATTGGATTCATCTTAATGTTCGTTGCGACGAGAATCTGGTGGCTTAGCGTGGTGAAGTCAGATATTGATACGAGCATCCAAAACAATGAACTCAAGACAACAGGAATTTATGCGCGCACACGCAATCCGATTTACTTTTCGTGGTGGCTCTGCGGCGTTGGTAGTATCCTAACCATGCATAATGTGTGGCTGCTGATTCTTATTCCTATTCAGTGGGTGATATTAACCGTTGTGATTCGTAATACCGAAGAAAAATGGCTCTACGAACTGCACGGAGAAGCTTATAAGGACTATTGTGCGAGAGTGAATCGATGGTTTCCACTAAAGAAAATTTGATTTTAGAATCGCCAAGACAAAAGAATCAAGGTGAGAGCGATGGCGAAAAAAGATTCTTTAAAGCAACAACAGTTCATGTCGTTTATGTTTAGAGGGAAGGAAATTTTCAAACCGCTAAACACGGGGCATATCGACGAAAGAGTGAGTTGCATCCGAGAATATGTGGCCAATATTTACTTTTACACCAAAGACGGCTACACAATTATGATTGATGCTGGGTATAACTATGACAGGCTTGCCGAGAAGATGCGGTGGATCGATATTCGACCGGAAAGTATCAGGGAGATTATTATTACGCACCAGGATACGGATCACGTTGGGGCGATTGAAGTGGATAGCCAGGGGTTGTTTAAAAAGTCAAAAATCTATGTGGGCCGTGTGGAGAATGACTACTTAGAAGGCCGAGTTCGTCGCAAAGTGTATTGGGGACTGTATAAACTTCCGCAAGTGCATATCGAAAATGACAAAATATTGATAGAAGATGGGGAGATTTTCTATATTCACGATATTAAAATCGAAGCCTTTCTTGTACCTGGTCATACGTGGGGACATTTAGTGTATTTAATCGATGATGCGTATTTGTTTACCGGAGATACGATTTGGTTTGGTGCCGACGGTGGTTATGCGTTTTTAAACACGCTCGCAGAAGATAGAAAATTACAAAGTGTATCGTTGAAACGACTAGAAGAAAAGCTCAGAAAGAGAAATCTTTCGCTAAAAATCATTACAGGTCATACCGGATGGACAGATGACTTTGAATTTGCATTTCGTCATGTGGATGAAATCTGCAATGCCTTGAAGCGCAAACCGAAAGTGCAAGACCCGAAAGCTCCGTATGATGGGTTTGATGAAAGTGGCGATACCGAGGACAAAGCAAGAACGGTAATTCTTGAAAAATGTTAAATGAATAAAATCTCTAGCCAGTAGCTCGTCTATTGGCTAGTTTTTTTGTTACATTGTAAGTAAGTTTAAAAGTATAAGGGAATATTTAAATTATTTGTTTTGCGAATATCAAAATAAAATTGAAAAAAGTAAGGTTTCAAGGATGAGTATTTGGTATAATGGCAATGAACTCAAAAAATGATTAGGGGTAGGACAAATGAATTTAAAGGAGCAACAAAAACAAGCAAAGGCATTCATTGAAAGATGGAAAGATAGAGGAAACGAACGACAAGATACACAATCATTCTGGTTAGATTTATTGCAATCAGTATATGGAATTGAAAAACCTTCTGAATATATTAAGTTTGAAGATACTGTAATGATGGACCATACAAGTTTTATGGACGGTTATATTGATGCTACCAAAGTTCTAATCGAACAAAAAGGAGCGAATAAAGATCTTTCGAAGGCAATTAAGCAATCAGATGGTTCATTTTTAACGCCTTTTCAACAAGCAAAACGTTATTCAGCAAATTTACCTTATTCAAAACAACCACGTTGGATTATTACATGCAATTTTAAAGAATTTTATGTATACGACATGGAAAAACCTCATGGGGAACCTACTGTTATTCGCTTAGAAGATTTAGAAAAAGAAGCTTATAGGCTTGAATTTATAGTTGGCACAACCAATGAACATCTTGAACGTGAAATGGCCATTTCGATGGAAGCAGGAGAGATTGTTAAAGAAATCTATTCAGCTCTTCTAAAACAGTACAAAAATCCTGATAATCCAGAAAGTCTTCATGCAATGAATCAGCTAATTGTTCGGTTAGTTTTCTGCTTCTATGCAGAAGATGCGGGAATGTTTGGCAAGAAGACTATGTTCCATGATTATTTAGCACGTTTTTCTAGTCGTGATTTCAGACGTGGATTACTGGATTTATTTAATGTGTTAAATACACCAATTAATGAGCGTGATCCTTATCTAGATGATGAATTATCGGCTTTTCCTTATGTCAATGGTGGAATGTTTGCTGAAAATAACCTTGAGGTACCACAGTTTACTGATGAATTACGTGAATCAATCTTAGAACACGCTTCTTCAAGTTTCGACTGGTCGGAGATTAGTCCTACAATTTTTGGAGCAGTATTCGAATCTACATTGAATCCGGAAACTCGACGTAGCGGTGGTATGCACTATACATCAATTGAAAATATCCATAAAGTGATTGATCCGTTGTTTTTAGATGCATTGAAAGAAGAATTAAATGAAATCAGACAAATTAAACAACCTGCTACCTTGAAAAATCGTGCTCAACAATTCCAAGAAAAACTATCTCGCTTGGTATTCTTTGACCCTGCTTGTGGTTCGGGAAACTTCTTAACAGAAACTTATTTGTCACTTAGACGATTGGAAAATGAAGCTATTAAATTATATGTAGGGGATACAGTACTTCTTGATGTTGGGTATGATTTAGTAAAAGTTAAAATCAGTCAGTTATACGGAATTGAGATTAACGATTTTGCCGTGTCTGTTGCGAATGCTGCATTGTGGATTGCAGAGAGCCAAATGTTGGAAGAAACAATGAGCATTGTTTATTCGAATATTGAATTTCTTCCGATTAAATCGTATAGCAATATTGTAGAAGGAAATGCATTAAGACTTAATTGGGAGAAAATTGTTCCAAAAGATAAATTAAGTTATATCATTGGGAACCCGCCGTTTGTTGGAGCAAATAGTGTTAGTAAATCTCAAAAGGAAGAATTGCTAGATCTTTTTGGTAAGAAAAGTAATGCCGGAATTCTGGATTATGTTAGTGGATGGTATGCAAAAGCAGCTAATTTAATTCAGGGAACAAAAATTAAATGTGCATTTGTTTCAACTAATTCCATTACACAAGGTGAACAAGTTTCTGTATTATGGGAATATCTATCAAGTAAAGGTATTTATATTGATTTTGGGTATAAATCATTTGTATGGAATAGTGAAGCGAAAGATAAAGCAAAAGTACACTGTGTAATAATTGGATTCAGTTCCAAAAATAATGGGAATAAAATGATTTTTGACAAAGATAGCAAGCAAATCGTTGAGTCAATCACTCCATACTTAACCGAAGGAAAAATGATTTTTGTGGGAAGAATGAATAATCCAATTAGTTTAGTGGAAGGAATAACAAAAGGATGTCAACCAACAGATGGTGGAAATTTAATTATTGAGGAAGAAGATTATTTAGAATTTATAAAACAAGAACCAAATGCAAGAAAATATATAAAAAGACTTTATGGAGCAGTAGAATTCATAAACAATAGAAAGAGGTATTGTTTATGGTTGACGGGGATTTCACCCTCTGAGCTTCGTTCGATGCCAAAAGTTTTAGAGAGGGTTCAAAAAGTAAAAGAAATGCGCTTAAACAGTAGTGCAGAAGGTACAAGGAAATTAGCAGAGAGACCACATGAGTTTCGAGAAACGTACAATTTCGATTCTTATATTATTATACCGAGCACCTCAAGTGAGAATAGAAAATATATTCCAATGGGATTTATGGGGAAAGATGATATTTCAACAAATGCAAATCTAATTATACCCAACGCAACTCTATATGACTTTGGAATTTTAACCTCTAATGTTCATATGGCGTGGATGCGTACAGTTGCGGGAAGACTTAAGTCAGATTATCGTTATTCCGCTAAAATTGTATATAACAACTTCCCTTGGCCATCAGTTACAGAGGAACAGAAACAATTTATTGCTAATACAGCACAAGGGATACTCGATGCACGTGCATTATATCCAGAGTGCTCTCTAGCAGACTTATATGATGAATTAACAATGCCAGTTGAATTACGTAAAGCTCATCAAGCGAATGACATTGCAGTTATGAAAGCATATGGAATGATTAAGAAGGTAGATGGGAAAGACACCTTCTTAACTGAAAGTGAAACTGTATCTAAATTATTTGAGTTATATGAGAAATTAATGGGGGAATAAAAAATGAAATTTCTAGAAGAATTAATAAAGAATAATCAGTATCCTATTATATTTATTGGTTCAGGAATTACTCAACGATATTTTGATAATGCGCCAACATGGGAAGGACTATTAAAAATAATATGGGGAAAACTATACGATGAAGATGCATACTATAGAAAATATCATGAGATTGCAGTTAACTGTCAGGATAAATTTGAAGTTTATACTAAACTAGCTACTTATCTTGAAAAAGAGATTGATCAAGCTTTTTATGAAAAGAAAATAGAGATTGACGGCCTTTCTTTGAAACAAGCTCATGAAGGTAAAATTTCTCCTTTTAGAAAGCTTATTGCAAATTGTTTTGAAAATTTAGAACTAAAAAAAGAAATGCAAGAAGAAATAGCATTGTTTCGAAAGATGTTATCTAAAGCTAGATTAATTATTACAACAAACTATGATACTTTTATAGAGGATTGTTTTCAGAAAACAAACCAAGGTATAAAAGTTAATGTGGGAAATAAAGGTTTGTTTACAAAAACTAGTGATTATGGAGAGTTGTTTAAGATTCATGGTTCTATTAAAGATGTCAATTCTATTTCTTTTACAGAGGCTGACTACCTTGAAAACGAAAAGAAATCACCGATTGTTAACGCTAAGATATTATCTAATTTGACAGAATCACCAATAGTGTTCTTGGGATACTCATTGAATGATAAGAATATCAGAAAACTATTAGTGGATTTCTTTGATAATACACCGTATGAAAATATCGATGAATCTGTCTCAAGAATTGCAGTTGTTGAGTATGATAAGGGGGAGAGTAACATTGTTGAGTATATTTCTTCTACAGAAAAAGAGGGAGTTCATTATACAGCATTAAAAACTGATAATTATGGAGAAATTTATACTCAAATTGCTCGAGTTGAGCAAGGTATTTCGCCAGTTGAGATTGCGAAATATGAAAGAGTATTTCGGAAAATAATTCAAATAAAAGGACAAGAAAAAGAATTAGAAACGGTCATTGCAAATTTTGTAGATATTTCTTCATTATCTGATGAAGAAATTAGAAATAAACCGCTTGTTGTAGCGTTCGGTGATAACAAATATATTTATAAAATCCCAACCTATGCTGATTATATGCGAGCTTATTTTGGGTTCGAAAGCGAAATGCCTATCGAAATAATTTTTAAGTTTTTAACATTATCTCCTAGAAACACACCAATACCATTTAAAAAATATGAAAGTCGGATAGAGAGAATGATTTCTCAAAATGTATCAGAAAAGGATAGGGAAAAGTATTCACATAGGGTTAATTTTAATAAAGAGAGAGATTGGACTTTTTTCAAACAAGAAGCTCAAGGTAAATTGACTAAAGAGTTAAAAGGAAGAAAAATAACCAAGGAAACTCCGGAGGAATTATTTAATTCTTTATCGGAAAATGAGGATAAAAAGATAAATTATATACTAGCCCATATTGATGAGTTTAGTAAAAAGGATATGCTTGTTTTTGTCGAAAAGCTGCTTACAACAGATGGACAAAGAAATGTATTCAAAACTAATTATAGAAAGTTATACATGGCATATAGTTTAATCTATGAGTGAAATAAAAAGAACCCACCAGGACAAAGTCGCTGAGGGTTCTTTTTTCGGACGATAAAGCAAGCATTACGACAAGGGTAACTGTTTTTATCACACATATTGTACTACATATGACAATTAAATTGCAATAATGAAAAAAGTAAATTTTTATTAAATACGTTATTAAAAAAACAAAAAGTAGCATATTTGCTACTGTAGCATATATGCTACATTTCAAAAATTAAAAACACGATTTTTGAACGTGATGTCAACAGTTAGAAACGTTGATGTGGCAATGTTTGTAGAGGACGTATCGAGTGAGTGTACACTCTATATACTAATTTATATATCCGAATGAAAGCTTGGTGTGACGCGGAAAACGGGACCTAAAAATCCGAACAAAAAATTCAGTTTTTTAAAGTAATTTTCGTGCTTTTCTGTTACAATGAAAAAGAACTAAAACTAAGGAGGCCTCTTATGACAGCTCAAACCACTTCATTAGAAAAGATTATCGTGCTCGACTTCGGTAGTCAGTACAATCAGTTGATTACGCGCCGTATTCGTGAATTCGGTGTGTTCAGCGAGTTGCTACACAACGACATTACAGCCGAAGAAATTAAGGCACATGGCAACGTAAAAGGGATTATTTTCTCAGGGGGACCACATAGCGTTTATGCAGAGGATGCTTTTACCGTGGATCCTGCGATTTTTGAATTGGGAATTCCAGTGCTAGGAATTTGCTACGGGATGCAACTGACAACGCATCTGTTCGGTGGGAAGGTAGAATCGTCTACAACGCGTGAATATGGTTCTGCGAAAGTCGATGTCTTTAACACGACTTCAGGCATTTTCAAAGGGTTAGCTGAAGAGGAAGAGGTACTCATGAGCCACGGCGACCGTATTACTGCGATTCCGGAAGGCTTCAGCGTAACGGCTTCGAATGCGCACACGCCATTTGCGGCTTTTGAAAATCAAGAACGTCGCATCTACGGCGTACAGTTCCACCCAGAAGTTCGCCACAGTATTCACGGAAACGACATGCTTCGTAACTTCGTGTTCGATATTTGTGGAGCGACAGGCGACTGGTCGATGGACAGCTTTATTGAAATGGAAATTGCGAAAATTCGCGAAAAAGTGGGCAATAAGAAAGTCTTGCTTGGACTATCTGGTGGGGTAGACTCTAGTGTGGTTGGGGTTCTCTTGCAAAAAGCAATCGGCGACCAACTCATCTGTATTTTCGTAGACCACGGCTTGCTTCGTAAAGGGGAAGGCGACCAAGTGATGGAGAGCCTTTCTGGTAAATTTGGCCTCAATATTATCCGCGTGAACGCTCAGGAACGTTTCCTATCGAAACTAAAAGGCGTGAGCGACCCTGAACAAAAACGGAAGATTATCGGAAATGAGTTCGTGTACGTATTCGACGACGAAGCGGCAAAACTCACAGACGTGGATTTCCTTGCGCAAGGAACGCTTTACACAGACATCATCGAATCCGGTACGAAAACTGCGCAAACCATCAAGTCTCACCATAA
>ERZ772904.532-NODE-532-length-11156-cov-5.63003_pt1 | contig 11156 bp, 10 predicted proteins | sample MGYA00512122_ERZ772904 | MGnify/ENA primary metagenome ERZ772904 (study PRJEB29015, sample SAMEA2738104) | human oral metagenome | biome: human oral; feature: human-associated habitat; material: saliva | place: China | collected 2269 ... | reverse complement strand
TATTGCTGAACGTTTCATTATCAGCTTATTGTTTCCTTTCGTCATTTTATCTATGTATTCCTCCTTATGTCTTTTGTTCAGTTATTCCCTTTGTTCAGTTTGCTTATTCGTGCTTGTTTGTTGAACATGTATTACCTTCTATACCTTGTGCTGGTAAAATGAAGAGAGACGCAAGCTACTTATTAGTTAACAATGTATAGTTTTCTAAACCATGTGTAGGTCAAATCAAGAGAGACGCAAGCTACTTGTTAGTTAACAATGTATAGTTTTCTAAACCATGGGTGATAGTCTCTTGATAGTCTATCTTTTCTTGTCTTCTTTACTTGCAATTGAAGTCGAGAACCTTTCTCTCTTCTATGTATCCTTCCAGATGGTCATTGATATGTACAGGTCCACAACCTGATGGACAACCTGTGTAGAGAATGTCGCCAGTCTTGAGGGTGAAGTAGCGACTGATGTAACTTATGATTTCATCTACCTTGTATAACATATCACTTGTACATCCTTCCTGAACGGTTTGCCCATTGATATCAAGGTGAAAGCGGAGTCGTTGTATGTCAAGGAACTTCTCCTTTGGTATCCATTCGCCTAAGGCTGCCGAACCATCAAAGCCTTTGCAGAGGTCCCATGGTAGTCCTTGTGCTCTCAGCTTCTGCTGTAATTCACGGGCTGTAAAGTCAATACCAACAGTCACAGCATCGTAGTATCTATGGGCGAAACGCTCTGAGATGGTCTTACCCAATCGACAGATGCGTACCACGAGTTCCGTTTCATATTCAATCGTTCCCAAGTCATCGGGAATGAAGAAAGGCTTTTTATCTTTCAGTAGGGCAGAGTCTGCCTTTGTGAAGATAACTGGTCCTTCCTTTTTAGATAACGTTTCGTTTTGCGATTTATTATATTCGGCATAATTCATGCCGACTGCAAAGATTTTCATTATTGATTTTTTGGGGGATTATTGGCCTTATTGGCCTTATTGGCCTTATTAGCCTAATTGGCCTCATTAGGCCTATCAACCCTATTGGCCTTATTGGCCTTATTAGCCCTATTAGCCTTATTAGTCTTATTAGCCTAATTGGGCCAATAACCCAATAAGCAAAAAAGTTGCAGGAGCCTGATGGCTTTCCTGCAACTCCTATATTTTTCTTCTAAAGAATCTCTATGATTACTCAGCAGAGAGAGTGAAGCGCTTGTAAGCAACAATCTTAAGATCCTTGCTCTGAGCCTTAAGCCACTCGCTAACGCTCTGCTTGTCACCATCACCGAACTGGAACTCCTGATCAACGAGACAGTTCTCCTTGAAGAACTTGTTCAGACGACCCTTAGCGATATTCTGAATCATACCCTCATTGAGGTTTGCTGCCTTCTCAGCAGATACAGTCTTGCGGATTTCGATAGCCTTGTCAGCTTCCTCACGAGTCAACCAACCTTTCTTGATGTTAGACTCGATGTGGTCATCACTGTCAACGAGGTTAGCGTTGATGCCTGCCTTCTTGATAGCAGCAACAACAGCCTTCTCTACCTGCTCTTCCTTAGTCTTCTCAACAGCTACCTTGAACTCCTCGTCCTTAACAGACTGTGGAATAGATGCCTCGTCGAGAGCTACTGGCTTCATAGCTGCAACCTGCATAGCTACCTTGTGACCAGCCTCTTCGTTGTTTTCGTTGAGCTGAACGATAGTAGCGAGGGTGTGCTTGTTCATGTGGTCATAAACAGACAAGTTCTCACCCTCAAGGAAGTTGTAGCCGTCGAGCTCCATCTTCTCACCTGTAACACCAGAACGCTGCTGAACAGCTGTTGCAGCATCCTCACCATTAGCGAGCTTCAATGCCTTAACCTCATCAAGGCTCTTGCACTTGTTAGCTACAGCAGCGTCCAGAATTTCCTGAACGAGGGCAATGAAGTCCTGACCATTAGCAACGAAGTCTGTCTCACACTTAATAGCAACCATAGCAGCAAAGCCATCTACCTGCTTAACGAGTACACAACCGTTTGATGTCTCACGGTCAGAACGTTTAGCAGCGATAGCCAAACCACGCTCACGAATCAATTCCTTTGCTTTGTCGAAGTCGCCTTCAGCTTCTGTGAGAGCCTTCTTTACGTCAGCCAGACCTGCGCCTGTCATAGCGCGGAGCTTCTTAATATCTTCAATAGATACAGCCATTTTTTGTTTTCCTTTCTAATATTATTAAATATTGTGGGCGTTGATGAGGGATAATAAACTTCACCTATTATAAATAATATAGAAGCTCATTAGCACTCACCAGCGCCCACTATGTTTCGTTTAATTACTCAGCAGCTGGTGCTTCGTTCTCAGTCTTTGGAGCCTCTTCTGCCTTACGAGCAGCACGCTTTGGCTTTGCTTCAGCAGCTTCCTCTGCCTGCTCTGCAGCAGCCTTCTCGTCAGCCTTCTCAGCCTTACGCTCCTCAAGGCCCTCTGCGATAGCACCGCAGCAAGCAGCGAGGATAGCCTCTACAGAATCCTTAGCATCATCATTAGCTGGAATGATATAGTCGATGTTCTTTGGATCAGAGTTGGTATCAACGATACCGAATACTGGGATGCCGAGACGGTTAGCCTCCTTAACAGCGATGTGCTCCTTCATTACGTCTACAACGAAGAGTGCAGATGGCAAACGAGTTAAGTCAGAGATAGAACCGAGGTTCTTCTCGAGCTTAGCACGCTGACGTGAAATCTGCAAAAGCTCACGCTTAGAGAGGTTAGAGAATGTTCCGTCGTTCATCAACTTGTCGATGTTCGTCATTTTCTTCACAGCCTTACGGATGGTTGGGAAGTTGGTCAGCATACCGCCAGCCCAACGCTCGTTTACGTATGGCATGTTTACAGCTGTAGCCTTCTCTGCTACAACTTCCTTAGCTTGTTTTTTAGTAGCGACGAACAGAATCTTCTTACCACTCTTAGCAATACCCTTGAGTGCTTCTGCAGCCTCGTCAATCTTAGCTACAGTCTTGTGAAGATCGATGATGTGGATACCATTGCGCTCCATGAAGATGTAAGGAGCCATAGCTGGATTCCACTTACGACGGAGGTGGCCAAAGTGACATCCTGCCTCCAATAACTGGTCAAAATTTGTTCTTGACATTTTGTTTGTTTTTACTTGTTTACTTTCTTTTTAATTCTTTCTTGGCGAATGAGCTTCACCACGCTTTGTTAGAATCAACTGACGGGTAGTCCCCCGATAAGGAATCGCGTCAGTTTAGATACTAAACCATTTCCTTCTATTCCTTTGAACGTTGATATTTACACTTTGAACGTTTGTCTTTCTATTTATTGAATAGAGCAGACTGTATGGTTCAATGTCCTAAGTTCAATGTCCAAAGAACATAAAGGAAATATTAACGCTTACTGAACTGGAAGTGAGCACGAGCCTTTGGCTGACCTGGCTTCTTACGCTCAACAGTACGGCTGTCGCGTGTCAAGAATCCCTGGTCCTTAAGTGCTTTCTTGTCCTCAGCGTTAACCTTAACCAATGCACGAGCGATAGCAAGACGCAGTGCCTGGCTCTGACCAGTAAAGCCACCACCATCGAGGTTGGCCTTAATGTCATACTGACCTTCTACACCGAGCAACTGCAGTGGCTGTTTAACCACGTACTGCAGGATAGCTGATGGGAAGAATTCAGTTAAATCTTTCTTGTTGATAGTGATCTTACCGGTGCCCTCTGAGAGGTATACACGCGCTACAGCGCTCTTACGGCGACCAATTGCATTAATTACTTCCATCTTTCTCCTTATTATTTATACTGGTTAATATCAATTGCCTTTGGCTTCTGTGCCTCGAGACCGTTGAGCTCTGTACCTTCGATAACATAGAGGTTATCCAACAGATGACGACCTAAAGGACCCTTTGGTAACATACCCTTAACAGCATGACGAATCATCTTGTCGATACCGTTCTTACGTGTACGAAGCTGTGCTGGGGTGTTGAAACGCTGACCACCAGGGTAACCAGTATAACGTGTGTAAACCTTATCAGTCTCCTTCTTACCAGAGAATACAACCTTAGCTGCATTGATAATGATTACGTTGTCACCACAATCTACGTGTGGGGTGAAAGTTGGCTTGTACTTTCCGCGAAGGAGCTTAGCTACTTTAGAGCAAAGACGACCTACAATCTGATCGCTCGCGTCAATAACGACCCACTCTTTCTTAGCTGTTTCCTTATTTACGGAAATAGTCTTGTAACTTAAAGTGTTCATTCTAAAAAATTAATAATTTTACTACTAAAAAACGTTTTCTATTTCTACGACTGTGCTTGACCTAACCATGCTGTCCGGCCAAAGACAACACTATTAACACGTATCGTATGGGGTTCTAAGTGTATCCCCGTTAATAATCGGACTGCAAAGGTACTTATTTTCAACCTTATATAAAAGGTTTGAATAGCATAGACATGCATTGTTTATGATTATTTAACTAAATTAATATAAGTGTTACTATCTATCATGAGGCTTTTTGAAATGGGGAGTGAATACTTTGATATCTGTACATGACTGTATGTGTATTTAGTCTTATATCTTTCTTTTATATCCTTATCCTGTATAAAGGGTGTATCCGTAAAGCCTCTCCTTCTTAGAATTGATGAGTTATGTACGGTGATGAGAATGGCTATGTTAGTTCTGTGTATAACAAAAGGAATAACTACTCATCTGACTCTTTGTTATTCTGTCTTTTTGTATCCAGTTCTATTGCCTTCACTTTCCAAATAGTATGACCCTTAATTATATCATTCTATACAAGAAAAGTTTAAATTCATTTTGCTGTCATATTTAACATTTGGAGTCATCTCGTTGCGGGTGAGTTAGTTACAAGGCTGTCGTAGGTGATAGAAATGACAGCAAATTTGATTCGTCTGAAATGGTATAGTTGACGTAACTCATCATCTTTTATGGGTTTTCCGATATATGAAGTGACAAACCCAAACGCTTATATAATAAGACACACATAGTTACGGAGGGAGCGGAGGTAAAGGCAATGTCACTGAGGCACCGATGGCACAAAGAACCATGGAGGTGTAGCGTACAGATTCTTGATAACTCTTTTGGGATGAACGCTTTGTTTATAAAACTACTAATAGAATAGGCAAACTACCTTTGTCGCTCCACGTAGCGACGGTCCCTCCGAGCCTATCAGTGCTTTGTATTGATAATCTTCTTTACTCTCCATTTCTCTGTGTGACATTTCTTCAAAGTCCAAAACTTAGGTGCCCCTTTTCGATCGAGTTTTCTAAAGAGACTCTTTTTCTCACAGAACTATACAGAAGAACAGATTTCTCTTGTATTCTTTTATGTTTCTTATCAATGATTTCAAAAACTTAAAATTCAGTCTGTATAGCCAAAAATGATAAAAAAGAATGTGTCTTATAATTGTTTTCTTTATTTTTGCAACAACGTATTGTTGTGCTATGTCTTTTCTCAAAGAGGGCTGTGTAGAGCGGATGATACGATAGAGATCTAAATATTGAACATAAACATATAAACCAAGATGAAATTAAAATCTAAATTGTTAAGCATGGCTTTAGCCTTCGTTCCTGTGTTCGGTTTTGCCGACAGTAATATTAAGATGGTTGTTGGTACTTATACCGATGCAGGTAGTCAGGGATTGTATTCTTTCTCTTTCGACCAGTCTACGGGTACGGCATCAGGCATTACTTCGTTGAAGGTAGACAATCCTTCTTATTTTACTTTCAGTAAGGATGGCCGTAACATCTATGCTGTTAGCGAGAAGAACAATGCGACAGCTGTTCTCAATAGTATTGGTTACGACCCTGTAAACGGTACTTTCGCATTTAAGAACTCTCAGCTGACACATGGTGCCGATCCTTGTTATGTTGCTACAGATGGCAAGATTGCGCTTACAGCTAACTACTCTGGTGGTACTATCTCTGTATTCCCAATTCTTAAGAACGGTACACTTGGTAAGTCTTTGCTTCAGGTAGGTAGTAAGAAAGGAGGACCAGACCGTTCACGTCAGAACACGCCTCATGCACATTGTGCTATCTTTGCGCCTGATGGTTATATCCTTACAACCGACTTCAGTGGCGACCGTATTCTTTGCTTCTCTTATAATGAACGTAATAAGAAGTTAGAGGACCATGGTATTGCTGCTCATGTGAAGCCAGGCTCTGGTCCACGTCATCTTGTTTTCTCTCCTAATGGTAAGTATGCTTACCTTATGAGCGAGTTGTCTGGTAAGGTGACTGTTTACAGTTATAGTGATGGTAAGTTAAAGGAACTCCAGTCTATTGCTGCCGATTACGCTAACGCACGTGGTGGTGCTGATATCCATGTTAGTCCTGATGGTTCGTTTGTTTATGCCAGTACACGTCTGAAGGGTGACGGAATCACAATCTTCCGTGTAAATAACAATGGTACATTGACTCGTGTCGGTGCACAGCGTACAGCTAAACACCCACGTAACTTTGCTATTACGCCAAATGGTAAGTTCCTTCTTGTTGCTTGCCGTGATGATAACTCAATACAGGTTTACTCACGTGATAAGAGTACGGGTATGCTTAAGAATACTAATCAAGATGTTATCCTTAGTCACCCTGTCTGCATCAAGTTCTATCCAGAGTAGTGTCCTTTGGAGTAAAGGGGTTTTAGGGAGTGAAAGGGAGTTAAGATATTAGTCTTTTCCCTTTCGCTCCTTTTTGTGGAGTTAAGGAGTGAAAGGGAGTTAAGACATTAGGCTATTCCCTTTTGCTTTTTTGTGGAGTTAAGGGGTTAAGGAGTGAAAGGGAGTTTAGTCATTAGTCTTTTCCCTTATGCTTCTTCACTCCTAAATTCCTTGTTATGCTATTGTCTTAACTCCCTTTCTCTCCTTAACTCCTAAAATCCTTGTTATGCCATTGTCTTAACTCCCTTTCACTCCTTAACTCCTAAATATCACTATCCATTCTTTACTTTTTAACTATTGTGTCAGCTTCTTAACTCATTGGTTTATAGGTGTATGTGCCTTGTTAAATATCTAAAAAACGCATTTGTATATACCCGTATTTTGAATGATAATACGTAATTTTGTAGTGAATTAGAGGGACGTTTTTAATATTACTTTACAAAAAGAAAGTATTCAATAGGTATTCAAAAGGAGGCTCCCTGTTCGTAGGAATGGGGTAGAAAGAATTAACCAACGAACTTATTAAAAAAACTTTATATTACAATTTATGAAGAGGAAAGATTATATAAAGCCTAATACAGATGTATTGAGTCTTTACACTGAAGAGTTTATGGAGTGTGGGTTCCATGCTCGTAGTGGTATCCATGGGAGTCTTGACCCTGGTAATGACGAGCCAGACCCAGAGGATAACACTGGTGGAATTGATGATCCTGAACCTTAAATGATAGTAAATAATAGAAAAGAGTACATTCATATATGAAATATTTAATTTATTCATGCATCGCTGTCTGCGCATTGCTTTTTACAAGTTGTGCTGATCAAGAAGTCGCAGAGAATATTAACAGCAATGAGAGTAAGCCTGGTATTACTGTCTCTATGTCTATGGAAGGTAATATGCAGGGCAACCAAGCTGCGCCTACAAGTCGTGCGGGCGGTAACAACGCTATAGGTTATGAAACTGACGACAATACAGGTTTTCCAACTCCAATAGGTATATATAATAAGGGTACTAATGAGGGTACTGAGCTTGCAAATGGTGATAAAGTACCAGTACTCCTCGTCTTTAAGAGTACAGACACTACACAACCTGTAACAAAGGTTATAACGAATTGGACTTATAAACAAGGTGGTGAACTTACGCTCGAGCCAAGCGAAACATTCGAGATGAAAGCTGGAACCGACCTTAGTAAGGGTAAATGGTTTGTATGCGGAATACTGGGTGGAGAGCCACTCCCAGGTGCTAATCAAGTTAAATTCAATGGTTTTATTGAAGGACATGTGGCTCGCAATGTTGCTGGAAACAAAGTTAAGTGGGGAGCAAACATACCATACGTGTTCAGCTGGCGTGAGTTAGAAACCAATCAAGCCAATAAAACCATTAAAGCAAAAGACCCTGTTCGCTTTAAGCAGTTCGGGACAATTGTTCGCTTAAAGGTAACTAATAAGACCGGGTTTGGTTTTAAGTACAATGGTGTGCGTATTATAACAAGTAATATCCTTTGTGGTCAGTTTGATTTAAAGGTATTTGATGAGGTTCCAACGACCGATTTGACAGATACAAAGGATGCTACTATTGCATCGGCTACATCGTCCTCTTTCCAAGATGCTTTCAAGGCTTTTAAGTTCTATCAACGCCCATTAACCGACAACGCAATGACGGGATCAGATGGTCTTATTGCCAAAAAACACTTCCGTATTAAGGGCGACTACATTGCAAACTATGCTGAAGAGAAGGCTAATGATGCTAAGGCTGACAACGATTTAAGCAAGAAATTCAATACAGCTCTTACTTATATCGATCATACATTCCTAAAAGATGCAACGGGAAACAACTTCGATAATGTGCCAAATAATAGTGAAGCACCAAGTTATATATATGTTTGGATGGCTCCACAGACACAAGCTGTGAAGCTATATAATGATAATATGGAATCTGCAACAAGCACTAATTACACCGTAAACCGTGTTGCTAAAACGCAGTTCCTACTAATGGCTGTGCCTACAGAGACCAGTTCGGCTACTAAAGTTGTGCCTTCTTCCATTAATATGATACCTGCTTACGGTTCGTTAAAACCTTATACATCGGGTGCTAACTATCCTGCAAGGGGCAGTGTGGTATACAAGTTCCCTCCATTAAGCTACATTGCAAAGCACGATAACTTTGGTACTGAGGCCGAATTGTCGGTTGATAACGATTATAATGCGTCTAATACAAAACGCTATACTTACGAAAAAGATTATGAAGGACAGCCGAAAATAAGTGACTATTTGTCTTCAATACCAAGCAATTTTATGTTTGCTGGTAACGAATACTGGCGTAGTATTATTGCACAATACTATGGTTTTGCTGGCTTCCGTAATGCTGGTGCAACCTATAAGTATTCTGTCGGCATTGTTTCTCCTGCCAAATTACCAGGTTGGAGCACCACTAAACTTGTGTTCCATTCCTATTCTAAGGGTGTGAAAGATAGCAACGGCAAACTTATTGCGTATATGATTGGTATGTCGAAAAAGCCCGATTACATTACCAATAGCGGAGAAGGCCAGTTTTATATGGGGCATGTAACAGCTTCTCCAAGACGAGCTAGCGCAGGACTTGACGGCAATCCAACATGGATAGACAATAATAACTATCGCTATACCATACGTTATGAAGATGTAAATGGGTCAGCTGTACTCACTCAACGTTACCTTGGTCCACGCTTTGTACTTGATATGGATGATATCGATACAGAAGACTTTTGGGCTGACCCAAGCAATGGTACCACCTATCCAGCCGATACTAAGCGTATATTCCCATACGCAGGAGTGAACAGTGCTGCAGAAGCTAATGGTCAAACAATATGGTTCTATGATACGAATACGGCAGGAAAGATGACACAATATTGGACTCCTGACAATACAACAACCAATGGAATATATACTCCTAAGGGTTCTACTGGTAAGGGAGCAATGCTTGGATTGGGTGGTGTTCTACCTAAACAGGCTGTTACTTTCATAGGCTCGCAGGGGGGAGACGAGACTAGTGGGTTCTTCCAACACTATCTTTATGTAAATGTTCCAGTAAATGGAGATCAGGATAATGCTGACTCACGATACAAGAAAAACTTCATTATGAGTGCTCCTGTTCGCTTATGGAAGACTATTCCATACGCTGACTAATTCGCTAACATTAGATTCATCTATATTATCAAGTATCTGTGGTATCCGAAAGGGTATCACAGATATTTTTTTATGTGGGTTTTATGCTATGTTGTGGAGGCTTTTCTTGCAGCAAGAAATTAACTTTTATGGGGATTGGTGAGCAGACTATAAAAGAACACAGAGGCTATTGTTATCGAATTATTTTCATGAAAAAAAATATTTTTTATCATGAAAAGAAATAATTATCTTCATGAAAAAAAATAATTCTTTACGTGAAAAGAAATGGCTTATTGCTGTTTTCTACAATGCGATGAAAAGTGTTAGTCTAAGGAAAAGATGAAGATAAAGACGTTTCATGACCGTCTATAGTCATATTTTATACGCATAATAACTTGTCTATTCCTTGCAGATACAAAAGAAAGAATGTATCTTTGCTGCAGTAACTCCAACCCTTTGAGGGTTATGCAGATGCGACATTGCTTACATGTCATACTCCCTCATTGTTGTTCACGGGCAGCAGTTGTAACGGAGGAGAGAGCGATGTCTGTTCGTCTTTCACCTAATTAGATACGTCAGGCGTAGCCCATAGTGCAATAGCCTAATGGGAACACCATAACTAAAAATAGCAATGAACAAAAGAAATCTTTTCCTTTATACAGCCTTGACAGCTCTTTCTGTATCGGCTACGGCACAGACAATGAACGTTACACGTGAAGGCGACACAACGATTGTAAAGATAGCAAAGTCGCCAAAGTATCTTCTCCTTCCGATTGAAGAGGGGAAAGATGAGGCGCAGGTGATACTTGATAATGGCAAGAAGACCGATACGTGGATGGATGTAAGGCTGGCACAAGGTAAAACCGACTATTATGTACCATTCAAACTCAATAAGGGTAAGACCTCAATAGTCAAGATCTTAAATCTAAAAGAGGATGCGCTAACCCTCAAGCAAGGACAGTTAAGACTCTCAAACGTGTGGGACGTGACCAATACCGACTTCTATCGCCCCTCTTATCATCATACTCCTTCCTACGGATGGATGAACGATCCGGTCGGTATGTTCTATAAAGATGGTGTCTATCACCTCTGTTATCAATACAACCCCTACGGCTCCATGTGGGGAAACATGCACTGGGGACATGCTATCAGTCATGACCTTATTCGCTGGAAGGAGGTTGAGCCGACGCTCAATCGCGACCATGAGGGACACATCTTCTCTGGTAGTACGGTCATAGATAGGGATGGTACGGCTGGTTATGGTAGGAATGCTGTCATCTCTCTGTACACTTCTGACAGCAAGGAGAATGCCCAGACGCAGTGTATGGCTTATAGCACCGATGGCGGTTACACCTTCCATAAGTATGAGAAGAACC
>ERZ772904.527-NODE-527-length-11211-cov-6.93331_pt1 | contig 11211 bp, 7 predicted proteins | sample MGYA00512122_ERZ772904 | MGnify/ENA primary metagenome ERZ772904 (study PRJEB29015, sample SAMEA2738104) | human oral metagenome | biome: human oral; feature: human-associated habitat; material: saliva | place: China | collected 2269 ... | reverse complement strand
AGACTCTAAATCAATAGAGTTTTTAGAAGTCAGTTTGGCCACGTTGTCTTGCAAGAACAGATTGATTCCTGTCATCATGCTAGAGTAGACATTACCTTTAGTCTCATCACCACCAAAGTCTGAAGCACGAAATTCGATATCCGCCATTTGTCTAAATTTCGAGAATTGTTGTTGATTGACTTGTCTCAAATTATCAAAATAGACTGTGATTTTTGACTTTTTCGACACTTGTTGTTCTCTGCTTGGATTCTCGACGATTTCTCCAGCACCATCTACAAAGACTTCTTCAGACCCCATTGTCGCCAAGAATTTCGCAACGTTAGGGATCGTAATGGTATCCCAGGCATCGTCTTCACCATTTTGAACGGTTTCATTAGCTCGATCCATCAAAGCCATTGTAAGAGCATTAAACAGGGATATAGAAGACTTACGGAAGTATTCCGCATTTCCCTTCTCTCCACCTTTTTGTTTCGGATAAATGGATTCTGCGACTGCATTGACATAGGTTTGAGTTTTCTCATAGTAGCCCTTCTTTGCGGCAGCGATGGCTAGAGCTAGCGGATTGAAAGACATAGACCAATCCATATTTTGGAAAGAAAGAACATTGACATCATAGTCACGTTGCCTCATGAGTTTGTAGGAGGCTTGATAATGTTCCCCTTTCGGGTCTGCTAGTACCATCGATGGTTGCAACTCCGCACGGCTATTGATTTCAATTGCTGGAGTTATATGACCCTCCCCTTTACCTGAGCGAGTCATCCCAATCCCTAACAGATTCGTCGGCTTATCTTCAATATAGTAGTAACCTGAAGGAAAAGCTAACGTGCCTAAAATCCGCTCCGCATTAGTCACGTATCGGCTCATTTTTCTATTTTGCCATAACATTTGAGTTCTCAGTGTTTGTCCTGCTAAATCATGAGTCAGTTCATGAAGTACAGGAGCTCCACCTTCACCTGGATAAGTTAAATCTTTATTGGGGATCTTTTTGTATTGACGACGAATTTCATCAATCGTCACAAAACGGTCATCTCCTTCTTCATTGTTGTTATAGTCTCGAAACTGCTCGAAGTTCACCCAGGCAGATTTCCAGGCGATAACTAATCCCAGTAAAAAGATTGGAAATGCTAAAATCGGTGCTATCAAGAAGACTTTAGCATTCAATAAACTTTGAAATAAGAGGCTGTTTAAGTCAAAGTTTACGGCCTTACTAGCATCTTTAAACGACCAAATACTAAAATAGAGAAAGCGGATTGTAGCTCTCAAAACAGTAACCAGGTAATTGGTTAAGATAAAAGCAATAAAGCTAAAACCTAATCCCATATAAACGAAGCTGCGGTAACTTTTAAAATAAAGAATGGGTTTCATTTCTTTATCAAAACGTTTCCGTTCTCGTTTAACAAAAGGGAGGGTATAGAATATCCTGAAGAAAACATTCCAAAGAATGAGAGAGACAAGCGCAAAGATTTTAGGTAAGAATGACTTCATTCCATTGAGCAGCCCTCTAACTGATTTGAACCATACTTGTTTCCAATCAATTCCTTTACGATTTTTCCAACCTCTTTTTATTGCTTGCCTTAGACTACTCTTTCCTGCTAATAACCTTTGATAGCTTCTTAAAAAATACGGCTGGAAGAGTTTGAATAGGTAATAACCTGCTACCCCTAGAAAAAGGAAGGTATTGAGCAAACTGGCTCGAATCAGTTGGATAAGGGTATAAAATACTACTTCAAATAACTCAAACAAACGACTACCCCCTTACACCTTCCAAGAACCATTCCATTTTTCGAGTATAGAAGCTCGAAAAGAGAAATATGTGAAACTGTAGCCTTGGAGAGGCTTTCTCATAACGGTTAAAGTAATTTTCTAACCATTTCTCCCCATCCAACTGTAGAACATTCAATCGACTAGATCGACTTTGTTCTAAGTAATTGGTCACCTGAAGAGATTCTGCAATCAATTCATCAGACAGATAATTGTATTTTTGTCTTGCCATTGTTGCACTCCTTTCTTATTATTTCTTAATTCCTCTCTATTCTAAGGGATAATATCAAATTCTTTGTTAAAGGGACAAAAGATATTGTTATATCATAAGTTATATAACTTTTTGTACAACAAAAAAGCACACAAGTGTTCTTGTATGCTTTCAATCCCTTTAGAATGGGGATTCTACATCCATTGGTTCAGGATAAGATGGAGGAATAGAACTTGGTATCGGCTGAGAAAAGCCCTGTTGTTCCTGCTTACGTCGGTTAGATGCTTCCCTATTTTCAAGGAAAGAAATTCCTCCTTGTTGATTTGGCGAAATAAACTGATACGTCCGACGTTGACCTTGTTCATCATTATAAGGTCGTTGGATAATTTCTCCTTTTAAGAGGATTGGAGAGCCTTTAGATAGGCTCTGAGCCATCAATTCTGCTTGTTTTCCGTATACTTGCACATGGAAGAAACTAGAAATTGGTTTATTTGTATCATCATTCATACTCGAATCACAAACAAACTCAAATTTGAAACTGGCATGACCATTTTTAGTTTGACCTACTGCATCACTTGGGATGAATGCAACACGTCCAGAAGCGATAAATACTTGCATTTTTTCTCCTTTCAATAAAGACCACAAGAGAGTCTTTATTCAACTTGTGGTCATCATTTCATTTTAGTTCGTCAAATTAGTTTTCTTTCGACTTACGAAGGCCTGCAAGACTCAACAATCCCAAAATCATTCCCACAACTGGAAGCATGCTTGCTGCTGTTCCTGTGTTTGGTAGTGACGGCTGAGGTTGTGGCTTGCCTGGTTCTTTAGGCTCTGGTTTTGGAGGTTCCGGCGTTGTTGTTGTAACTTTAGCCGTCATCTCTTGTAAATTGACTGTATTGATAAAGGTATTTTCAACCTTACCAGCCTTGATGCGTTCGACTTCTAGATAGAAGTCTGCATCGAAGGTGCCTTTTACACCTAAAGAATTTAGGAAATCCTGGTTAATAACATACGACCATTTGCCTTCCTTTTCGTTCCATTTAACGGTCACAATTTTCTTGAGGAAGTTAGGATCCGTATCCTGGTTCACTTCAAATAAGAAGGCATAAGCTGTACCTTTGGCGATCTTGTCGCCAGCTTTGACTACTTTTCCATCCTTCAGGATGACATCATAAGTCAAGATAAGGTCCTTCTCAGCTGTGTACTCTGTACCCTTGAAAATACCTTCCCACTTACCTGTGAATCGATCATGAACCACATCCAACTGATCACTACCATCATATTGGAAGAGGCTATCATGTTTAGTAGGCACGGTTACGCCATCAAGTAGATAGCGGATGTATTGGCCAATCTGTACTTCTTGGCCATCCAAGACTTTTTTATTATCCTTTTGGTCCACAGCGTGTTTCTCTGGCTTCACATCAGGAACTTGAACAGTCACCAAGTTAGAAATATAGCTATTTCCAAAGTCGATTTGCTTAAAGCTATTTTCAACTTTCTCCCCTGCTTTAACCAAGAGTTTAGCTGGGAGATCAACAGTAACATTCTTATTTGGTTTCACGTAGTTTTGATAGAAACTCTTGGAATCTTTTGCTACCCAAAGATAAAACTCACCTTTAGGATTCAAGTTCAATTCCTTCAGGATTTTATTGATTGCATCTGTACGACCTTTGTCTGAAAGGACGTGATACATGTCAAACATGTTTTTCACGTCTTTACCTGCAGCAGTCATCTTAATCTTGCTGTGGTCAACTGTGAAGGCTTTGTCTTGAACATCATCCAGGATTCCAAACTTCTTACCAAGTGCTTGCGCTGAAGCAAGTGTTTTGGTATATGGGCTGTAATCTGTCATCAAGCGGAAGGTCACGTTGCGATCAAATGTTGTCGCTGCGTTTATATTCTTACCAGAACGATCCAGAACAGCTTTGACTGGTTTTGGTGGTTTCGGTGTGTAGTTGGTAACAGTATTTGAGTACACCTCGTAGTTATTCACTAACACTTTATAGGTGTTATCATAGAAACCTTTATCATAGACTGGCTTCCAAGTAATCACAGGAGCTTCTAAGCGTTTCCCTTCGTAAATTGCAGTAAAGGTGTAAGTATTCCTTCCTGCATCGTAAGCAACGCCCCATCCTGCTTTCTCTGCAGCTGCCTTTGTAACAGCTACATCAGGAACTGCTCCAGCTTCGAGTGGATCAATGATGGTAATCTTGTCCCCTTTTTTAAGGTTCGCATAGATATTTTCATGGGTCAATGTATAGGTCTGAGTAGCGTTTTTAACTACTGTTTGACCATTTGTGTTGGTCTTATCTGTATCTGCTACAGATTTGCTGACAACTGGCTTATACTGCAATTTATAGCCGTGATAGTTTGCTGATAATTTCTGATTTTTCGTCTCAGAAATAGTTTTAAGCGCTAAAGCTGGTTTTGCTGGATTTTTCGCATTGACCAGATTAGCACTGATTGAATCAGGTTTGACAGGTTTCACAGTTGTTTTAGTGATAGTTGCAGTAGCTGGAACTTCAACGACTGGCGCTACAACCTTTGTATTCAAAGCAAACCAATAGGTTTGGCCATTTGGACTTTCTGGTCCATCCCATTGAATAAATTCGGTTGTGAAGGCTGTCCCTTCCTTAAAGACTCCAAGAGCAGCACCCTTGTACTGATATGCTGAAGAGGAAGTATCCCAAAGATGACCTACCTCTTCCTCACGGTTATAGTCTTCTGCATAAACATAGCCATAATCCTTGTTTTGAGTAACAGTTGAGCCATTGATTTCAACATGTGTCCCATTGATGGCTTTTGCACCTTCCCACCCGATAGGGTTGTGGTTTAGAGACGAGTAGGTTAAGGCTGCAGGTGTCTTTTCAGAAGCCTTGAAAGCTACTTCTTGGCCTTCCTCATTGTTGTAGTAGTAGGTATCTGTAACCAGGAAGTTCATGTAGTCCGCAGCTCCACCTGTTCCATCGTTTCGAGCTACTACAAAGCCCTCAGTCGGATCATTTAAGACATAGACATCATTTAGGCCCGTTTTACCTTGGTTTACAATTTGAAATTTTCGATGGATACGAGAAATATTGTGTTGTTTCCCATCCTCCGTTGTGACTGTTAAGCCGTTTAACCCAGTATAATCAATTTCTGTTGTCCAACCATTGCCCACATCTTTGTATTTCAAGACTTTGGTTGAGTCTAGAACGCGAGAGTACCCAGATCTGCCACTTGATGAGGCGATATAATCCGTAGTCAGTTCTTCTGCTCCTGAAGCTGTAGACTTCACAGTTGCTTCAGGATTAGCGGTCGAAAGACTTAGAGCTTGTAGTACAACTTCTTTTGTGTATCCTTCAGTGCTTGTTTTAGACTGAAGATCGTTGTACTTCTTCTGCCATTCAGCTTGGGCCTGCTTAGCTTGATTATAAGCCGCCTGGTTTTGTTTGGCAATTTGGTTAGCCTCATCTACTGTGGAAACTTCTTGGGTTTTAGAACTGAGAAGTACACCTGAGTTTTTCAATTCAGCGAACTTACGGTCAGCATCCTGATTGACTTGTTCACTAGCAGATTTTTTCTCTGTATAGGCAGCCATAATAGCTCTGTTAAGTTCCACTTTGCCTTTTGCAGTCGCAATAGCCTGGTCATTTTGTTTCTTCAATGCTTCTACTTCTGCGACTGAAGAGACCGTACGTGTAACGACTTTAACGTCAACCTTTTCTTTCTTCAGCTGTTCAGATGCGCTTTCTACCGCTTTGTTTAGAGCAGTAGCTTGTTCAACAGTAGCATCATACTTAGCTTTTTCACCCAGGTAGGTTGAGACAGCTTGCTGGTTTTCTTCTAAGACTTTCTTAGCTGTTTTAGTAGCTTGCTTGTTTTTGTCAGCAGTTCCATCTGTGGCAGTCGAACCGTCATTCGTCACTGTGACAGTTGTTGATTGTTCGTGCTTGCCTTTTTCAGTGGCCACAAAGCTATTATTAGCTCGAATGGCTTCCTGCGCTTCCTTGAAGGCTGTATTGTTTTCGACTTGTTTTGCAGTCGTTTCTTCAAGTGCCTTGATTTGCTTATCCTGGTCTTGTTTAATTTCACCCTTAGACTGATCAAGACTTGATGAAGTAGTATCTGTGCCCTTATCAACGCTTGATGTCTCAGACACAACTACTCCAGCTTGTTTAGCAGTTGAAGCAGCCTTTGTGACTGCACTATTATCAATCGCTACAGGCTGGCTTCCTGTTGCCTTACCAGCTTGTTTAGCGTATGTGTTGTTGTCGTTTTTGCTTTCAGGCTGTACTGCTTCATCCGCCAATACAGAACCTGCAGAGAAGGCTACAATACCTGCAACTGCAATTCCTGATACTAGGCCTTTAGCCCATTTTTTCTTACGGAAATATCCGTGTCCTTGTGTTTTTTCTGTCATTTAATTGTTTCCCTTTCCATTTCACCTTAAAACATTTTCTTCTTGTAGACGTAGCTGACTGCTGTCAACAACATAGCCCCAATAGCACCCAGAATGCTTTCTGCCGTTCCTGTGTTTGGAAGTGTTTTTAACTTCCCATCTTTATCAGTAACAGAGATAGTCTTATCTTCATTGACAGTACCTCCGACCTCTTCAGGAGCAACCACTGAACCATCTGAAAGAACTACGTTTCCGCCTTGGGTGCTAACAATTGACGCACCTGTATTTGTTTCAACAGGCTCTTTTGTCACATCATGAACTACTTGACCTGTTGAGGTTGAAGTGGTTCCAATTTGTGACTTCCCTTGCTGGTTCGCTTGATCAGTAGTTTTTGGCTTTTCATCCGGAACACCATCTAAACTACCTGCATTATCCTTGTCTTGTGGCTTATCTGAAGGTGCTGGTTTATCAGCTGGCACCCCGTCAAGACTTCCTGCGTTGTCTTTGTCTTGTGGTTTATCTGATGGTGTTGGAACACCATCGAGACCACCTGCATTATCCTTGTCTTGTGGCTTATCTGAAGGTGCTGGTTTATCAGCTGGCACTCCGTCAAGGCTACCTGCGTTATCCTTGTCTGAGGGAGCTGTTGGGTCAACTGGAGTAACTGAAGGCTCTGTTGGCTGAACTGCTGGAGCCTCTGTTTCTGTTGAAGCGCTTGGCGCTGTTGGCGTAACTACTTCTGTTGTTGGTGCTGAAGAGTCAATTGGTGTTACTTCATCAGCTGATACAAATCCAGCTTGTGCAAGTGCGATAGTTGAAAGTGCTAATGTAGCTAATACTTGTTTCTTGTTCATTGTGATTTTTCCTTTTCTAATTTTTAAGATAATTTGATTCTTTTGGTTCTGTTTCTACAACAAATCCATATTTTGAAGAATCAGAAGCTTTTACATCAAAAGTTAATCTAACGCTAGATGATTTATCCCCTCTTTTGACAGACAGGATATAGGAAACCGTATATCTTTGAGTTTCTGAATCATAATTCAATTTCTCTAAAATAACGGACTGTAAAATTCCTTCTTTCGGTTTGGTAAATTTTGCATCACCTTCAGAAAGAAAATCTACTAGGTTTTCTTTTTTGCCCGAGTAATAAGAAGGTAAGAAATAACGGCTAAATACATCAACCTCATTTTTCGTTGAAATGATAAGTTGGGTATTTTTTTGTTCCTGGTATAAGAAATTTACTTTTTCGGACTGGCTTGATAGTTGAGCGAAAGCAAAAAATACGCAAGTGATATTTATTACTGACAACACTCCCAAACCACCTAAAAATAGATAAATTTTCTTCAGGGAAACTGACTGCTTTTGAACAATAGGAGGGGCAACAGCTATTTGACCTCCTGCTTTTAGATCATGTGATGGACGATTTGGTTGTGAAACAGCCATCGTCTCACCTTCAGCTGGGAAAAGAGGAAGAGAAGAATTGGACAATCCCATACTTTGTTTATATACAGGATAAATCTGGTTCTCAAAATACTCCCTTTTTTCTTGATAGCTGTAATTTGCAAATTCAGAGCGAGTAAGTATCGCTTGAATGAGGGGAAGCAGGAGATTTTCATAGTCTTCAGTAATCAGAAATGGACTAGCATAAACCTCCCCTTCTGTCACCACGCTTTTCCCTTCCAGATGGGCGATTGCCACTTTTTTCAGCTGAAACTGACCATACATCTGTTTCAACTCTCTAAATAACAACTCGGCCTGTTGAAATGTGAGGTAGGGTAAACTTTTTGAAATCGGCTGAGAAAAATCAGAAAGATGACCCAATCCCTCAATGATATCAAGTAATTCACTATCATCTTCTGGACCTCTTCCATCTTCCCAGGAGATTTCTAAAAATAGATCATCTGTAATCGTACAGCAACCTTTATTAAAGAGTGAAAAAGCCATAAATCACCACCCCTTAACTTTTCACGAAATCAAAAATCCATTCAATAATACTTGGTCCCGCTGAAACACCAATAATTGCAATTGCAATAGACACCCAATTTTTTTTCATTGAGGCTTTTAACTCCCGTCCACCAAACGCATAAATGAGCGAAGTGACAACGGCAGCTAGACCAAATAGCGCAACACTGACTAGCTGAACTTTTGTAATTCCTTGTCTTGCCAAGTTATCCGACTTAGCAAATGGATCGTCCGCATAGACTGTAGATCCTGTTAGGAATAGGGAAAGGCTCAATAAAAACATCTGTGATTTTGTTTTTACTTGCTGAAGTTGTCTTGTCAAATAGTTTTTCATAGAAATCCTCCTTTGTTTTTTTGACAACGTTAGTATAATAGATAATTGAAAAAAATTTTTTAAAGGGACAATCATTTTTTTTAAGGTGAATTTTAAGAAAATAATGCTTCACCAAATGACGTTTTTTCAGCTTCGACATCGAATAATATTTTTCTTTTATCTTCACGATGGTGTTCATCTGGTGCATCACCTTCTACCCAAAGATGAAAATGATACTCTTGGTTGTGATCAGATAAGTTCAGAAACTCTTTAGAAATTAAAGGGAGAACCTTATGTTTAATCACTCTTTCCAGTGGCCGTGCACCATCTTTTATATTTGTTCCTACATCCAATAAATAAGTAACCAAACTTTCTTCATAAGAAAGAGTCAACCTTTGGTTCTTCATTCTTCCTTCAATTTCTGATAGATGTTTGACAATAATTTCCTTATTCACTTCCTCGTCTAACATGTTGAAAATCAATTTATATTCAATTCGATTGAGAAATTCTGGTCTGAACCTAGTTTCTAACTCCAACGTCATGCTCTTTTCAAACTGAACCTTATCCCTGTCGGTTAGCTTTTTAAAATTCCCTTTTAATTCGTACTGCTTAATAATTTTTTGAGAACCAATATTCGTAGTAATAATAATAATCGTATTCTTAAAACTCACTTGCCTTCCAGTTGAATCAGTCAAACGTCCTGCATCAAGCACCTGCAAAAATAAATCTACAACTTCTGAGTGTGCTTTCTCCACTTCATCGATCAGGATAACGCTATAAGGTTTTTGTTTAACCTTCTCAGTCAATTGACCTTTCGTTCTAGTTTGACGATCGCCAATCAGCTTTGTAATATCTCCTTTTTGCTTATACTCAGACATATCAAAACGAATGATTGCCTCCTCATCATCAAACATCCCCTCTGCCAATGCCAGGGCAAGCTCTGTTTTCCCAACTCCTGAAGTGCCTAGAAACATGAAGGAAGATAGGGGCTTTCTTTGATCCTGTAAACCAGCTTGTGCAACAGTTATAGCGTTCACAACAGCATCTACAGCCTCATCTTGGCCTTTAACACGTCGTGATAGCTTTTCTTTTAAACCATCTAGCCTTTCCTTGTCACCTTTCAAAATCGTCGTGACAGGAATACCTGTTTTATTTTTCAGCACCTCTGCAATTTCTTGTTTCCCGACATGGACTAATCCATTTGTAGAACAAATTGTCGCTGCCTCATCTATTAAGTCAAATGCTTTATCAGGTAAAAATTGATCAGGTATGTAGCGGACGGATAGAAGTACAGCTTGTTTTACAGCATCAGAACTAATAGACACCTGGTGAAAACTTTCGTAAATAGCTTTAGCTTGTTCAAGAATTTCAATCGCTTGAATAGTTGTTGGTTCATCAACCATAATCGGCTGCATTCTTCGCTCTAGCGCTCGGTCCGTTTCAATATATTCATGAAATTCATCTAAAGTAGTTGCGCCAATCAATTGAATCTCACCACGTGACAAAACTGGCTTAATAATATTTCCAGCATCCAGAGCCCCTTTATCTGAACCTCCAGCACCAACAATTGTATGAATTTCATCAATAAAGAGAAGGTTTTCTCCTTTGGTTTCTACCATCTCCTCAATAATTTTTTTAAACTTAACAATAAATCCTCCATCCTCATCTGACATTAAACTAGATAATTCCAAAGATCGCACTGTCAAGTTTTTTAATTTTGGAGATACCTGGTTTCTTAAAATGGCTAAAGCAAATCCTTCAACAATAGCTGTTTTTCCAACTCCAGCTTCTCCTACCAAAATAGGATTATTCTTAGTTCGTCTGAGAAGAGTGGTCTGAACAGCTTCTACTTCTTTATCACGTCCGTACACCTGATAATCTTCTGCTTTTTTTGAAACTTTTTCTGTCAAATTATCTGTATAACGATCTAAATAGGGTGTTTTTTTCTTTTCTTCAGTAGTCACACTTAATCACCTCTTTCTTTTACTTCCTTGATTTGAAGAGTGAGCTTATCTTTTATCGCATCCACAAATTCTCTTGGATTAATTTTCCCTTCTCCTATCTGAGATAGAAACATTTCCCAGCCTCCTGTTGTCCCTGGATCAGAAAACTCATTGTCATAGAGATAATTGATAAGTAGATAGGCTTTGTTGGTAGGCGTTAGTTGACCTGTTTTTTTATCTTTAACAACATAACCCTTACTTTGAATTTTTTTAATGATTTCTCCTCTAGTGGCTTGTGTTCCCAAGCCATATTTAGGAAATATTTGGCCAATCAATTGGCTTTCAGTTAGTCTTTTAGGTGGTTTTGTTTCACCCCCTAAAATATGAACCTGCGTATCAATTTTATCTCCCACTTGATAATCAGGAACTTCAACAGGACCTCTTACCTTTCGTGAACTCCATTCAGCCCATCCCAACTTATGAAGCGTTCTACCCTTTGTTTTAAAAACAAAACCATTATTTTCTACTTCAATTGTTTTGGTTGAATAATGACAATCATCCGCAAACATTAATATTGCCTGCTTCACAACTGCTTCATAAATCAGTCGTTGGTCAGTTTTTAAATTTGAAAGGTTTGGAA
>ERZ772904.525-NODE-525-length-11242-cov-8.67346_pt1 | contig 11242 bp, 11 predicted proteins | sample MGYA00512122_ERZ772904 | MGnify/ENA primary metagenome ERZ772904 (study PRJEB29015, sample SAMEA2738104) | human oral metagenome | biome: human oral; feature: human-associated habitat; material: saliva | place: China | collected 2269 ... | reverse complement strand
GACATCATCCTGATTGCCGGTAAAGGGCATGAAAACTATCAGGATGTACAAGGCGTGAAGTACCATTTTTCCGATTTTGAAATCGCAGAAAAAGCACTGGCAGAGCGCGGATAGACCATATCACAAATGTTCAGACGGCCCGAAACCTTAAGGCCGTCTGAAAAAGATTTAACCATACAAAACAAAAGCAAAACAACACACGCATTACGGCACGTCAGCCATTAAACCCATCACAGTTGTTTGTTCCAGAAGACTTTTTAACAAGGCCGTCTGAACAACAAGGAGACCGATTTGATGCTGAAAATGCCGACAAAAACCTTATTAATCAGTACAGCCGTAGTTTTATTCGCTGGCTGTGCCACCAAACAACTTCCGCACCCTACTGCCGAAATCGAACAATTGAGGGCGCAACAACCTCCGGCCGAGCAAAGCCTGCCCAATCCTGTTAAAGGCAAGCGTTTTGACGACACTTGGGGCGCGGCGCGCAGTCAGGGGCGCAGGCATGAAGGTGTGGATATTTTTGCCAAGAAAAACACGCCGATACGCAGTACCACGCCCGGTATCGTCACCAAAATCGGGCGCAACCGATTGGGCGGTAAAGTTATCGGTATTCAAGGGCCGGGTGCGTGGCATTACTATGCCCACCTGAATAAGTTTGCCCGTATCCGCCTGTATGAGCGAGTAAAAGAAGGGCAGGTCATCGGCTATGTCGGTAAAACCGGCAATGCCAGAACCACACCGGCCCACCTGCATTACGGCGTGTATCTGCCGAGTGGCGCGGTGAATCCGTATCCGCTGATCAATCAGAACAGATAGGCCGTCTGAACAAGATTTGAGAATATGAACGCAAAGAAATTGGTTAAGGCAACGAATATCGTCGGCATGGTGGCAGTCGTGTTGCTGGTGTACTGGGTGTTCGCGCTGATATTGATTCAAGTTTTCGGGCTTAAGGTATTCCGCGAATACATTACGGAAATTTTCTTGATGAGTATTTTGGGGATTTTTGCCGTGATGGCGGGTGCCTTGATATTGAATATCATGCTGAATTTGACCCGTATTGCCGAGCGAGGACAAGAGGAAGAAAGCAAAGGCGGCCGGAAAACCTTATATTTGTTGTTGGCAGTATTTCCTTTGTTGGCGGCATTGTTGTTCGGTGGCAATTACCTGACAATTCAACAAAAACGCGACATCTTAATCCAATCGTCGGAGCGTATCGTCAAAGACAATCCTGCTCAAATAGATGCGTTGGCTGATTACCGTTTCGACTTGGCGTATATCAGAAAAACGTCGGAAATCCTGGATTTGATGGCTAAAGACAATTCGTCTTTTAAGTCTGCCGTGATTATAGTGCCGGATAAGATCGACAACAAACCGGTTTATCTGGCTTTTTCAGCCGACTCCTCCCGTCTTACCCTGAGTGATGAAGTCGTGCCTACCACCAATCAGAATGCAGAAGGTAGCGATAATTTTGTCGTGAATCGAAATGGTGAGAAAGTAGCGGTCAAGAAAACGGACTATGTCTATTCCCCGGATTTGAAGGAGCGCGAATACCTGCAAAAAGTATTTGCCGGACAAACCCAGGAAATGCGCTATGAAGCGGAAGACGGTCATTACAGCCTCTGCCACCCTTATCGTAAAAACGGTAAAACCATCATCTTGTGTTTCTCCGATTATCAAGAGTATGGAAAAATCGGTAGTTGAGTGTGGGAAAATCGGTTTCAATAGTACAGGAATACGTCAAGTGAATGATTTACAAGAATTATTGCTGAATAAGTATGTAGAGATTTTAAACAAACCGGAACATCAGAACTTGTTGCGTGCAATTAGCAATAAAGACAATAAATTATCCAATATCCATTTGGGCTTTGTCCCTGAGCATTATGAAAGCGCAGAACATAAAATTCTGATTGTCGGTCGAGAAACACGAAGTTGGTACGATAGCAAGAAATTTGATGAATATCATGCCGAAAATGTAAGGCAACTGATGTCGTTAAGCAAAGATTTTATTTGGCGGAATTTGACTGGGGATTTAAAAAGAAACACAAAAGGAGCAACATTTTTCAATTTCGTCCGTAACGTTGCTAAGCGAAGTGGGAATGAAGGCATCTTGTGGGCTAATATTTTTGCGGTGGACTATAAAACTAAACATCCCAAGCATTCGGATTGGTTCGAAGATATAAAAACACTTTCCTGTAAATTACTGCGTGCCCAAATTGAAATTTTAAAGCCACAGATTATTCTTTTCGTAAGCGGAGACGGTGGCGTAGCGGCGCGGAGGGAGTGCTTTCCTGATTTGTCCGGCTCGGGTCAAGGCATAAACGGCTTGAATAAGGGAAAACTGGAAAAATTTTCTTTTGAAGGTGATAAGGAAATAATATGTTACCGAGCACCTCATCCCAGTACCAGAAATCGAGAAGGAAGGCACGCTTTAAAGGTGCTTGTCGAAGAGTTGCTGCCTTCTGCCAAAATGTAAAATGCCTTTACAATAAAATTCCTGTTTGAAAAAAACAAACGAAAGAAACCATGAAACCACTAGACCTAAATTTCATCTGCCAAACTCTCGACCTTCCGACGCCGTCTGAAAATCAACCCGTTTCGCGTATTGTTACCGACAGCCGCGATATTCAGGAAGGCGACGTATTTTTCGCGCTTGCCGGCGAACGCTTTGACGCGCATGACTTTGTTGAAGATGTATTGGCGGCGGGGGTAACGGCGGTTGTGGTTTCGCGCGAAGATTGTGCGGCTTTGAAAGGTGCATTGAAGGTTGACGATACGCTTGCCGCATTGCAAAAACTGGCGAAGGTGTGGCGTGAAAATGTGAATCCGTTTGTCTTTGGTATTACCGGCTCTTCCGGAAAAACGACGGTTAAAGAGATGTTGGCCGGCGTATTGCGTCATCGATTCGGTGATGAAGCTGTGTTGGCGACTGCCGGCAATTTCAACAATCATATCGGACTGCCGCTGACTTTGTTGAAATTAAACGAAAAACACTGCTATGCCGTCATTGAAATGGGTATGAACCATTTTGGCGAATTGTCTTTGCTGACCCGAATTGCCGGTCCGAATGTTGCTCTGGTCAATAATGCCTTGCGCGCGCATGTCGGTTGCGGTTTTGATGGTGTCGGCGATATTGCCAAAGCCAAAAGTGAAATCTACGAAGGTTTGCTTTCAGACGGCGTTGCGCTGATTCCGTGTGAAGATGCCAATATCGCTACATTTGAAGCCGCTACTGCGCAATTAAACGCTCAGACTTTCGGCGTTGCCAGTGGCGATATCCATGCAGAAAATATTGAGTTGAAACCGTTGTCTTGCGCGTTTGATTTGGTGCGTGGCAATGAACGTGTTGCCGTGGTACTGCCGGTCCCCGGCCGACACAATGTGCATAATGCCGTAGCGGCAGCGGCTCTGGCTTTGGCGGCAGGTTTGAGCCTTGCCGAAGTTTCAGACGGCCTGAAAAATTTTAGCAATATCAAAGGCCGTCTGAATATCAAGCAAGGCATTAAAGATGCAACTTTGATTGACGATACTTATAATGCCAACCCCGACAGCATGAAAGCCGCCATTGATGTGCTCGCCGCTATGCCTGCGCCGCGTATTTTTGTGATGGGCGACATGGGCGAATTGGGCGAGGATGAAGCCGCAGCCATGCACGCCGAAGTTGGCGCGTATGCGCGGGATAAAGGCATCGAGGCCGCATATTTTGTCGGCGACAACAGCGTTGAAGCGGCAGAGACGTTTGGCGCGGAAGGTTTGTGGTTTGCAGACAAAGATCCGCTGATTCAAGTGTTGAGTCACGATTTGCCTGAACGCGCTACTGTATTGGTCAAAGGCTCGCGCTTTATGAAGATGGAAGAAGTGGTCGAGGCATTGGTAGCAACAACCGCGTAAAAGGCCGTCTGAAATATGAAAAAGATTTTTCTATTGGCTGGTTTGCTGTTTGCCGCGTTTTATGCCGGAATGAAAGTACAGGCATTTATCTATGAAGATACCTGCTTGGACTTGGGCGGCGGAAAGAACCCCGGAAACTATCCGATTTGCGTGGTAGAGAAATAATCTTACTCAATAAGGCCGTCTGCAATTTCAGACGGCATACCGATTGATTTTTAATTGGGCATAAGCCCGCTGTAACAACAAAAACAAAAAAGGAAGTTCCATGTTTTTATGGCTCGCACATTTCAGTAACTGGTTAACCGGTCTGAATATTTTTCAATACACCACATTCCGCGCCGTCATGGCGGCTTTGACTGCTTTGGCGTTTTCCCTATTGCTTGGTCCGTGGACTATCCGCAAACTGACTGCGCTTAAAGTCGGCCAGGCAGTGCGCACCGACGGCCCGCAAACCCACCTCGTCAAAAATGGTACGCCAACCATGGGCGGCTCGTTGATTTTGACCGCCATTACCGTATCCACAATCTTGTGGGGCAACTGGGCAAACCCGTATATTTGGATTCTCTTGGGCGTATTGCTTGCCACGGGTGCACTCGGTTTTTACGACGACTGGCGCAAAGTGGTCTATAAAGACCCCAACGGTGTTTCCGCCAAATTCAAAATGGTGTGGCAGTCGAGCGTCGCCATCATTGCCGGCTTGGCGTTGTTCTACCTTGCGACAAATTCCGCCAACAATATCCTGATTGTTCCCTTCTTCAAACAAGTTGCCTTGCCGCTTGGCGTAGTCGGCTTCTTGGTATTGTCCTACCTGACCATCGTCGGTACATCCAATGCCGTTAACCTGACCGACGGTTTGGACGGCTTGGCCGCATTTCCCGTTGTACTTGTTGCCGCCGGCCTTGCCATTTTTGCTTATGCCAGCGGCCACTCCCAATTCGCCCAATACCTGCAATTACCTTACGTTGCCGGCGCAAACGAAGTGGTAATTTTCTGTACCGCCATGTGCGGCGCGTGTCTCGGCTTTTTGTGGTTTAACGCTTATCCGGCACAAGTCTTTATGGGCGACGTCGGCGCGCTCGCGCTTGGCGCGGCACTCGGTACCGTTGCCGTCATCATCCGCCAAGAATTTGTCCTCGTCATCATGGGCGGCCTGTTTGTTGTTGAAGCCATTTCCGTTATGTTGCAGGTCGGTTGGTACAAACGCACCAAGAAACGCATCTTCCTGATGGCGCCGATTCACCACCATTACGAACAAAAAGGCTGGAAAGAAACCCAAGTCGTCGTCCGTTTCTGGATTATCACCATCGTCTTGGTGCTGATTGGTTTAAGTACCCTCAAAATCCGCTAAATCTCCAAAGGCCGTCTGAAAATTTCAGACGGCCATTATGTAAGGTAAGCATGCTTGCCTGAATCCTACGTCTCAAAATAAATCCCGTAATAATCCACACAGAAAGTCCCCAAACATGTACCAATCTTTTGGCGGCGCAACCGGCATCCGCACCCTGACCGACCGTTTCTACGACTTGATGGAACTCGAGCCGCAATACCAAGCCTTGCGGCAAATGCACGGCGAAGACATGACCCTGATACGCGAAAAGCTCTACGAATTTTTTAGCGGCTGGCTCGGCGGCCCGCCCTTGTTCGAGCAGAAATACGGCCATCCCATGCTGCGGGCGCGCCACATGCCCTTTGCCGTGAATATGCAGGTACGCGACGAATGGGTCGCCTGCTTCGCCCAAGCCATGAACGAACTGGAAATCAGCAAAGACCTCGCCGAGCCAGTCCTCATCCGTATTTTTGCGATGGCGGACTGGATGCGCAACCAAAATGAAGAAGGCGTAGAACCGCCTATGCCGCCGATGGCGGTCGATCCATGGGTACGCGCACCGGAATTGCAGCAGATTTTGAGTAGCTACGGTGTAAACGGATTTTTTGAAGGATTTGCAGATTAAATTTGTTTGAAAATGCTGCTATGACATTAAAGAATATTAAGAGAGAATGTAATATGAAAAATTGGTTGAGAAAGATAGCAGTTGTTTTGTTTGGATTTGGACAGATGGCTAATGCAAGTGATATCCCAAATTTCGCAGAAACAGAGCAGGAGGCAAAACAAGGAAATGCAGCATCCCAATTTAATTTGGGTTTGATGTATTACTTGGGGAAAGGGGCGACCAAAGATTATAAACAGGCAGAACATTGGTTCCGTAGAGCAGCAGAGCAAGGGGACGTGGATGCGCAGACCAATCTAGGAGGGTTGTATTATCAGGGAAAGGGTGTTGCCCAAGATTATGAGCAAGCCAAATATTGGTTTCAAAAAGCTGCTGCACAAGGCTTTGCTAAAGCCCAGTATGATTTAGGAACAATCTATTTTTTTGGTAAAGGCATTGAACAAGATTATGATCAAGCAGCTCGATGGTATGAAAAGGCAGCAGAACAAGGGTATCTTGATGCCCAATACAATTTAGCCATTATGTATGATAACGGATTCGGTGTTAGTAAAGACCGCAGTAAGGCGGTTAAATGGTATCGAAAGGCTGCAGAGCAAGGAGATAATCAAGCACAATATACTTTGGCTACAAGGTATATGCATGGCGTAGGCATACAAAAAGATTTTAAACAGGCAGTACAATGGTTACGTCGTGCAGCAGATCAAGAAAATATCAAAGCCCAACTTGATCTTGGCGTGGCTTATCATAATGGATTTGGTGTTCGTCAAGATGAAAAGCAGGCCTTATATTGGTATCGTAAAGCAGCCGAGCAAGGAAGTTCTGAGGCCCAATATAATTTAGGTGTTATGTATCATTACGGACAAGGTGTTCCTCAAAATCAATCTGTTGCTAAAGAATGGTTTAGCAAGGCATGCCATAATGGATCGCAACAGGGCTGTGATGCTTATCAAAAATTGGATCAGACAGGATATTGAATCTTTTTAAAAGCCGTCTGAAAAATTAGGATAAAACAGAAACAATAATTGGAATGTGATGGATTTTAGAATGAAGGTTTCGATGAAAAAAATAATAATGGGCGTGATGGCTTGCTTTGGGTTAGGGCAGGCAGCTTTAGCTGAGAGTATTCCAGATTTTAAGAATATGCTGAGAGCTGCGGAGCAAGGAGATCCAGAAGCTCAATTAAGTATTGGAGCAATGTATGCCAATGGACAAGGTATTAGTCAAGACCACAGACTAGCAGTGCAGTGGTTTCATAAGGCAGCAGAGCAAGAGAATGCTCAAGCTCAATTTAACTTGGGTGTAATGTATCAGCTAGGGCAGGGTGTTGGTCAAGATTATGTACAGGCGGCAGAATGGTATCGTAAGGCTGCTGAACAGGGTGATACTGGAGCCCAAAATAATTTGGGTATGCTGTATCAAAATGGACAAGGTGTTAGCCAAGACTATGCTCAGGCTGCAAAATGGTTTTATAGGGCTGCAGATCAGGAAAACACAGCTGCTCAGTTAAATCTAGGTTTGCTGTATGCTAATGGGCAAGGTGTCGAGCGAGACTATGCACAGGCGTTAAAATGGTTTCGTAGAGCTGCAGAACATGGGGATGCGGCAGGTCAATATAATTTGGGTTTAGCATATGCAAATGGTAAAGGGGGACGTCAGGATTACACGCAGGCTATAGAATGGTATCGCAAGGCAGCAGAGCAAGGGAATGTAGATGCACAATATAATTTAGGTGGTATGTACGCTAGCGGAAAAGGTGTAAGACAAGATTATGTACAGGCGATTGAGTGGTACAGAAAGGCAGCAGAGCAAGGTGATATGGTTGCGCAATTAAATGTGGGTGTAATGTATGCTAATGGCCAAGGAGTTGAGCAAGACTACGTACAAGCTGTGAAGTGGTATCGCAAGGCGGCAGAACAAGGAAATGCCAAAGCTCAATTTAATTTGGGTGTAGTGTATGCCACTGGGCAAGGAGACCGTCAAGACTACGTACAAGCAGCACAGTGGTACCATAAGGCAGCAGAACAAGGCTTAGCTGATGCTCAATATAATTTGGGCGAGATGTATTATTACGGACGAGGTATTCGTCAAAATCATAATCTTGCTAAGGAGTGGTTTGGTAAGGCATGTCAGAATGGATTGCAACAAGGCTGCGAGGCGTATCGTCACTTGGATGGTACAGAATTTTGAATCAAAGGCCGTCTGAAACCCTAGGATAAAACAGAAATAATAATTTGAATGTAATGGATTTTAAAATGAATAAATTATTAAAAAAAATGATGGTAGCCCTATTGTCTTTGGGCTTGGCGCAAGTGGTTTTAGCAGATAATGTGCCGGATTTTAAGGAAACGCTTCAAGCTGCGAAACAAGGGAATGCTCAAGCCCAATTTAATTTGGGTCTGATGTATGCCAACGGGCAAGGAGTCCGTCAAGACGATGCACAGGCGGTGCAGTGGTTTCGCAAGGCGGCAGAACAAGGGGTTGCAGAAGCCCAATATATTTTGGGTATGGCGTATGCCGATGGGCAAGGAGTCCGTCAAGACGATGCACAGGCAGTGCAGTGGTTTCGCAAGGCTGCAGAACAAGGGTATGCCGATGCCCAATTTAATTTGGGTGTAATGTATGCCAACGGGCAAGGAGTCCGTCAAGATAATGCACAGGCAGTGCAGTGGTATCGCAAGGCGGCAGAACAAGGGTATGCAGACGCCCAATATAATTTGGGCGTGATGTATGAAAATGGGCGAGGAGTCCGTCAAGACTATGCACAGGCAGTGCAGTGGTATCGCAAGGCGGCAGAACAAGGGCTTGCAGACGCCCAAAATAATTTGGGTGGGATGTATTTCAAAGGTGAAGGAGTCCGTCAAGACGATGCACAGGCAGTGCAGTGGTATCGCAAGGCGGCAGAGCAAGGGTATGCCAATGCCGAATATAATTTGGGTTGGATGTATGAAGAAGGTAAAGGAGTCCGTCAGAACTATACACAGGCAGAGCAGTGGTATCGCAAGGCGGCAGAACAAGGGTATGCCAATGCTCAATACAATTTGGGTGTGATGTATGCCAAAGGAGAAGGTGTTCGTCAGAACTATAAGATTGCCAAAGAGTGGTTTGGTAAGGCTTGTGATAATGGATTACAACAAGGTTGTGATGCTTATCGAAAATTTAATCAGGCAGGATATTGAATTTTTCTAAAGGTCGTCTGAAAAACTAGGATAAAACAGAAACAATAATTGAAAGAAATGGATTTTAGAATGAATAAATTATTAAAAAAAATGATGGTAGCCCTGTTATCTTTGGGCTTGGCGCAGGCAGTTTGGGCTGATGATGTGTCGGATTTTCAGAAAACGCTTCAAGTTGCGAAACAAGGGAATGCTCAAGCCCAATTTAATTTGGGTGTGGCATATGACAATGGGCAAGGAGTCCATCAAGACTATACACAGGCAGTGCAGTGGTATCGCAAGGCGGCAGAACAAGGGGTTGCTCAAGCCCAATATAATTTGGGTGTGGCGTATGCCAATGGGCAAGGAGTCCGTCAAGACTATACACAGGCAGTGCAGTGGTATCGCAAGGCGGCAGAACAAGGGCTTGCCAATGCCCAATATAATTTGGGTGTGGCGTATGACAATGGGCAAGGAGTCCGTCAAGACGATGCACAGGCAGTGCAGTGGTTTCGTAGGGCAGCAGAACAAGGGTATGCTCAAGCCCAATATAATTTGGGTGTGGCGTATGCCAACGGGCGAGGAGTCCGTCAAGACGATGCGCAGGCAGTGCAGTGGTCTCGTAGGGCTGCAGAACAAGGGTTTGCTCAAGCCCAATATAATTTGGGTGTGGCGTATGCACAAGGGCAAGGCGTCCGTCAAGACTATACACAGGCGGTGCAGTGGTATCGCAAGGCTGCAGAACAAGGGTATGCTAAAGCCCAATATAATTTGGGTGTGGCGTATGCACAAGGGCAAGGAGTCCGTCAAGACTATGCACAGGCAGTGCAGTGGTATCGTAGGGCTGCAGAACAAGGGGTTGCTCAAGCCCACTATAATTTGGGTGTGGCGTATTACAATGGGCGAGGAGTCCGTCAAGACTATGCACAGGCAGTGCAGTGGTATCGTAGGGCTGCAGAACAAGGGCATGCCCAAGCCCAAAATAATTTGGGCGTGATGTATGAACAAGGGCAAGGCGTGCGCCAAGACAGCGCCCTTGCCCAAGAATGGTACGGTAAGGCTTGCGACAGCGGAAACCAAAAAGGCTGCGACAATTACCGCCGTTTGAAGCTGGGTTATTGAACAGCTCGCGATGCCGTCTGAAAGCGGCTTGAGCAGGAGCGGACATTCCCCCTGCTCAATATGATTTGTTTTAGGACAAAACCAAAATGACTTTTCAAAACAAAAAAATCCTCGTCGCCGGGCTTGGCGGCACGGGTATTTCCATGATTGCCTATCTGCGCAAAAACGGTGCGGAGGTTGCCGCTTATGATGCGGAGCTGAAAGCCGAGCGCGTGTCTCAAATCGGGAAGATGTTTGACGGGCTGGTGTTTTATACGGGTCGTCTGAAAGATGCGTTGGATAATGGTTTCGATATTCTGGCGCTCAGTCCCGGCATCAGCGAGCGTCAGCCGGATATTGAGGCCTTTAAGCGAAACGGCGGACGCGTGTTGGGCGACATCGAATTGCTGGCGGACATTGTGAACCGCCGCGGCGACAAGGTGATTGCGATTACCGGCAGCAACGGCAAAACTACGGTAACGAGCCTGGTCGGCTATCTCTGCATCAAGTGCGGGCTGGATACCGTTATCGCGGGCAATATCGGTACGCCGGTTTTGGAGGCGGAATTGCAGCGTGAAGGTAAAAAGGCGGATGTGTGGGTGTTGGAGCTTTCCAGCTTCCAACTGGAAAACACTGAAAGCCTGCGCCCGACTGCGGCGACGGTGCTGAACATTTCTGAAGACCATCTCGACCGCTACGACGACTTGCTCGACTATGCGCATACCAAGGACAAGATTTTCCGTGGCGATGGCGTGCAGGTTTTAAATTCAGACGACGTGTTCTGCCGCGCCATGAAACGGGCAGGACGCGAGGTGAAATGGTTTTCTTTGGAACACGAAGCCGATTTTTGGTTGGAACGCGAAACGGGTCGTCTGAAACAAGGCAATGAAGATTTGATTGCCACGCAAGACATCCCGCTGCAAGGTTTGCACAACGCCGCCAACGTCATGGCTGCCGTGGCTTTGTGCGAGGCTATCGGTTTGCCGCGCGAAGCATTGCTCGAACACGTTAAAACCTTCCAAGGCTTGCCGCACCGTGTGGAAAAAATCGGCGAGAAAAACGGCGTGGTATTTATCGACGACAGCAAAGGCACGAATGTCGGTGCGACCGCCGCCGCGATTGCCGGTTTGCAAAATCCGCTCTTCGTGATTT
>ERZ772904.519-NODE-519-length-11291-cov-7.01584_pt1 | contig 11291 bp, 7 predicted proteins | sample MGYA00512122_ERZ772904 | MGnify/ENA primary metagenome ERZ772904 (study PRJEB29015, sample SAMEA2738104) | human oral metagenome | biome: human oral; feature: human-associated habitat; material: saliva | place: China | collected 2269 ... | reverse complement strand
GCAGCGGTGGAGGCTTCACCGGACAACGCGGGCGGGGGAGTGCCCCCTCTGCGGCACCCTAGCTTATAAACAACATAGGCGCCTCGAGGATGGACCCCCCGCTTTTGTGTTCCAGATTCAATAAGTAGCAGAAAGCCCCAGGTTAGAAATGTTTCTAACCTGGGGCTTCTGTGTTTTTATATAGCGGCTACTGAACCAGAACACATGCTCTTCAGCTCAGACAAACCGTTTCGGGTACGGCAGAAAGAGACTAGGACTCTTCGTCGTCGCTGTTCCGCTGTTCCTGCTTCGACTGGCTTTGAACCTCGAGGTACACGAGGTCGGAGAGCATAGTGAGAATCTTGTCGCGGCGGTGACGGTTCTCGAAGAACTTTTCCGAGATAAAGCTCTGCGTATCCTGGTGGTCAAGCACCGCATCTGTGACTGCTGCTTCCAGCGTCTGAGACTCGCGGAACTGTTCCTTGGTATTTGCGCTGGCCTGGTTCCTGAGGTCTTCGTTCTGTACAAGAATCGTGACCACACCCTGCACCCATGTTTGCACTGACTCGGGGTCGAAGTCTTCATCCTCGAACAGGGCGTTAATCTTGTCGAGAATGTCAGTCCAAGCGGCCAAATTGGGATCGTGCGAGCTTCCTCCGCCGACTCCCATAGGCTTAAGCTTTTTACCCTCACCAGTAAGGCGAATTGCTCCTTCACTCTTACGGGTCTGCTTAATGTGGGTCAGCTCGATGCTACTGAAATCCAACTTATCCGGAGTCTTGCGACCGGTAAGCCAACGGCGGAGCAGACGGAGGAAGAGCGCCAGCTTTTCCAAGTCAGTATCCTGGTAATCCACAATCTGCGAGAGGAAATCGTACAGTCGCACGAAAGAGCTAACGTCCTTGCGGAACAGGTCAAGATTATCAATCTCGGCCTTATCTTCGTCCTGCACTGCCAGAATGTAACGGTCGTTGAACCTGTCGGCAGCACGCTTCAACGGCGCAGTGTGCTTTCCATGATTCTTTTCAAGAACATAGAACCGAGCAAACTCTTCAACATCATCCCGAGTGTAGATTCCTGCGTACTCGAGCTTGCGATCCAGGTCGTGCACCTTATTCGGATCGGTGGGTTCGAGAATTTCGGCAGTCTGGTAGTACGGGAGGAAGGCATCCAGGATGGTTTTCGTATCGTTGACAAAGTCGAGGATGAACGTAGTGTCCTTACCCTTAGCGGGAAGCGTACGGTTCAATCGCGACAGGGTCTGAACGGCTTCAATTCCATCGAGGCGCTTATCGACGTACATTGCGCTCAGCAGCGGCTGGTCGAACCCGGTCTGGTACTTATTCGCCACGATGAGTAGCTGGAACTCATCGCCCGCAAATGCTTGCGGAATACCTCGCCCGCGCAGGTCAGGGTTCACATTTGTCTCGGTGTAGGGTTCCTGCACACCGGGTACAGTCCCATCAATTTGCCGCGACGTCAGGCTCCCGGAAAACGCTACCAGGGTACCCAACTGGTAATCATGCTTACGAACGTAGGCGTCGATTGCCATCTTGTACTTCAGGGCCGCAGCGCGACTAGAAGTTACCACCATTGCCTTTGCGTGACCGTCAAGAAGATGCGCAACATTCTCACGGAAGTGCTCGACGATAATCTGCACCTTCTGCGCAATGTTAGTCGGGTGTAGGCTGACCCAACGGATAAGTCCCTTCTTGGCGGCGCTTTCATCCACGAGGTCGCCCTCGATAGGTTCACCGGTCTTTTGTGCCAGCCGGAAGGCCGTCTGGTAGGTCGTGTAGTTGCGGAGCACATCGAGGATGAAACCCTCCTCGATGGCCTGCTGCATGGTGTACACGTGGAAGGGCGCCGGATTCCCATCCTGTCCGGGATGACCGAACATTTCCAGAGTCTTCGCCTTCGGGGTTGCGGTGAACGCGTAGAAGGAAATGTTGGGGGAAACGGAGCGTGCAGTCATCTCAGCGGCGAGCATATCCTCGACGCTGACCTCGCCACCATCTTCCAGAGCTTCGACCTCTGCCTTAGAGAGTACCTCGCGTAACTTCTGCGCGCTGGTACCTGTCTGGGAAGAGTGAGCCTCATCTGCGATAACCGCAAACTTCTTGTCCGCTAGGCTACCCTGTTCTTCAATTGCCTTCAGTACGAACGGGAAAGTCTGAAGCGTCACGATAATGATGAGCTTGCCGCTTGTGAGCTCATGGGCCAGCAGCTCTGATTTTGAGGAGGCGGAAGCCTTGCGTACCTCGTCAGAGTTGATGGTACCCACCACACCCTTAGTACCCTCAATGGATTTGATGGCCTTCTGAAGCTGTTCATCAAGCACGGTACGGTCGGTTACCACGATGACAGAATCGAAGACCTTGGCGTCGTTATCATCATGTAGGTTTGCTAGACCATGAGCCAGCCATGCGATTGAGTTCGTCTTTCCAGAACCGGCTGAGTGCTGAATCAGATACTTCTGGCCCGGCCCCTCAGCGCCGGTATCGTTGAGCAGAAACGTGACGGCCTCCCACTGGTGGAAGCGGGGGAAGATAATCTGTTCGCTGCGCTTGCGAGTTCCTGTGACAGGGTCAATCTTTTCGGTTGTCTGCTGGTTTACGAAACGCTCAAGAATCTGCAACCAGTTATCGCGCTGAAGAACCCGTTCCCACAGGTATGAGGTTGCAGAACCGTCCGGGTTGACGGGGTTACCCGCACCGCCATCCCTGCCCCGGTTGAAGGGCAGGAACACCGTTTTGGGGCCGGCGAGCTTCGTCGTCATCTGAATTTCACTATTGGAGACGGCAAAGTGTACGAGCGCTCCACGACCAAACTTCAGGAGCGGCTCGCCCTGCGGTAGGCGATCTTTGCGATACTGCCATACGGCGTCATCAATCGACTGAGTGTTATCGGTCTTCAGCTCAGCCGTTGCTACCGGCAGGCCGTTGACAAAGAACACCAGATCGATGGAATCGTTCGGGCGCTTCTTCGAGTGGTGCACCTGGCGCACCACTCGAAGCCGGTTCTGCTCGTAGTTTTCTTGAGCGACCGGGTTCATTGAGGTTGCGGGCTTGAAAGCGCACATGGCGAATTTCGCCGAGGTCTCTTTAAAGCCGCCCCGGAGCACGGCCAGCAATCCGCCGCCGTGTTCGAGGGGCTGCTCCAAGGCGTTGACCAGACGGTCTAGCAAGGTACGCTTGGCTCGCTCAACCTTAGCTTCCGAGGCGTCCTTGGGTACAACGCGTGCCCATTGTTCGGGCTGCGTTGCCTGCAACCAGGCGAAGACATCCTCCGGAATGAGGGCGCGCTCCTGGTCGTAGCCGGTGAACTTTTCTTCGTAGAGCCAACCGTGGGAACCGAGATATTCACAAATCTCGGTTTCAAAGCTCTTTTCGTGTTGAACACCCATAAGTGGTTTCCTATACCTCAATCTGGCCGGTTACTGCGGCCGTAATCAGAGCAGAACGTCGCTCCTGCAAAAGCTCAATGGCTTTATGACAACGAGTGATTAGCTTCTCCGCTTCGGTTGTTCGCTCGTTGTTTTCAGCAACTAGGCGGTCTTGTACATCCTTCGGAGGAACCAGTGATGAGAGCCGAAGGAACACCTCAGGATATAACCTTAGGCGTGATTCCCAGATACCGCGCGAGTGAGCCTTCATCAAGCTAACATATGCGTCAGTGCGGTACATGCAATCAAAATACATAGGATTAACTGCATCTAGGTCTCGGAAACGGTACACATTATATGCGGGGCTTACGATTCCTTCGTACGCTGATACGCCTAATGCGCCCATCCATGCCCACATGGTGTTGATAACAAGTTCGTTTTCTGCAACGAGCTTGTAACCAACGGTTGACTCAGCCTCGAACATGTTCACGTTCTTCATAGAGCGAGGAGTTACTCCAGTAATGTGACTTACCGATAGCATCTCTTCGTCACCGGTCTCACTTCGTGCATCCACATGTTCCAGAAGATGACGGTTTCGAAGCACCTTCCAACCGGTGGGTGGATTTAGAAAAGGATCTTCTGTCTGTACCTCACCCCAGAAAGTACGCTCACGCCAAAGTTTCAGGCGAGACTCTGTGAGAGTGATGAGTTCGCGCTGCTTGGCAATGAGGTGGTCAATCTTCGCCGTCTCAGTATCAAGAAATTGAGCAATCCGCTTCTGGAGGTTTTCAGGAGGAACCAGAATCGGCATATCAGTCAGCATCCAACGACGGACAGAATCAACGGTCGTCTTGGCGCTGCCATCCTGACACATAAATCGAAAATGAGATGAGAAAAAATAGAAAAGATAGCGAGCGTCAATTCCTTGGAACGAATGGAGCACGTATGTGCGCTGATGAGCGAGAAATGGACCATTCATATAATGAAATACTTCACCGACAGCTCCATCACCAGCAGTCACAATTGCTTCGCAATCGAAGGTGTAAGTACTAGCTTGCTTTAGCCGGGGCGAACGAATTACAAAATCGTATGATCCATCCGGGTCAGCGTCCTGAGTATCAGCTGTTCCAGTTTCGATAGTACATAGTCTTTTGAGAGGAATTAGATCCCAGTTAGACTGAAATTCGGGTAGCCAGATAGGCTTTGCGATGGTCATTCCGTCACCTCGCTGAGGAGCCCCAGAATTTCACGCGTGACTTCATGGAGCTCGCTATCGATTTCCTCAAGCGGGCGAGGCGGCTGATAACGGTAGAAATAACGCGTAAACGGAATCTCGTAACCAATCTTGGTCTTCTTCTTATCAACCCAGGCGTCAGGTACGTACGGCTTTACCTCGGCCTCGAAATACGCCTGGATAGTCTCATCGCGCGCGGCGTCTCCCTTGGTATTACCGTTGTAGGTAAAGGGAACCCGCTCGGTATCACGCAGACTCGTATCAGGCTGTACCTTGCCGCGAGTATTGGTAATAACCTTGCCGTTCTCGTCACGCTGAGGACGCTCAACGGTGATGCTCCAGTAGGCAAACTCGTCGGACGGAACAATCTTGCAATGTTCCGTCTCAACATAGTCGGCGTAGAGCTTCACAATCGTAGCCCGGTTAGCCTCGGTAAGCTCACGGCCCTTATCTCCGAGCTTCTTACGCATCTTCTCGTAGAATTCGGTACCGTCAATCAGCTGCACCTTACCCCGGCGTGCTTCCGGCTTGTTATTGTCAACAATCCAGATGTAGGTCGCGATACCGGTGTTGTAAAACATATCAGTCGGGAGCGCGACAATTGCATCCACGATGTCACGTTCAAGCAACCACTTGCGGATATTAGAAGGCCCGGAGTCCGCGGCCCCATTAAAGAGCGGCGAACCGTTCATGACGATTCCGCCACGTCCACCACCTCCACCACCCGGAACATTGGGGCGCAACTTGCTCACCACATGCTGAAGGAACAGCATTTGGCCATCACTCACAGCGGGCACGTTCTTCTTGGGGGTCGCATTACCCGCATAGAAGCGAGAGACGTTACCAAACTCCTTAAGGTCGTCCATGACCGCGGCCTGGCTGGCCTTCCAATCGGAACCATAAGGCGGGTTCGACATGCAGTAATCAAAGGTGCGACCTGCGAACTTGTCATCCGCTAGAGTATCGCCCAGCTGAATATTCTTAGGATCCTGACCCTTCACCAGCAGGTCTGATTTGCAGACGGCATACGACTGGTCATTAATCTCCTGTCCGTAGAGAGTCAACTCGGCATCGGGGTTAAGGCCGGGCTTCTCAGGAGTACCGACAAGGTGCTCCTCGGCAATGGAGAGCATGCCGCCCGTTCCAGCCGTCGGATCATAAATCGTACGGACTGTTCCCTGGGTGCTAAGAGCCTCATCATCACCCGCGAATACGAGGTCGACGAGCAGGCGGATAGCGTCGCGCGGCGTAAAGTGCTCGCCGGGCGCCTCATTGGAGGACTCATTAAAAGTGCGGATGAGGTATTCGTACAGGTCACCCATCTCGGCGTTGGTAACCTTCTGCGGATGTAGATTGATACCGGCAAAGCGCTCAACCACGAGGTAGAGAATATCCTTCTCAGCCATCGTGCTAATCTCTTCCGCAAACTTAAAGCGTTCGAAGACATCAAGATTGGCAGAGAAGCTATTAATATAATGCTTCAGATTTGCCTCAAGGCCAGCAGGGTCGCCTAGCAAAGTCCTTAGAGTCCACTTGCTGGTGTTGTAGAACGGTAAACCGGTTTTACGCTGCACCTGTGCGCCTAGCATATCTGGGTTGTCTTTGTACTTCTCAACCAGGGGAGCAACCTCGTCTTTGTGTTGCTCAAGAAGGCAGTCCAAACGGCGCAGAATCGTCATAGGCAGGATGACATTACCGTACTGCTTTGCCTTATACGGGCCGCGCAAAACGTCGGCGGTTCCCCAGATAAACGAGCCCAAATCGCTCATATGTATCTTCTTTCATCTGACAAATGAATATCGGTTCGATAATACCAGGCAATGGATAAGTAAAATGACACAGCGAATCATATTCGAGCGATTAAAATTTAATCGCTGATATTTGTGGATTTCTGCTGGTCAGGAAAATTTATGAACCCAAATTTACTCACTGAAGTTGAACGAGGGAAAGCGGAAATGAGGAGCTGTTTTAAGGCGGCGCCCACCGCAGTCGCCTTGCCGTGAGCGGTCTCTCGCCGAACCTGAACGTAGCCTGTGAACTGTGGTACCCTACTAGAAGCACAAAACCTTTAAATCCGTCCCGTGAGGCGGGGAAGGAGACGGCTATGTCGGGGACAAGTGTACCCGCAACCGGTACGAACCGGGCTGCCCGCGTGGCCACCACCGCGCAGCCTGAAGCGCTGCATCCCGCAGCACTCGGGGGCCCTCAATCGGCGACCCCTCACTCGCAGCAGGCGACCACCGTCGGTCGCACCATCCTCAGCGAGGACGAAATTCGCCGCGCCCTCACCCGCATCGCCTACGAAATCATCGAAACCAATAAAGGCGTAGACAACCTCGTACTCATCGGCATCCGCTCCCGCGGCGTGCCCCTCGCGGCGCGACTCGCCGCACGCATCCAAGCCCTCGAGCCGACCTTCACCGCAGAAGACCGCCTCGGCGCCCTGGACATCACCGCCTACCGCGACGACCAGCGCGACGCCCCCGAACCGCAAACAGCGGGGGAGAGCCTTATGCCCTCCGTCGGCATCGAAGGCAAAACCGTGGTTCTCGTCGACGACGTCCTATACTCCGGCCGCACCGTACGCGCCGCACTCGACGCACTCAACGCCCACGGCCGGCCCGCCCTCGTACGCCTGGCGGTCCTCGTAGACCGCGGACACCGGCAACTACCCATCCGCGCCGACCACGTGGGCAAAAACCTGCCCACCAGCGCCAGCGAAACCGTGCGCGTCGTACTGACTGAAACCGACAACGCAATAGACCGAGTTGATATTATCCAGCTGGGAGGGCTCTCATGAAGCATCTGCTCGACACCCGCGAACTAACCCGCGAAGAAGCCATCGAAATCCTCGACGTCGCCGACTACATGGCGCAGGTCAAAGCCGAAAACCGCACCCTGAACGTGCTCAACGGCAAGACCGTCGTCAACCTCTTCTTCGAGGACTCCACCCGCACCCGCCTCTCCTTCGAATCCGCCGAGAAGCGCCTGGGCGCCGCCGTCACCAACTTCTCCGCATCTGGCTCCTCCCTGTCTAAGGGCGAGTCGCTCAAGGACACCGCGCAGACCCTCAAGGCGATTGCCGCGGATGCGTTCGTGATCCGCCACTCGGCATCCGGCGCACCGCAGCGCCTCGCCGAGGCAGGCTGGACCGACATCCCCGTGCTCAACGCGGGCGACGGCACCCACGCACACCCCACCCAGGCCCTGCTCGACGCCGTGTCCCTGCGCCAGTACAAGGCGGAACGCGACGGCCTCGACAGCCCCCGCGGCACCGACCTGTCCGGCATGCGTGTGCTCATCGTCGGCGACATCCTGCACTCGCGCGTGGCACGCTCCAACCTCTGGCTGCTGACCACCCTCGGCGCGCAGGTCGTCTTCGTCGCACCGCCGACCCTGTTGCCGCTGAACACCGCCTCCTGGGTCGAAGAAGCCGGCCTGGAAATCTTCCACGACTTCGACGAAGCCATCGCCACCAAGCCCGATGCCGTGATGCTGCTGCGCATCCAGAAGGAACGCATGCGCGCCGCGTACTTCCCCTCCGCAGAGGAGTACACCGAGCTGTGGGGCCTGACCGCCGAACGCTTCGCAACCCTGCAGGCGCAGCCGCAGCCGGTCGCAATCCTGCACCCGGGCCCCATGAACCGCGGCCTGGAAATCTGCACCGAAGCCGCCGACGCCACCAACTCCTGGGTCCTGCGCCAGGTCAGCAACGGCGTGGCGCTGCGCATGGCGGTGCTCTACCTGCTTCTGACCGACGGCTCCAGCGCCAAGCTCTACGCCGGCGACGAATCCTAAACGACCTTCCTAACGAGAGGAACCAACACCATGAGCAAGTACCTGATTAAGGGCGCAAGCCTCTACGGCGAAAAGGTCGCCGACATCCTCATCGAGGACGGCGTGATTAGCCGCATCGCAGAGAACATTGACGCCGCGGATGCACAGGTCGTCGAGGCGGCAGGCCAGGTGGCACTGCCCGGCCTGGTGGACATCCACACCCACCTGCGCCAGCCCGGCTACGAGGCCTCCGAAACCGTGGAGACCGGCACCCGCGCAGCAGCCCTGGGCGGCTACACCGCAGTGTTCGCCATGGCGAACTCCCTGCCCGTGGCAGACACCGCCGCAGTCGTTGAGCAGGTAGACCGCCTCGGCAAGGAATCCGCATGGTGCCGCGTGCAGCCCATCGGCGCAGTGACCGTGGGTCTGAAGGGTGAGCGCCTCTCCGACATTGGCGGCATGGCGAACTCCACCGCGAACGTGCGCGTGTTCTCCGACGACGGTATGTGCGTGTACGACCCCGCCGTGATGCGCCGCGCCCTCGAATACGTCAAGACCTTCGACGGCGTTATTGCGCAGCACGCGCAGGAGCCGCGCCTGACCGAGGGCGCCCAGATGAACGAAGGTAAGGTGTCCGCTGACCTGGGTCTGGCCGGTTGGCCTGCCGTCGCTGAAGAGGCAATCATTGCCCGCGACGTGCTGCTGGCTGAGCACCTGGACTCCAAGCTGCACATCTGCCACCTGTCCACCAAGGGCTCCATTGAGGTTGTGCGCTGGGCTAAGTCCCGCGGCGTGAAGGTGACCGCGGAGGCAACCCCGCACCACCTGCTGCTCACCGACGAGACCGCACGCACCTACGACCCGGTGTTCAAGGTTAACCCGCCGCTGCGCACCGAAGAGGACGTCATGGCGCTGCGTCAGGCAGTTGCTGACGGCATCATCGACGTGATCGGTACCGACCACGCACCGCACCCGGCAGAGACCAAGGAATGTGAGTGGGCCTGCGCCGCGAACGGCATGACCGGCCTGGAGCAGGCACTGTCCATCATCCAGATGACCCTGGTCGACACCGGCATGATTACCTGGCGCGATGTGGCACGTATCCTCTCCGAGCAGCCCGCGAAGATTGGTCGCCTGGACCACGAGCAGGGCCGCCCGCTTGCCGAAGGCGAACCGGCAAACATTGTGCTGGTCGACCCGAAGGCAACCCGCGTAATCAAGCCGGAGGAGCAGGCCACCAAGGGGAAGAACAACCCCTACCGCGGCATGGAGGTTCCCGGCTCGATTCGCGCAACCTTCTACGCTGGCCACCCGACCGTGCTGAACGGCGAGCTGGCCACCCCGCGCAAGTAACCCGCGAAGCGAACCGCGTAGTGACCGCGCCTGGCGGTGGTAGGTTCACGCCTACCACCGCCTCGCCGGGAGTACCGCCCCCAACCTCACCAACCCAGACCGAGACAATCAACCGCGACACCAACCGAAAGAGAGAACCCACGTGGGAAAGCTCATCACCGCCATCGTCTGCCTGGCCCTCGTGGCCCTGTGCATCTACGGCATGTGGCACGGATGGCGCTCGCGCCTAGCCCGACAGTCCAACATGTTCGGTTCCCTCAAGGAGGTTCCCGAACGCTACGAGGGTCTGACCGCCGACGCCGCCTTCGAGGGCGAGTACGTCAGCACCACGATCTTCGGTAACTGGCTGGACCGCGTGGGTTTCGATTCGCTCGGCTTCAAGAGCAAGTCCACCCTGCTGATCTACCCCGACAGCATCATCTTCACCCGCGACGGGGCGAAGGACCTGTGGATTCCGGCGAAGAAGCTCGCAGTCATCACCACCGACCGCGGCATGGCCGGCAAGGTTGTGGAGAAGGACGGCCTGGTTGTGATTGGTTGGACGCTGGACGGTCACCGCGTGCAGACCGGCTTCCGCACCCGCTACGCCGAGGACAAGCAGGCGGTACTGCAGGAGCTGCGCCGCATCGCCCCGAACGCGGTGGATGCGCCCGAAAAGTGGGCGGCAGACCCCGCCGAGGGCACCGAGCAGGCCAAGTAGGGCGGTGCAACGCACCCCGGCACTTCCGGCAACATACCCCGGCCCCGAAGCCGAACACGACACAGCACGACACCCTAGATTTAGCCCGGGCGGGCAGAACAGCCCGCCCCGGCAGCAAGAGACTATCCCCAACGCACCGAGCGGCACTCACCGCAAGGCCCGCGGGGGAGAGCACCACAGAAAAGGAAAAGAGAGCATGACTGACATGACACGATCCGGTGCCCTGCGTACGGACCGCGCGCTACTCGTCCTCGAGGACGGCACCGTCTACCGCGGCTACGGCTACGGCGCAACCGGCGCATCCCTGGGCGAGGTAGTATTCTCCACCGGCATGACCGGCTACCAGGAGACCCTCACCGACCCCTCCTACGCGGGTCAGATTGTGGTTCAGACCGCTCCGCACATCGGCAACACCGGCGTGAACACCACCGACGCCGAGTCCCGCAAGATTTGGGTTGCCGGCTACGTGGTGCGTGACGCCGCCCGCGTCGCCTCCAACTGGCGTTCCGAGCGCACCCTCGACGAGGAGCTCATCGAGCAGGGCATCGTCGGTATTCAGGGCATCGACACCCGCGCCCTGACCCGCCGCCTACGTTCGAGCGGTTCGATGCGTGCGGGCGTGTTCTCCGGTGAGCACGCCGAGCGCCCCGAGGCCGAGCTGCTGGAGGAGGTGCGCGCCTCCGAGCCCATGGCCGGCCGCAAGCTCGCCGACATCGTCTCGGTCGACACCGCCTACACCGTCGAGCCGCACCAGCACAACTGGTTTGCACCCCCGGTCGCGACCATCGTCGCCCTGGACCTGGGCATCAAGTCGATGACCCCGCAGCGTTTCGCTGAGCGCGGCGTGCGCGTGCACGTGCTGC
>ERZ772904.514-NODE-514-length-11328-cov-7.98315_pt1 | contig 11328 bp, 8 predicted proteins | sample MGYA00512122_ERZ772904 | MGnify/ENA primary metagenome ERZ772904 (study PRJEB29015, sample SAMEA2738104) | human oral metagenome | biome: human oral; feature: human-associated habitat; material: saliva | place: China | collected 2269 ... | reverse complement strand
CAGCTCCCCCACCGTGCTTATGCTCAGGTGAGTTTTGAGGGCGCGTGCCGTTGCCACTGACAGGTAGCGTGTTAAGGGTGCGTTTTCCAGGCGTTTCTCATCGTTATAGTGTGCTAAAGCCCGCGACCGTGCGGCACGTTGCTGTTGCTTTTCTTGCTCTTGAGAAGAGTCCGAACTAGACTTTGTATTCCGCGCTCCCGCGGCTAACTTATCTGCTTTCTTAGGGGTATTTGGGTCAGCGGCTTTCTTGCGCGAAGGTTTCTTTCCCGGTGTCTTTACGGCGTTCTTCGGTTCGGCCTTTTCATGATGCGGCTCTTCTACAAGAGAAGCAAGATTATTGTTTTTCTCCGAAGAGATATCCGTGCTTAATTGCTTATGCGTAGAATTTTTTGGATTGGTTCGTGGGGGTTTCGCTTTCTTTGCTGCCGGTTTTTGCGGCTTGGTTTGTGTGGTCTTTGTGCTCTTTCGTCGGGCAGATGTTCCGTGCCTAGATGGTGCCTCAGTACGTGCCGTATACGCAATATCAGCCAGTTCGTACAGTTCCGCTGTCTCCATATTCTGAGCCGCCGCGCCCAAAGAAGCACGCAGAGCATCCACAATACGCTGATATTCCGAACTTTCACGCTGATGCGCGAGGGTGGAGAGCTCCGCTAACGTTTTAGTACCGCGTGCATACTCGGCAAGGTCGCGAACCGTTACATATTCATGGGCTACAAGTTCGTCCTCAGAGAGAATGGCAGATGATTTGGGGTCAGAATGCTCAGTATCGGTTGGCTGCTGTTCGGCAGCTTTCTCGACCTGTCCAAAACCGCTTTCTAAAAATTCATCAGCAAAAAGGCTGGGAGTCGCGCCCTCATCATGCGCTTCTTTCGAGTTTTGAGGTGACACGCTTTCCCTCCTTTCTGCTCGCAGCACTCAGTCAGCCCGAATATATTGTTCCAGCTCAAACGGCCGTATAAGACGTAGATTTAATACTACCGTTGCGCATTTGGGGCACGCTACGAACCTCGTCAGCTCATGTCACCACGCAGCGCATGTCCTGATCGCCCACCCTCCCCGTGAACACAGGCTCTAGACATCAATCCTGAGAACACGATGGTGCGGCGCTCTCGTCCTCGTGAACAGTTAGCGAGCTCACCCGTTCATCGTCCAATACGCCGTAGCGCGCGATAACTTTGCGGGCTTCTTCCAAAGACGGCACATGCACGTGTAAGGTCCACATATTGTTCTTGAAATCGAGCGGGGTGAGCAACAGCGAGTCGCCAAGCTCTTCTAGTTCTGCTCGAAGCTGTACGAGAGTAAGGGGGTCTATAGTTAGCGTCCCCATGATTTCCCAGGTTGACCCTGGGTTTTCCCGAGTACCGGTCGCATCAGTATGATGCTCTGCCTGGTCCTGCGTTTCTTCGGTCTTTCGCGCTTTCCGAGCAGACGTACTGTTCGGCTTTGTAACATCTGTAGGAGGCTCCGCCAAGGCATAAACCTCCTGCGCAGGCATACGCGAGCTCATCCAGCGCGGATTTGATTGTACCGCAGCCAGATAAAAGCCCAGGGCACCTGCATCTACGTATCCCTTGAGTTCTGGCAGCGGCGGATTCTGCGCCGTGCCCTCAAGCGCTCGGCGCATCGTGGCGCGACGAAACTCTGCACGTGCCGTCACATCGGTGAGCTCCGATCCTGCACGATAGTGAAAACGGTAATCTGCGAGCGCAACCATAATCGCTACCATAGTGCCCTGCTCTAGGCTTTCATCCGCAATAATACGGCGTACTCGTTCGGCGGCAAGCGCTAATGCATAGCTCTCACGGTAAGCGCTCTCGCGTGTACCGGTTTCCGTAACAGGTGTTTCGCGGTACATCGCCTCAAGATCCTGAAGAAGTGGCAGATTATGTGCCTCTTCGCCCAGCTCTTCTGCTAGACGGCCGGAAAAATTCCAGTAGGTACGCACTGCCTCCAACCCCCAGGCGCACAAGAGAGTTCCCGAATTGCCGCGAGCCATCCGGCTGGCTTGCACGAGAGCGTTCTCATAGATTTCCCCCAGACGTTGGTTAACGCTCTGTATATCCGTCGTGAGAGCGTGAAGATCATGCAGAAGGGTATCAAGCCCTTCACTAAAGGCCTTATTGAGGGCGTCTAAGGTATACACCAAATTCGACCCCGTGTCCTGATCGGGAACAGGGAAAGCGTTTAGAGAGTTAAGTGTGTTGCAATATGCCCGCACCGTTGAGAGCGCCTCGCCAATCCACGTGACCCCGAAGTTAAGCGGGGTTTGTGCGGCAAAGTGCTCGCTCGTCATAACGTATCCTTCCCATCTAGGATTGGGTAACCGTGCTCTTTCTAGCATACGACGGTTATGCTCGGTAATGTTCCCAACCATAGTTTTGGAGCTCATATCCATCGCACAGAATTCGTGATGCACTTCGTTCTTGAGCACTGCAAGAGCCTAAAGCGACAAATCCCTCAGGAATCGTGGCACCCGCCGGAAAACATGCTAAAAGCCCGTGGTCCTCGCCACCGCCCAGAACGCATTCACGGGCCAGGCTGACCGCAGAATCACCATGATCGTTATGGGGCTGATGCTCAAGAATAAGACTTGCCACTGGTACCAGCTCACGTGCCAGCTCTGTAATCGCAGGATCATTGAACACGATATCGACGCTGGATGCTTCGGCAATTCGACGCGCGTCTTTAACGAGTCCGTCTGAAAGGTCCAGCATTGCGTTGGCACCGTATGCTGCAGCGCGTCGCCCTGCGGGTATGGGCGATACGGGCCTTAGCTGATGGGTAACAGCGCGTTCGATACGTTCTTTCTCCGTGGAAGGCAGCTGCTCTATCGAGTCGAGAGAGCCTGTGGTTGTCAGTAGCCGCAGCCCGGCATCAGCCCACCCGGTACAGCCCGCCAAAGCTACGGTATCTCCCGGTTGCGCCCCAGACCTCAACACAGGGTTTTCGCATCGTCCAACAGCCGTTATGGTAACGCTGGCATCACGTGCGCTGCCTAGATCACCGCCGCCTACCGTACAGACTGTAGCGCCGCATGCATGCAGCGAGTCGAGGATACCGCAGGCAAAGTCTTCAACCCAACTATAGGGGGTTTCGGGCGGCAGACTTAGAGATACAAAAAGGCTAACGGGTTCAGCACCCATAGCCGCAATATCGGCAAGGTTCTGGGTGGTGGCTTTCCACCCTACCTCGTAACCGCCGCTACGCGGACCGGCAGGCCAGATATCGAGAAAATCTTGCCCATGTACCAGAGTATCTGTGGTGATAACCGTGCGTCGATTATCGCCCGTGAGCACTGCGCAGTCGTCACCGGGACCTACTTCAAGCACCGGTTCCTGCCCATGTGCGGAGGCAACCTGGATTACGGAGCGGTTATGCTCATCCAGCATGGGCATAAACAATTGCAAAACACGGGACTCCCCCAGCTGAGCCAATGTGCTCTTCCGGAGTGAACTTTCCCGTGCTTTATGCTTTTTGGTCCGAGGGTTCATTCCCCAATAATCGCCCATACCCTGTTACCTGGCACGGATAAAGTACCGAATCGCCACAATGGTAATCGCAAGAATTAGCAGGGAGAAGAACGCCAACGGCACGAAACCTGAGAGTCCAGGGCCACGAGAATCCGTTGAACGTTCCTGAACACTCTTAGGGCTATCGCCGTTCCGTTGAGCTTGCGAACCAGCGGACGTTGCGGGCGGACGAGCAACCGGGTTCACAGCAGATGGAACAGAATAAGAACCGTTTCTAGATTCCTGTGGGTTCGCCATTCTCAAAGTTGGCGAGCCATTCCGGGCGTTCTCTCCACGGGACAAATATCCCTGTACCCAGTCCGCGGCGCCGGGGAACGCATTGGGGAACCCTGAATTTGTTGCAAAACGTCCCAACGTCGCGATGCTATTGGGGAAGGGTTCAGCGGATGTAGACGGCGCGGGTGCTGGAGAGACATTGCTCGACGGCGTTGCCGAAGGGCTGGCATCTGGAGCTGGCGAATCGTCAGACCCCGGGTTTCCATGCCCCGAAGGGCTCGGGCTAGGAGTTGGAGCTGCCGATTCGGAAGCACTTGGGCTCGGGAACGGAACAGGCTGGCTAGTAGGCTGCTCCGAAGGCGCAGGGGCCCACCCAGGATCCTGAGACGGTGCGGGTGCGGGGTCTGCAGGAGTAGGTGTTACGGGCGACGGGGTCGGAGAGACCGGGACCGGTGTGGGGGTCACGGGTGTTGGCTTAGCCGGAGCCGGTGTTACGGGAGTGGGGGTAGGATACACCGGTGTCGGGTTGGCCTGTGTAGGCGTAGGGTTCACCGGGACCGGTGTGGGATTCACCGGAGCAGGGTTAACCGGAGTCAGATCCGGACTAGGCACAATGGTCGGTACCGGATCAGGCGCAGGGTTAACTGGTGTTGGGTTGGCCTGTGTGGGCGTAGGGTTCACCGGGACCGGTGTGGGGTTGACCGGAGTAGGGGTTACCGGTGTGGGATTCACCGGAGTCTGATCTGTAGGAGCCGGAGTAGGCGTTACAGGAGTAGGGTTGGCAGGCACAGGCTCCGGGTTCACCGGGGTCGGATTAACCGGTGTGGGCGTAGGGGTTACTGGTGCGGGATTCACCGGAGTCTGATCTGTAGGAGCCGGAGTAGGCGTCACAGGAGTAGCCGCTGGTTCTTCTCCGAGATCCGGGGAAGCTGCCTCAGCGTCCTCAGCAGGAAGGTTCTGAACGGGAGCAGCAGGAGTTGGAGTTACAGCTTCTGTTTCAGAATCCTCAGTAGGAACTTCGGCATCATAAGGCTGCGCCTGTGGACTCTCATATTCGGGGGTAACAGGCTGAACTTCCGCTTCATCTTCATCAGTTTTCTGAGCCGGGGTAGCTCGTTGCGCAGGGGTCTCGGTAGCCTCAGGAGTCCCGTCGTCCTGCTGGTCATAGTCAAGCGGAGGTGCAGCGGCAAACTCGGCACCTGCAATGGGAGATTCCGATTGCAGGGCAACGGCGGGTTGAGCAGCATAGGTCACGTTGCCCGAGGCCATGCCGTACATAGTCAAGGTAGCGGTTGCAGACGGCATGGGCATAGGAGTCACGGCATTTTTCTGACCTAAAGCTGCAAAGGTAGCTGGTACGGCAGGCTGCGTGATAGCTTGACCGGGCGCGGCAGCCTCAGAGGTCGCAGGATGGTTTGCGACCTTCCCGGAAGCGCCACGTGCCTCCTGTGTCAGCGTTGCGGCGATCGGCACACTACCGAATGCAATCAATGCAGTCGCTAGGCTAGCCGACGCTACTTTGCATTGTCTGTTTCCCAAAAAGTGTCCTTATACCGAATAGCTACCGAACAATATGCGTGCTTGGGTGAGTCTACACCCTAAATAACAAGGATGTGCTTCTCTCAAAAGTTTATCGAATTTTAAGAATCTTTTCACGATCAACTATTAACTGTTACTTTCATGGTACCTGGACTATGGGCAAATTGTCGTGACTTTGAGCTTTAAATTGGTATTCAAATTTTTGCTTTCCTCTGATCTGCCGCGCTATGTTTCTGCGACACGCCAGTGAATATACCGTACGTTAGAATGAGAGAGTGACTTTTACGTCTTTTAACTTTTTCGTCATGTCCCCAGCGAAGCGAGCAGGCTTGGGTCTTGCGCTCACCGGGGTGCTGTCGCTCAGCGCGTGTGGAGCGGGCAATGTCAATCTTGATCCGGCTCCAGATGCCGCCAACCCCGTATGCGCTTATGCGATGGTTGCTATGCCAGAAAAACTCGTTGGCCTACAGCAGCGTGAAACTACGGCGCAAGGAACGACTGCTTGGGGCGAACCAGCCTCCGTGATTCTCAAATGCGGTGTTACCGTTCAGGAACCCGTATCGGACCCATGCGCTGAGGTCAATGGGATAGATTGGGTGCTGCGTCCCAAGGATGCGCCAGAGAACTCAACACCGCCAGTCTCAGCGTCTTCCTCCGCCACTGCAGGCCCTGAAAACCGTGCGACGGGAACGTGGACGGCAACCACGTACGGACGAACGCCCGCCATTGAAGTAACCTTCGACGCAGATAAGGTTTCATCATCAACTCTTCTTGCTGAGCTCAACTCGGCGGTCAAACAAATTCCGTCTCAGAAGAAATGCACGAACATCAACGATACTCTCAACGGTGTCAAAACCGGAAAATAGAGGATTCAAGACCTCTGGCTCCTTACCTTCAGTTCGCTTCACGCAAACGCAAATTTTAGAGCCCCCAAAAACCTTAGGTCTTGAGGGCTCTAACACTGGAATTTCCTTCTATTAGCGCAGCCCTAAAGGACGCTCCAGTGCAAGAGTCAGCAGTTCATCAATCAGTTCGGTATAGGAAATTCCGGTGTTTTCCCACATGGTTTTGTACATTGAAATCGGGGTAAATCCTGGCATAGTGTTCACCTCGTTGATCACCAAACGACCATCCGGGGTGTAGAAGAAATCTGCGCGGGATAATCCTTCGCCGTCAAGGGCCAAAAACGCCTTAACCGCCAGAGCACGCAAACGCTCCTGCATATCCTTCGGTAAATCGGCGGGGCACCGGGTAACTGCCGAAGACTTTGAGATATATTTAGCATCAAAATCATAGAAACCGTGGTCCTCATCAACAACCTCGATTTCGCCAGGGTATGATGCACGCGGCATATCACCGTGGTGACCGTCTAAGACGCCACACTCGATTTCACGCCCCACAATGCCAGCTTCCACAATAATCTTTGCGTCATGGCGGCGCGCTTCTTCGATAGCCGGAACAAGTTCCTCAAATTTATCCACTTTGGTAATGCCAAAAGAAGAACCCGCACGCGTGGGTTTAACGAACATGGGGTAACCAAGGGCGGTTATACGTTTAAGCGATTCCTCGCGCTCATGAGTCCATTGGCGATCGGTCACCACCTCATAAGGCCCAACCTCCAGCCCAGCCGACTCAAATGCAACCTTCATAAAGTGCTTATCCATACCTACGGCTGATGCCGTCACGCCGCATCCTACATAGGGCAACTCAGCGAGTTCCAGAAGACCCTGAATTGTTCCGTCTTCGCCGAAAGGACCGTGTATGAGGGGGAATACCACGTCAAGGGCAGGACCATACTCAAGATTTCCGTCAGCATCTACTAGGTGCACTCGCGAATCCCCGGCTCCAAGAGGCAGGAAAACCTGGTGCGAACCACCCGTAAACTCTGCATGTGCAGGGGCAGCGTCGAGAAGTGCACTCAGCTCTTCCAGATTCGTCAAATACCAACGACCGTCTTTTGTAATGCCAATAGTCACCACGTCGTAGACGCTGCTGTCAATGGCGCCTAGCACGCCTACGGCAGTAATCAGAGAAATAGGGTGTTCCGAAGAACGTCCGCCACACAGTAGAGCAACAGTTTTCTTCTGTGCGTTTTCGGTCATTGTATCTCCTTCGTAAGAGGGCGCCCCTCAAGCGCCCATGTCTGCGCACACGTGCTGTATTAGTTGTTTTATCTGCCGCAAAAATTTTCTTGCGGAAGATCTTGATGTTAATGGCCTTCGTGTTTCAGGCGCCGTCCCAGTAGCAACGGTGCCAACTGTCCAATCTCGATATGTCCAGTCAGGACAGCAACGACCGCTTCCACGATAGGCATTTCGACTCCGTGACGGCGTGCCAATTGCGCTACGACGGGGGCTGATTTGATGGATTCCGCTGTCTGGCTCATATGTTCGCTGAGTTTATCCGGGCTTATCCCTTCGGCAAGTAGACGCCCGGCAGTATGATTTCGTGAGAGCGGCGATGAACAGGTAGCAATCAAATCTCCCATCCCCGCAAGTCCGCTCATTGTTGCTGCTTCACCACCCAGTGCGACCGCAAGACGAGTAATTTCGGCAAGTCCGCGCGTCATGATTGAGGCTTTGGAGTTATCACCGTAATTGCGGCCTTCACAGATGCCGACGCACAAGGCGATCACGTTCTTCACCAAACCACCGATTTCCGTACCCACCACATCGGTATTCGTGTAGGGGCGGAAATAGCTGCAGGCACAAGCCTGCGCGACAATTTCTGCGATAGGCAGTGTGCGTGCTGCGACTACAGAGGCGGTGGGCTCCTCCCCCATAATCTCAGTAGCAAGATTCGGCCCTGAAAGCACGCATACCCGATGCGGTATATGCCCGATAGTGCGGATGTCTGCGCCGCGCATCGCCAAGGCTTCCTCAAGTTCCTCGGTAATCACCTGGGACATGCGCAAACCGGTGCCGGTTTCTAATCCCTTTGCAAGCGAAACCAGCAGGGCATGCGGCTCAATATAGCGGGCATAAAGTTGAAGCTGCGAACGTAGCACCTGTGAGGGTAAAGCCAGTACCACCAAATCGGCATCAGTAAGCCCGGTAGGAGCATCCGCCGTAAATTCCAGGTTCTCAGGTAGCTTCATCCCCGGAAAATATTTACTATTTTCCCTAGTCTGAGAGCACTCTGCCATAGCTTGTTCGCTGCGGCCAATAAGGACTACCTGAACGCCCGTTTTATTTTCTCGCGCCGAATCAGCCACAATTTTGGCGAATGCGGTCCCCCAGCTTCCCGCACCCAAGATCGCAATTTTTACTACCTTACGTGGAGCCGGTTCGCTGTTGTCAGCGGAATTCGTGAAAAGAGCCATAACCTCGCCTCCTATTTAGGATCCGGTTCGCCCAGGTTACCAGCTATCCCGGTCATTTCACCGGGAGCTTCACGACGCTTGGTTCGGGGATTCCAACGACCGGTTGGCGCCTTTTCACCACGTATATCTTCCAGCAGTTCGGTCACGGCATCAAGCATAGCGTCGGTCACGACCCCAAGCTCAGTGCGCGTATGCTTTGCCTCCGGCGAAGGATCATCGATTAAAGAGGCGATATCGAGAGGCTTACCCACCTTCACTTTGACCGTTTTACGGGGAAATAGGGAAACCTTACGATGTTCTTTGACGCGGCCACCATCCACGGTTTCGTAGTCATACCCAAGAATCTGCTCATCGCCCCAGTGCGCCACCGGTACTACGGGAGCACCAGTTGCGAGGGCAAGACGGGCGGCACCTGTACGGGCTTGCATGGGCCAACCCTCGGGGTCGCCAGTAGTTGTCCCCTCAGGGTAAATCACTACAGCGCCGCCAGCCTCTACAACTTTACGGGCAGTAATAAGTGCCTTGCGAGCGTCTACAGAGCCGCGTATCACGGGAATATGCGCCATTTTACGCATAATATATCCCAGAACGGGCGCTCGGAACAAAGAGTCCTTCGCTAAAAACCGCGGAAAGACTCCGTTATTGAAAATAGGGAGTGCAACGGTCACAGGGTCTATCTCGGTGGAATGGTTAGCAACCACGATATAGCCTCGGTCGGTCGGGAAGTTCTCGCTCCCGATAATTTCGATGCGGGCTATGCCTTTATACACCACGCGCGCAGCGTTACCAAGAACTTTAAAGAGCTTATCTCCTTGAGGGGTAGGCTCAAGTGTGGGTAGTGCTTTTTTCCCCTGTTGACCGCTCATACTAGCCCTGTACCTCAACCTCTTCTGGCACAACAATCTCAATTTCTGCATCGGGCTTAGGAGTCTTGCTCTGTTTGCGGGCAAGTACCTCAAACTTTGCGCCCAAAGCTTCGAGTTTCTTTTCAAAGTTCTCGTAACCGCGCGCGATAATTTCAACACCCGTAACGTGGGATGTACCTTCTGCTGTTAGAGCGGCGATAATATGTGAGAATCCACCGCGCAGATCGGGAACCTCAATGTCAGCGGCCTTAAGCGGGGTAGAGCCGCTAATAATAGCGGAGTGCCCGAAGCTCTTACCATGGAAACGACAAAACTCGCTGCCGATGCAATCGCGCATAACCACAATATCGGCGCCCATCTGTTTGAGTGCATTAGTAAACCCAAAACGCTCTTCGTACACGGTCTCGTGCACAATAGAAGTTCCTTTTGCCTGCGTCAGCGCAACGACAAGCGGCTGCTGCCAGTCGGTCATAAAACCGGGGTGCACGTTGGTCTCAAACACGATAGGGTTCAGCTCTGCGCCGGGGGTAATCACGCCAGGGTGAGTAAAGCGGATTCCTTCCGGGGTAACCTCGAATTCACCGCCCATCTTCCGGAACTGGTTGAGGAAAGCAGTCATATCCTTCTGTGAAGCGCCGCGCACAAAAATATCTCCGCCGGTTGCCAACGCGGCGGATGCCCAGGAAGCGGACTCATTGCGGTCTGCCAAGGCGGTGTGGTCGTACCCGGTTAGGGCGTCAACCCCTTCAATAATAATGGTGCGGTTTTCGTTAATGAAGATGATTGCACCCATCTTCTGTAAAACCGCAATAAGATCAATAATCTCGGGCTCAATAGCGGCGTTTTTCAAAACCGTGGTGCCGCGGGCGCGCACACCAGTCAGAAGAACCTGTTCAGTAGCCCCTACGGAGGGGTAATTGAGTTCGATTTCAGCACCGTGCAGGCCTTCATCGGGAGCGTTCAGAGTAGTGCCGCTTTCATCATCTTTCTCAACGACGGCACCAAATTTACGAAGCGCATCCATATGGTAATCGATAGGACGATCACCAATTTTGCATCCACCTAGATTAGGGATACGCGCGGTACCGAGCGTATGCAGAAGCGGACCTACCATCAGGATCGGAATACGTGAGTTACCGCCGAAGAGTTGAATCTCTTCAGCGTTATCGGCCGCAGTCTTCGCGTCTTGGGCGGGATCTAACGTGAGAATACCGGCTTCAGGATCATAGTTAACTTTCGCACCGTGAAGTTCAACAAGGGTAGTTACAATCTCAACATCGCTTAGGTCTGGTACGTTACGCAAGGTCGAACGGGTGGATCCGTGCAACGCTGCTACCATCGCTTTAGGTACGAGGTTTTTGGCGCCTCGAACGTGGACTTCGCCTTTAAGAGGGGTACCGCCCTCAATGCGAAGTTCGCTGATGTTAAGGGACATAACTAATCCTTCGAACGGTCGGCTCGGTGGGGCCGACAAGAACTGCTGTTAGTGCTGAGGTCCGGCGCCATTAACGAATTATTAATAGGTCTGCACAGACTTTCAAGCTATCATTTTACGTTCTCGAACGGGCTGCTACAAACGGAAGAGCTGTGTAGAACCTGTGCTTCGCGATGTTTATCGAGATAGTTCAAAGATGCCGCTCATAAACTTCCTCGAAGAACCACCTCATATAACCATCAAACCCCAGCAACATACCGATAATGTGTTTCTGATACACCCCGTAACGCTCGGTGAGGTGCGTACCCTGATGTCACAGGGTACGCACCTCACCGAGTATCCAGACTAGACTTCCTGAGTCCGAGGCATCCATGCGGGGCGGCGCGCCTCGTAGTCTTTAATGGCGTCAATGTTCTGAAG
>ERZ772904.511-NODE-511-length-11386-cov-6.2224_pt1 | contig 11386 bp, 10 predicted proteins | sample MGYA00512122_ERZ772904 | MGnify/ENA primary metagenome ERZ772904 (study PRJEB29015, sample SAMEA2738104) | human oral metagenome | biome: human oral; feature: human-associated habitat; material: saliva | place: China | collected 2269 ... | reverse complement strand
GGATGGGACCGAGGTGCGCGTCGACAACCCGAGTGAGTTCCCCGAAGGCAAGATTTCCGAGGTGCGCGAGCCCGTCGTCAACGCGACGATCCTGACGCCCACCGAGTTCACGGGCACCATCATGGAGCTGTGTCAGGAGCGTCGCGGCTCGATGCGGGGCATGGACTACCTGAGCGAGGACCGCGTGGAGCTGCACTACCAGCTGCCCCTGGCCGAGATCGTCTTCGACTTTTTCGATCAGCTCAAATCCCGCACGCGCGGCTACGCCTCCCTGGATTACCAGGAGAGCGGCGAGCAGAGTGCCGACCTCGTCAAGGTTGACATCCTGCTCAACGGTGATCGCGTGGACGCGTTCAGTGCGATCGTGCACCGCGACGCGGCATACAACTACGGTCAACGCATGACGAAGCGCCTCAAGGAACTGATTCCTCGCCAGCAGTTCGAGATCCCGGTCCAGGCGGCGGTGGGTGCGCGCGTGATCGCCCGCGAGACGATCAAGGCGCTGCGTAAGGACATGCTCGCCAAGTGCTATGGCGGTGACATTAGCCGTAAGCGCAAGCTGCTCGAGAAGCAGAAGGAAGGCAAGAAGCGCATGAAGTCCATCGGCCGCGTTGACGTGCCGCAGGAAGCCTTCATCGCTGCGCTGACTTCCGACGTTCCGACGGGCAAAAAGTGAGCGAGGATCGGATGAACGAGGCCGGGGGTCGTCGTCCGGGTGAGGCTCCCGAGGGCACGGTCTTCATGAGCCGTACGAAGTCTTTCACGCGGCGCACGCGCGAACTACCCGCGAACCTTGCGCGCACATGGGAGGCGCACGCGCACCTCTATGTGGTTGAGCCGCGTCGCGGCGTTGGCTACACGACGGTTGCGCAGGATTTCACGCTCGATCTGGCTGAGCTGTTCGGACGCCGCGCTCCCGTGACGCTCGAAATCGGCTCGGGCACGGGCGAACAGATCGTCGCGGCTGCGGCCGCCCATCCTGAGCGCGACTTCCTGGCCCTTGAGGTGTGGGTTCCGGGCATCGCCAAGCTCGTGTCCAAGGCGGTCGACGCGGGTGTGGACAATATCCGCGTGATCGAAGCCGATGCTGCTCAGGCGCTTCCCATCATGCTGGGGGACGCGTGCCTGGACGAGGTCTGGACGTTCTTCCCCGATCCGTGGCGCAAGGCCCGGCATCGTAAGCGTCGCCTCGTGTCCGATTCGTTTGCCCTCGAGGTGGCGCGCCTGTTGCGCGATCGCGGAGCGTGGCGCCTGGCCACCGACTGGGATGACTACGCCTGGCAGATGCGCGATGTGGTTGAAGCCTGCGAGCTGTTTGACAACCCGTACGCCGGGGAACGTCCGGACCCGCAGGATCCGCAGCCTGAGCGTGGGGGATTCGCCCCGCGCTTCTCAGGGCGCGTCGTCACGCACTTTGAGACCCGAGGCATCGATGCGGGCCGCCACGCCCATGACATCGTCGGCATTCGTCGTCCGCGTGGCTGACGCCGTGAGACGTGGAGTGCGTCGGTGAGCCCCGCCCAGCCCGAGGGTGAGCGCTGGTCGGCCGACGGATCGCTTGACCCCGGCCTCGTCGAGGCGGATCGCGGTCGTCCCCTCTCCCTGTACGTTCACGTCCCTTTCTGTCGCGTGCGCTGCGGATACTGCGATTTCAACACGTACACGGTCGGTTTCGGTCCGGGCGCGCAGGTGGGGGATTATGCGCCCTCCGTTCTCGCCGAGGCTGCTCTGGCATCCAGAGTCATGTCTGAGGCGGGGCTCCCCACGCGCCAGGCGCGGACGGTGTTTTTCGGTGGCGGTACTCCGACGATGTTGGATGTTGCCGAGTTGACTGAGATCCTGACGGGCCTACGTGATCGCATCGGTATTGCGCCGGGCGCGGAGGTGACCCTCGAAGCCAACCCCGATACGGTGACGCGTGATGGACTCGCGCAACTGGCTGACGCTGGGTTTACGCGGGTGTCGTTCGGTATGCAGTCTGCCGTGCCCGAGATTCTTGCGACCCTGGATCGCACGCATACTCCCGAGCGTGTGCCCCTCGTCGTTGAGTTGGCGAAGGAGGCTGGCCTGTCGACCTCGGTGGATCTTATCTACGGAACACCCGGGGAGAGCCTGGCGGACTGGGAAGCATCCCTGCGTGCTGCCCTGTCGTACGAGACCGACCACATCAGCGCCTACGCGCTTGTTGTCGAGGAGGGGACCAAGATGGGGGCGCAGGTGGCCAGGGGCGAGCTACCAACCCCGGATCCTGACGACGAGGCTGCCAAGTACGAGCTCGCCGATGATCTGCTCGGCGGGGCTGGGTACGCATGGTACGAGATTTCGAACTTCGCGCGCGTCACCGAGACCGATCGTGCCTCGGGACGGCCATCGACTTTCTATGAGCATGCCTCCGCCCATAACCTGGCCTACTGGCGGGACTGGGATTGGTGGGGCTTCGGGCCGGGGGCACACTCCCATATGGGGCGCACGCGCTGGTGGAACGTGAAGAACCCGGGAGCCTACGCGGGGCGTCTGAATGCTGGACAGTCTCCCGCTTACGCAGGTGAGGTTCTTGACGCAGATGCACGCGAGCTGGAGCGCGTCATGCTGGGCGTACGTACGTCCGAAGGCATTGAGATCGAAGGACTGCCGGGTCTGTCACTGCCCGATGGAGCGCGTGGCTCCTCCGATGGGCGTATCGCTGCACTCATTGCGGATGGACTGATCGATGGGGCTTGGGCTCTCTCCGGGCGCGTTGTCCTCACGCTGCGCGGCCGTCTCCTCGCGGATTACGTGACCCGCGAAATTATGGGCTATTGACGGTCATTTACTGCTTGTGTGGCGGAATATGCGTCTGGTGGTAAACATTATTGTGCAACCCCGTGATCCACGATGGAACTTGTACATCGCATGATACAAGTCGATCTGTGGAAATGGTTATCTGCTGTTTGACACCTGGTTGGCGTGTGCGATGTGACAAGCTAGCATTACGTCGCAATACTGTTGACATCATGGTTGAAATATGTTTGCCTAGATGTGTCATGTGAAGCTGAGTAATTTGCAGGGTTCCTCCATGAGGGGGCTTGTGAAGAGCCGTATACAAGGAAAAGTGTGGTACTGTGACTCTTCGTTACGCCGTCATTGCTGACATCGTGGGCTCTCGTACGCTGACCAATCGTGCAGAGGCTCAGAGAATCTATGAGGCTGCTCTTGGGGATGCGAGTGAGGGGCTCGCGCTACTGCAGGCACCTTACCCGACGGTCGGTGACGAATTCCAGGCTGCGGCGTACACGCTGGAGGATGCTCTTCTCCTGACGCTGCGCGCGCAGCTTCTGCTTCCCTCACAGCTTCAGCTTCGCTTTGGAATTGGTGCGGGACGAATTGAGGAGTTCTCCTCGGGTGTTCATCGTCAGGCTCCGGCGCGGTTGCGTGGTACGGAGCCGGCGCAGCTTCAGGATGGCTCAGCTTGGTGGGCGGCCCGCGCTGCGATCAACCGTGCGCATGACGTGCAAGATTCCTCGAATCCGTTCATCCGCACCTGGTTCATGGCGCATGCCTCTGTCGAGTCGTCCTTCCCGGGCCATTGCCAGACCTGCATCAATGCGCTGCTGAGCCTGCGTGACCATGCGATCCTCAAGCTCTCCGCGCGTCATCGCCGCATCACCGCTGCGCTGCTTCTCGGCAAGACCCAGGTGGAGATCGCTCGGGCTGAGAAGCTCTCGCAGCAGGCCATTTCTGACTTCGCCCGGGGCACGGGGGTGGGGTTGATCCAGTCGTCACTCATCATTGCGGAGGCCGCACGTGCATGAAGTCCTTCTCCTGGGCATCGCTGCCTCGGAGCTGACCGTCCTCCTCACGTCAGACCCTCGACGTTGGTCGCGGCGCCTGTCGCTCTTTCTGACGCTGCTCCTCGCTGTGATCTGCTACGCGTGGTTCATCCTCGGCGTCAGCGCGCTAGCAAATGCGCTCGGCGCGACGCTCGCGATCATATGGTTCGCGTGGGACCTTGTTGACCCCTCCGCGCGGGGTGTGATCGCCCGCTGGGCGTTGGCCTCCGTCGGTTTCGTCGCGCTCCTGAGTGCGGAACCGACCGAGTTTCCGATGCTCTCGCTGCGCTCCGGACGTCCGATCGACCTGATCATCGCGGTGCTCTTCCTCGTGACGGGTCCGGTCAATCACCTCATCACCGCCATTTTGCAGTGCGCGCGTGGGCGTGGGTCCGATCCGGTTCCCGGGTGGATTAATGCGCCCGTCCTGCCGGCGATGCCCGCGTCGGCGCCGGAGGATGATGAGGGAGCGCGCGAGGAATCGGACGCCGTCGAGCCTCCCCTGATCTCGGGTGCGTTGCCCATCGTCGCCGGTCGCACAGAGGATGAGGGTGAAGTGACGGCACTGCGTGGTGGCCGCTGGATCGGCCCGCTTGAGCGTCTGCTGATCATCGTCTTGGCTGGGGCTGGCGCAGAGGTAGCGATTGCGGCGGTTGTCGCGGCCAAGGGTGTGATTCGTTTCCCTGAGATCTCGCAGGATTCGACAGGGGAGAAGGCTGAGGAGTTTCTCATTGGTTCGGTGTCCTCGTGGATTCTGGCCGCCCTCGTGTCGATGCTCATTCACGCCGTGAGCCTGCACTGAGCGGTTGTGCCGCTAGAGTAAGCCGGGTGAATAGCTCAGATCCCTACGGCCGCAATATTTTCGCCCATGACCCGCACCGCGACGGGCCGGGGGCGAGGCGACCGCGTTCGCAGGCCGTCCACGTTGAGATCGGCATGGTGCTGGAGGATGTTGCCTCCGGTTGGGTCGGCGCTGTGACGCGTGTGGAAAAGTCCGGTGGTATTCACCTCGTGGAGCTGGAGGACCGGCGTGGTGTGCGTCGTTCTTTTCCTCTCGGCCCCGGTTTTTGGCTGGAGGGTCGTCCCATTGAGGCGCTGCCGCCGCGTCCGGCCCCTGCCCAGGCCTCGTCCGGCCCGCAGGTGAGTGCGTCGGGACGTCGCATCACGAACTCCGGATCGTTCGCCCCCGCGTCGAGTGGCCCCAAGGTTGCCAAGCGCTCGCGCATCTGGGTGGAGGGTCGTCATGACGCGGAGCTCGTGCAGCACGTGTGGGGCGAGGACCTGGCCGAGGCGGGCATTGCTGTGCAGCTCCTCGAAGGCGTCGACAACCTCGAAGCGGTCCTGGATGTCTTCGGGCCGACTGATACGGCGCGTGCGGGTGTTCTCGTCGACCATATGGTTCCCGGGTCGAAGGAGTCTCGCATTGCCGAGGCCGTGTCCGCCCGCTGGCCGGGCGCGGTTCTCGTCCTCGGTCATCCTTTCGTCGACATTTGGCAGGCCGTCAAGCCGGCCCGTGTGGGCCTTGAGCGTTGGCCAGATATTCCGCGCGGTATCGATATCAAGCATGGGACGCTTGATGCCCTCGGCTGGCCGCATGCCGACCAGCGTGACATTGCGATGGGGTGGAAGCGGATCCTGTCGACCGTGCGCACCTATCGCGACCTCGAACCCGCGTTGCTGGGCAGAGTGGAGGAACTCATCGACTTCGTGACGGTGCCCTGGGCGCAGTAAGGGGCGCCCTGCGATGTGATGGCGACTGCCCCGCGTGAAGGTTCGCGCAGGGCGCACGAGTCGTTGCGCACTACGCTCGCCTCTCGCGAAGGACCGGGGGTAGCATTGGCACTCAGGAAGCATGAGTGCCAAGCAGGGAGGGAGACGGCATGACACGCACGAGTGCACAGGACCGCCGCCTTGACGTCCTGCGTGCCATCGTCACCCAGTACGTGGCCACCCGCGAGCCCGTCGGGTCCAAGGCGATTGCCGCCGGGGGGCTCGGTGTCTCCTCGGCGACGATCCGCAACGACATGGCGGTGCTTGAGGAAGCCGGGCTCATCTACCAGCCTCACACGTCTGCCGGGCGTGTGCCGACCGACCGCGGCTACCGCGTGTTCGTCGACCGGCTCGCGCAGCTCAAGCCCATGAGCGGCCCCGAGCGCCAGGCCCTCGAAACGTTCCTATCCGAATCGGTCGACATCGACGATGTCGTCGAGCGCTCGGTTCGACTCCTCGCACAGGTCACGCATCAGGTGGCCCTCGTCCAGTACCCGGGCGCGCGCGTGCGTCTCCTCAAGCACTTTGAGGCCATTGATCTGACGCCGGGCCGCGTCCTCGTTGTCGTCATTACCGCCGACGGCGAGGTTGGGGAGCGCACGTTGAGCCTGCACGCCCCCCTCAACGATGGCCAGTTGCACGAGGCCCGTGAGCACCTGCGACGTCACTGCGACGGCGCCACGTCAGCGACCGCACAGGCATGTGTCGATGCGGCGACCACCTCTGCCCGCCCCGACCTCGTCGGGACTGTCGCCGCGATCGGTGCAGCCCTCACCGACGTCCTCACCGGGCAGAGCGAGTCGAAGATCGTCGTCGCGGGCGCCGCGAACCTCGCGAGGGGAGCGCTCGACTTCCACGACATCGCGCCGGTCCTGGACGCCCTCGAAGAGCAGGTCGTCCTCATGCGGCTCTTCGCCGAGGCCGACCCGGGTGATGACGTGCACGTGAGTATCGGTACGGAAAACCCCCACGATGGCCTGGCAGAGGCAGCTGTCGTCACCGGAACCTACCGGGCGGGTGCCGATGAACAGGGGGGTTGCGCCCACCTGGGCATTGTCGGCCCCATGAGGATGGACTACGCGCGCACCATGAGCTCGGTCCGAGCCGTGGCCGCCTACCTGTCGCGCTACCTCGCGCAGGAAACCAACAGCTAACTCGGCCGCGCGTCGAGCACGATGACGATGAACGAACGACCCCACGAGAAGAAAGAGCAAGCGTGAGAGACTACTACGAGGTCCTCGGCGTCGCCCGTGACGCCAGCCAGGACGAGATTAAGAAGGCCTACCGTAAGCTCGCCCGTAAGCTGCACCCCGACTATGCGGGCGCCGACTCGGAGGAAGCCTTCAAGGAGCTGTCCGTCGCCTACGAGACGCTGTCGGACCCCGAGAAGCGCCAGATGTACGACATTGGTGGTCCGGATGCGCTGCGCGGTGGCGGAGCCGGAGCGGGTGCCGGGTTCGGCGGTTTTTCCGACATTTTCGAAGCCATGTTCAGTGGTGGCTTCGGCGCGTCTGCGTCGGGTCCGGCCTCGCGCGTGCGTCGCGGCAAGGATCGCCAGGTTGTCGTTGACATCACCCTGGAGGACGCCGCTTTCGGCGCGGCCAAGGAAGTGTCCTTCGATACCTACGTTCTGTGCGATGCCTGTCACGGCTCGATGTGTCAGCCGGGTACCTCGCCCACGCAGTGCACGACCTGCCACGGCTCGGGCTTCGTGACGCAGATCCAGAACTCGCTCTTCGGTCGTATGCAGACGCAGGCTCCCTGTCCGACGTGCCAGGGATACGGCAACATCATTGAGACCCCGTGCGCCGAGTGCTCGGGAGCGGGACGCGTGCGCACGCGCCGCACTCTCAACGTCAACATCCCCGCGGGTGCCAGCGAGGGCACGCAGATCCGCGTCAGCGGCGAGGCCGAGGTCGGCCAGGGCGGCGGCCCCAACGGCGACCTCTACCTGCTGATCCGCGAAAAGAAGCACCCGGTCTTTGACCGTCGCGGGGACGACCTGCACACGTGGATCACGATCCCGATGACGACGGCTGCCCTGGGCACCGAGTTCGAGCTGGAGACCCTCGACGGCAAGAAGACTGTCACGATCAACCCCGGTACTCAGCCGAACGACGATATCGTTCTGGAAGGGTTGGGCGTCGGACACTTGCAGCGCTCGGGCCGCGGCTCGATGCATGTGCACGTCGACGTCCAGATTCCGAAGAAACTCGACGACAAGTCGCGTGAGCTGCTCGAGGAGCTGGCGAAGGTGCGTGGCGAGGTGCGCGTGGAGCCGCACCGCCAGCAGGCCTCGTTCTTTGACAAGCTCCGCGACACCTTCATGGGGTGATACGCAGTGACGCTGCCCGTTTTCCTCGCTGATGACTTGACCCCGGCCCTTGAGTCCCTGTCCGTGGGGGACAGTGCGACTCTTGGGGGAGCCGAGGGCCGTCATGCTGCTTCTGTGCGCCGCATCGGCGCGGGGGAGTGGGTCGATGTCGTCGATGGGTGTGGCCTGCGCGCGACGTGCGAGGTCAGCGGGAGCGATAAGTCCTCGCTGCATCTTGTGGTGCGCGAGCTTGTGCGCGAGGACGCCCCGAGTCCTGAGGTGATCCTCGTTCAGGCGCTCGCCAAGGGTGGGCGTGACGAAGCAGCCGTCGAAATCTGCACCGAAATCGGCATCGACCGTGTGATCCCGTGGGCCTCCCAGCGTGCGATCGTCCAGTGGAAGGGGCCGAAGGCCGAGAAGGGGCGCGCGAAGTGGGAGAGTGTGGCTCGCGCGGCCGCCAAGCAGTCCCGCCGTGCCTTCGTCCCGGTCGTTGAGGGCGTCAAGGATAGTCGCGAGCTGGCCTCCTGGCTCGCCTCCTTGAGGGACGAGGCCGGGGTTGCCTTCGTCTGCCACGAGGAGGCGGCGGATTCGCTCGGGGCCGCTCTCGCCTTGGTTCAGCAATCCCGTGCGGATGGGAGTCTGCCTGCGCGCATCGCCCTCATCGTGGGTCCTGAGGGCGGCATCGGGGCCGAGGAGACTGCGCAACTGGTGGATGCCGGTGCCCGCACGATTGGGCTGGGAGATAACGTCCTGCGTTCCTCCACGGCGGGCGCGGTCGCCCTGGCGCTGATCCGCGCAGCCGCGGGGAAATACTAGGATCCTTCAGCTCCGGAAGCCAGAGATCCTTGCGCTGAGCGTATAGCTTTCGCCCGGACCCAGCGCGACCACGTCCGTGCCTGAGTTGAAGGCGTTGGGCGGGCAGCTCATGGGCTCGACGGCCACGCCGACGCGGCCGATGTAGTCCGCCGAGTAGACCTGCAGCCAGCGCGCATCGGAGGACAGGGACACGCCCACGCCGGAGGCGGGGTCGCGCAGCGTCACGGACCAGTCGCCCTCGGGTAGGCCCGCGAACGCGTGGTCGAGTCGGGAGTCGCCGATGATGGCGGGGGAGCGGAAGTCTAAACCATAGGATGCCACGTCGTGGGCGGCGATCGGGATCATGGACGCGTCGGCCTCGTAGATGATGGACGCGGGGTTGACGAGTTCCAGGGCGTCCGCCCGAAGATCGTCGACGGCGAGATAGGGGTGGAAGCCGACGCCGTAGGGGGCGGTGCCCTCGCCGATGTTCGCTGCGGACAGCTCGACTGTGAGGCCGCGCTCCGCGTCCAGGCTGTAGCGCGCCGACGCCATCAGCGTCCACGGGTAGGAGTAACGCGCCGCGATGAGCGTGCGCAGGAGGACCGAGGAGGGGCCGGCCTCGGCGATCTCCCACTCCTGGAAGGCCACGAAGCCGTGGAGTGAGGTCCCGAATGTCGGTTCGTCGACGGGCAGATCGTAGGCGGTGCCCTCCCACGAGTACGAGCCGCCCGCGATGCGGTTCGGCCACGGCATGAGGACCTTGCCGAGATAGCCAGGAGGGCATTCGCCGACGCCGTGGGGGACGACGAGTTCATGCCCGTGGAAGCGAAACCCCGCCAGGCCAGCGCCGACGGTGACGATCCGTGCCTCGTAGTCCCCAGCCTGTAAAACGATCTCGCGCCCCGAAGCGCCCCGATCCACCATTGATGCTCCTTTGCATTCACTGAATACGAATAACACTCATTCTAAACGGAGTCGAATCGTCTGGGTCACTGACGGAAGCGTATTCTTATAGAGAATGGCTCTCGATTGAAAGGAACGCCTCGTCCTATGGCACACGAGATCACCGACGAATTTGTCGCCTCTCTCCACGCATCCTCAGACTCCGCCCGCGCGGTCGCACGCAACGCCGTCGCCCACGCCGGCGTCGAGCCGGTCGCCTTCGACCGCGCCAAGGTGGTCGCCACCCCCACGGTCGTGTCCCACAAGGTGGACGACTGGAAGGTGACGTCTCAGAAGAAGTCCGGCCGCTGCTGGCTCTTCTCCTCCCTGAACCTGCTGCGTTCGACTGCGCGCACCCACCTTGGCCTCAAGGATTTCGAGTTCTCGCAGAACTACGTGCTGTTCTGGGACAAGTTCGAGCGCGCCAACTTCTTCCTCACCGACATTATCGCCACCGCTAAGACCGAAGAGCTCGACGGACGCCTCCTGCAGTTCCTCCTCGGCGACGTGCTCTCCGACGGCGGCCAGTGGGACATGGCGGTCTCCCTCTACCTCAAGCACGGCCTCGTCCCCAAGGTCGCCATGCCCGAGACCGAGTCCTCCGGCCACACCGCTCCCATGAACGCCCGCCTGAAGGTCGTCCTGCGTCGCACCGCCCTCGAGCTGCGTTCTCTCGTTGAGGCCGGTGCCTCCGAGGAAGAGATCCACGAGGTCAAGGAGGCCGCCCTGGCCGACGTGTGGCGCATCCTCGTCATCTGCCTGGGTGAGCCCCCGGCCTCCTTTGAGTGGGAGTGGCGTGATGACAAGGGCGAGTTCCACCGTGACGGCGTGCTCACCCCGCGCGAGTTCTACCAGCGCTACGTGGACGTGGATCTCACGCAGTACGTGTGCCTCGTTGACGACCCGCGCGCCGAGCACCCCAAGGGCCAGACCCTCACGGTCGACCACATGGGCAACGTCGTCGGCGGCCGCCCGATCCTCTACGTGAACACCCCGGTTGAGCAGATCCGCGAGATCACGGCCTCCGTCCTGGCTTCGGGTCGCGCCGTGTGGTTCGGCGCGGACTGTGGCCAGCAGTCTGACCGCGCCTCCGGCCTCTTCGTTGAGGGCCTGTACGACTACGACAACCTCTTCGGCGTGGACTTTTCCACCTCGAAGGAGCAGCGCGTCAACACCGGCGAGTCCGCGATGAACCACGCGATGCTCTTCACCGGTGTCGACATTGACGAGGAGGGCAACGCCCGCCGCTTCCGCGTGGAGAACTCCTGGGGCGAGGAGCCCGGCGAGAAGGGCTTCTTCACGATGGACGCCGCCTGGTTCGACGCCAACGTCTTTGAGGTGGCCGTGCACGTTGACGACCTGCCTGAGGACCTGCGCGCCGCCATCGCCGAGGACCCGCAGCACCTGCCTGCGTGGGACCCGATGGGTGCGCTGGCCTGAGCCAACGAGCCTGACACGCTGGGCGGGGCGTGACATCGTCCCCGTTCGCAGTATGGCCTCCCTGAGCACGGGGCGGGTGGAGTGGGACAATTGTTCCGCGATACCCGCCCCGTTATCTGTGGAGGACACATGAGCACTGACGTGACCCGCGACTTTGCGTTCGGCCTGCCTAAGGCCGAGCTGCACCTGCACCTGGAAGGTACCCTCGAGCCCGACCTGAAGCTGGCCCTCGCTCGCAAGAACGGTGTCGATATCGGCCAGTCCACGGTCGAGGAGGTGCGTGCCACCTACCGGTTCAACGACCTTACGTCCT
>ERZ772904.510-NODE-510-length-11441-cov-13.881_pt1 | contig 11441 bp, 11 predicted proteins | sample MGYA00512122_ERZ772904 | MGnify/ENA primary metagenome ERZ772904 (study PRJEB29015, sample SAMEA2738104) | human oral metagenome | biome: human oral; feature: human-associated habitat; material: saliva | place: China | collected 2269 ... | reverse complement strand
TGGCTTTTATGGTATACTTAGGATATGCATAGAAAAACAGTGATTGATTTTAGGGCTTTGGGTGAGCGATACATCTTTACCCAGCCTATCAAAGAGTTAAAAACCAGAGATTTAGCAGAAGTGATGGACTTATTAGCTCAAGTGGAAAGCTACCAAGAGCAGGGCTATTATGTTGTGGGTTATGTCAGCTATGAGGCTGCACCTGCTTTTGAGAAGAAGTTAGCGGTTCACGAGGCTCCTTTACTGGGAGAGTATCTCCTTTATTTCACCGTTCATGATAGTATCGAAAAATCCAGCATTCCCCTGACTTATGAGGAGGTGGATTTGCCGTCAAACTGGCAGGAAGCAACATCTGCTGAGGACTATGAAAAGGCGATTGCTCAGATTCATCATCATTTAAGACAAGGGGACACTTATCAGGTCAATTATACTGTTCAACTCAAGCAGGAGTTGTATGCCAATCCTTTTGCTATCTACAATCGCATGGTGGTAGAGCAGGAGGCAGGTTACAATGCCTATGTTGAACATGACGACATGGCAGTAATTTCCATGAGTCCAGAACTCTTTTTTGAACAAAATGGTCGTGAATTGACGACTCGTCCTATGAAGGGCACAACTAAACGTGGTTTGAATAACGATGACGACTTGAAAGAGGCGGCTTGGTTGGAACAAGATCCCAAAAATCGCTCAGAGAATATGATGATAGTGGACCTCTTGCGCAATGATATGAATCGTATTTCTGAGGTTGGTAGTGAGCATGTGGAGCGTTTATGCCAAGTGGAGCAGTATTCAACGGTTTGGCAGATGACTTCGACCATCAAGAGTCAGTTACGACCGGATGTTGACCTAGTTGAAATATTCCGTTCACTCTTTCCTTGTGGATCCATCACAGGAGCTCCCAAGATAGCGACTATGGAAATTATCAAGAACTTGGAACCACAAGCTAGAGGAGTCTACTGTGGGACTGTTGGTCTCTTACTTCCCAATGGACGACGGATTTTCAATGTGGCTATTCGAACTATTCAACTGCATCGAGAGAAAGCCATCTATGGAGTCGGTGGAGGCATCACTTGGGATAGCACTTGGGAGTCAGAATACCGCGAAGTCCATCAAAAGGCTGCTGTTCTTTACCGAAAACAGCCTCGTTTTAAATTGATTACGACTGGAAAAATTAGCCAGAAAACCTTGCTCTTTGAAACTCAACATCTGGAAAGACTGCAAAAGGCTAGTCGTTACTTTGCCTTTCCATTTGATGAAGCTGGTTTGATAGAAGAAATAGAGAAGGAATGTCAGGCTTGTGACCTCCACCAAGACTATCGTTTTCGAATCAGTCTCAGCAAGTCTGGAGAGGTTGAAATCGAACGACAAGTATTAACACCACTTAGTTCTAACTTCTGTCAGGCAAAACTTTGTCTGCAAGAAGCTGATTTGCAGCAATCCTTTACCTACTTTAAAACCACACACCGACCACATTTGACAATGGGAAATCAGGAAATCATCTATCACACTGCTGACGGAAAATTGCTTGAAACCTCTATTGGGAATCTGGTCTTAAAAATGGATGGCAAGCTCTATACACCTCCTAGTCAGCTAGGCCTGTTACCAGGGATTTATCGTCAACATTTACTTGAAAGTGGGCAGGTAGAAGAGAAGGTCTTGACCATAGAAGATTTGGCACAAGCAGAAGCCATTTATGGCTGTAATGCAGTAAGGGGCTTGTATGAGTTGTCATTAAAAAAGGAGCACTAAATGAAACTAATATTTTTACACGGTTTGGGACAGTCAGCAGATAGTTGGAAAGAAGTTCAGGATTTGCTGGCAGATTATCCCTCTGAAGCACTGGACTTATTTCCTTTAGGAGTTGGGACCTACCAAGAAGCCAAAGAGTGCATTTATCAGCACTTATCAAAGGAAACAGAACCTGTTGTATTAGTTGGTTTATCCTTAGGGGCCGCACTTGCATTAGAATTGTCAAGTTACGATCTGCCAAATCTTCAGGCCTTGGTTTTGTCAGGATGTCCACTGAAATTAGCGGGAAACATCCCTTTTTATATTCAATCTCTGATATTTAAACTACTCCCAAAAAGGATATTTGAGAAGCAGGGAGCAGACAAATCGCTTTTAGTTGGAGTATCTGAAGAATTAAAAACACTTGATTTAAGAGAGATTGCAAAGAATTGTTCATATCCAACTTTGTTAATCTGTGGTAGTCAGGATAAGCCTAATCTAAAGTCTATGAAAGGTCTGCAACAACTGATTCCAAATTCTCAGTTTCAGATTATTCCTGATGGACCTCATGTTCTGAATAGGGCCAAACCAAAAGAGTTTGCAGAAATAACTAGATGTTTTCTTGAATTGCAGAAATAAGTTTGATAAAATATTATTGAGATTGATATTATAATTTCAGGAGAAAATCATGAACAAACGTCATATATTAAAACTAGGCCTAGTTTCTTTACCTGTCCTTGCTCTGTTTTTACAACCTGTTGTGGCAGATGAAAGTATCCATTTTTCGAGCTGTAAGGAAGCTTGGGAGAATGGATATGCAGATATTCATAAGGGAGAACCAGGTTATTCTGCTACTCTGGATAAGGATCATGATGGAATCGCTTGTGAATCGAAGAATGCGCCTAAGGGAGTTTTAAAAGAGAAAAAGACGAGTACATCTCAATCTAACAACAATGTAGCACCAAATAGTGCAGCACCTGCTCCTAGTGCAGAAGCTGTAAGTGGTTGGGTTCGTCAAAATGGATCTTGGTACTATTTTTCTGCAAATGGGAAACCAGTAATAAATACTTGGCAGGGTGCATACTACCTCAAATCAGATGGAAGAATGGCTGAGAATGAGTGGGTATACGATAACTATTACCAAGCTTGGTATTACCTCAAATCAGATGGTTCCTATGCACGCAATACATGGCAAGGAAGTTACTATCTCAAATCAGATGGTAAGATGGCTCATAATGAATGGATTTATGATTCTTACTACAAAGCCTGGTATTACCTCAAATCAGATGGATCTTATGCGCATAATGCTTGGCAAGGTGCATACTACCTCAAGTCAAATGGTAAAATGGCTCAGAGTGAATGGGTTTATGATTCTTCTTACCAATCTTGGTACTATTTAAAATCAGATGGATCTTATGCTCGTAATGCATGGCAAGGAAACTACTACCTCAAATCAGATGGTAAAATGGCAAAAAATGAGCGAGTTGATGGCGGACGCTACTATGTAGACGCCTCTGGTTTGTGGAAACCATAGAATAGAAAAAATTTGGGAAATCAATGCAAACCTTTGCACTGATTGGCAGATTTTGTTATACTAGTACTGTAAGCATTTTCAATTGAGAATAAGGAGAAAAAGATGAGTCAAAAGATTATTGGGATTGACCTTGGTGGGACATCTATCAAGTTTGCTATTTTAACGCTGGAAGGAGAAATCCAAGAAAAATGGTCTATCAAGACTAACATTTTGGATGAAGGAAGCCATATCGTAGACGATATGATTGAATCGATTCAACACCGTTTGGGCTTGCTTAGATTGTCTGCTGCAGATTTTCGTGGAATTGGTATGGGTTCACCTGGTGTGGTTGACCGTGAAAAAGGAACTGTTATCGGTGCCTATAACCTCAACTGGAAAACTCTTCAACCAATCAAAGAAAAAATGGAAAAAGCCTTGGGTATTCCATTCTTTATCGACAATGACGCCAACGTAGCTGCTCTTGGTGAGCGTTGGATGGGTGCTGGTGAAAACCAACCAGACGTTGTCTTTATGACACTTGGTACAGGTGTTGGTGGCGGTATCGTGGCAGAAGGGAAATTGCTCCACGGTGTTGCTGGTGCTGCAGGTGAACTTGGACATATCACAGTTGACTTTGACCAACCAATCGCATGTACGTGTGGTAAAAAAGGCTGTCTTGAGACAGTAGCTTCAGCTACAGGGATTGTCAACTTGACTCGTCGTTATGCAGATGAGTACGAAGGCGATGCAGAGTTGAAACGCTTGATTGACGACGGTGAAGAAGTAACTGCTAAAACTGTCTTTGATTTGGCAAAAGAAGGGGATGACCTTGCTTTGATCGTTTACCGTAACTTCTCACGTTACTTGGGTATTGCATGTGCCAACATCGGTTCAATCCTAAACCCATCAACAATCGTTATCGGTGGAGGGGTATCAGCTGCAGGAGATTTCCTTCTTCAGGGAGTGCAAAAGGTTTACGATGAAAATACCTTCCCTCAAGTTCGCACAACAACTAAATTGGCTCTTGCAACTTTAGGAAATGACGCTGGAGTTATCGGTGCTGCGTCCCTTGTCTTGCAATAAGAAATAAAAAGGAGAAAATCACTTTCTTGAAGCGAGTGATTTTCCTCCTTTCTTTTTTTATGCTATACTAGTTAAGACAATAATTGAGGTGAGAGTAAATGACAAAAGCAGATAAAATTTTTAAAGAAAATATTGAGCGAATTCTCAATGAAGGTGTCTTTTCAGAACAAGCTCGTCCCAAGTATAAGGATGGAACAGTGGCTAACTCTAAGTACATCACAGGTGCTTTTGCAGAGTATGATTTGTCTAAGGGTGAATTTCCAATCACGACTTTGCGTCCCATTGCTATCAAATCAGCTATCAAAGAAGTGCTCTGGATTTATCAAGACCAGACAAATAGCCTAGAAGTTCTCAATGACAAGTACAATGTTCACTACTGGAATGATTGGGAAGTCGGAGACACAGGTACTATTGGGGAGCGTTATGGGGCTGTGGTTAAGAAGCACGACATCATCAATAAAATCCTCAAACAGTTGGAAGCCAATCCTTGGAACCGTCGCAATATCATCTCGCTTTGGGATTATCAGGCCTTTGAGGAGACAGACGGCCTCCTTCCATGTGCCTTTCAGACCATGTTTGATGTCCGTCGAGTAGATGGGGACATCTATCTAGATGCGACCTTGACCCAGCGTTCTAATGATATGCTGGTAGCACACCACATCAATGCCATGCAGTATGTGGCGCTTCAAATGATGATTGCTAAACACTTTGGATGGAAAGTAGGGAAATTCTTCTACTTTATCAATAACCTTCATATCTACGACAATCAATTTGAACAAGCGGAGGAATTGCTCCGTCGTCAACCTTCAAACTGCCAACCACGCTTGGTCTTGAATGTACCAGATAAGACTAACTTTTTTGATATTAAAGCAGAAGATTTTGAGTTGGTTGATTATGATCCAGTGAAACCTCAGTTGAAGTTTGACCTAGCTATTTAAGAACATAAAAAGAAGTTGGAAAAACCAACTTCTTTTTTGTTTATTAACGTGATACGCGACGGCGAGCTGCTTTTTTACGGTTTTCTTCGATGAAAGCTGCTTTTTGTTCTTCTGGTTCAATCACTTTCTTTTTGAATGCGTATACTGCACCTGCAACAGCAGCAACAGTTCCTGCAACACCTGTTACGAGACCTTTAGCAAATCCTTTAGCCATGAGTCTTCCTCCTTTTATTTATAAATCAGACGGAAATAGCTCAAGAGATAGCATTTTTCTGCCTGTCTATTTTGTGATATAATAATAGTAACGAAAAAATGGGAATTTTTCAAGGAAAAACGATGAAAAGCAAAATAATTGTGATTGTTGGTCCAACAGCTGTTGGAAAGACTGCACTTGCCATTGAAGTTGCTCAGCGATTTAATGGAGAAGTAGTTAGTGGAGATAGCCAACAAGTCTACCGAGGCCTAGATATTGGGACTGCCAAGGCTAGTCCGGAGGAGCAGGCAACTGTCCCTCATCATTTGATTGATGTGAGAGATGTAACCGAGTCTTACTCGGCTTTTGATTTTGTTTCAGAAGCTAAAGTAGCCATCGAGAATATTCAAAGTCGAGGTAAGCATGCTATTATTGCAGGTGGGACAGGTCTTTATATCCAGAGTCTGCTAGAAGGATATCATTTAGGTGGGGAGACACCACATGAGGACATTTTAGCTTATCGTGCTAGTCTAGAGCCTTTTTCAGATGAGGAGTTAGCCCAGCTCCTAGAGCAAGCAGGCCTTGAAATTCCCCAATTTAATCGTCGTCGTGCCATGCGTGCCTTGGAAATTGCCCATTTTGGTCAAGATTTGGAAAATCAAGAAAGTCCTTATGAAGCTCTGATTATCTGCTTGGACGATGAGCGCAGTCAATTGTATGAACGGATTAACCATCGTGTGGATTTGATGTTTGAAGCTGGACTATTGGATGAGGCCAAGTGGTTGTTTGAGCATTATCCAGATGTGCAGGCTGCTAAAGGTATTGGCTACAAGGAACTTTTTCCTTATTTTCGAGGGGAGCAAAGTTTGGAGGAGGCTAGTGATAGTCTCAAGCAGGCGACTCGTCGTTTTGCCAAGCGTCAGTTGACCTGGTTCCGTAACCGCATGCAGGTAACCTTTTATCAGATTGGAGAATCTGGTGTGAAAGAGCGTATTTTCAGCCAGATTGAGGAGTTTTTAGATGATTGAAACGGAGAAAAAAGAAGAGCGTGTCCTGCTGATTGGTGTTGAACTCCAGGGCATGGATAATTTTGACCTTTCCATGGAAGAACTGGCTAGTTTGGCTAAAACGGCAGGGGCAGTTGTAGTCGATAGTTACAGACAAAAACGTGAAAAGTATGATTCTAAGACCTTTGTCGGTTCTGGTAAGTTAGAAGAGATTGGTCAAATGGTGGATGCAGAAGAAATCACAACTGTCATCGTCAACAACCGTCTGACTCCTCGTCAAAATGTCAATTTAGAAGAAGTCCTTGGTGTGAAGGTTATTGACCGCATGCAGTTGATTTTAGATATCTTTGCCATGAGAGCTCGAAGCCATGAAGGCAAACTCCAAGTTCATCTAGCGCAGCTCAAGTATCTCTTGCCTCGTTTGGTTGGTCAGGGGATTATGCTCAGCCGTCAGGCAGGGGGAATTGGCTCCCGTGGACCTGGTGAAAGTCAGCTAGAACTCAACCGTCGAAGCGTTCGCAACCAAATTACTGATATCGAGCGTCAACTCAAAGTCGTTGAGAAAAATCGGGCGACAGTTCGAGAAAAACGCTTGGAGTCAAGCACCTTTAAAATCGGTCTAATCGGTTACACCAATGCTGGTAAGTCAACTATCATGAACACCTTGACCAGCAAGACCCAGTATGAGGCAGATGAGCTGTTTGCGACTCTGGATGCGACTACTAAGAGCATCCATCTTGGTGGCAATCTTCAGGTGACTTTAACTGATACCGTTGGATTTATTCAAGATCTGCCGACAGAGTTGGTATCTAGTTTCAAGTCGACCTTGGAAGAAAGCAAGCATGTAGACCTCTTGGTCCATGTTATTGATGCCAGCAATCCTTATCACGAGGAACATGAAAAAACGGTCCTCTCCATCATGAAAGACTTAGACATGGAGGATATTCCTCGCCTAACCCTTTATAACAAAGCAGATTTGGTGGAAGATTTCACGCCTACTCAAACGCCTTATGCATTGATTTCTGCTAAGTCTAAAGATAGTCGTGAACAGCTGCAGGCTTTACTGCTAGATAAGATCAAGGAAATTTTTGAACCCTTTACTCTGCGCGTGCCTTTTTCTAAGTCCTACAAGATTCACGACTTAGAAAGTGTTGCTATCCTAGAAGAGCGTGACTACCAAGATGATGGCGAGGTCATCACAGGCTACATTTCTGAGAAAAATAAATGGAGATTAGAAGAATTTTATGACTGATATCAAAACTTTAGCACTCAAGTATGGTGGCTATACAAGTCTAGACAAGGTCTATCTGGACCAGCTTTTAGCTGGTAGGTCTGAAGAGGAGCAGCTAGCTCTCATCACCCCTCCACCAAGCGTGGTCAATGCTTACTTTGCAGAACTCTACCAGAAAAAGAGTCCTCAAGCTGCGACAGATTATTTTGCGGAAGTAAGTCAGGAGCTGAATCTATACAATGTTGAGCCAAGTTTCACTGAAGAAAGCAAACCTTTTATCCGCCTCAATCTCTCAGGAAAGTCTTTTGGTTTTTGCTATGAGAGAGAAGGCCTTGGTCGCATTTTTTCAGAAGTTGAGGAAGCAATTACGGATGACTTACTTTTTGAAATTGCACAAATTTTCCCTCACCAGCTAGTCTTTGAGGAGTCTGATAAGATTTACATGAAGGCTGTCGGAGAAGAGGATGTTGTTAAAGTCGAAAATCTTACAGCCTTGACAGATTTGGAAAGTTTGGCAGATGGTCGCAAGCGTCTCAAAGGATACAGCCAAGAGGATTTGCTACAAGAAGCTAAATCTTTCTCTGGCAAGTTTTATTATCGCTCAGAAAACCGCACCGCTATGTTATATTTTGATTAATTAGAAAGTATCGAATGGATATTCAATTTTTAGGAACGGGGGCTGGTCAGCCCTCTAAAGCCCGCAATGTTTCAAGTCTCGCTCTGAAACTCTTGGACGAGATTAACGAAGTTTGGCTCTTTGACTGTGGAGAAGGAACGCAAAATCGCATTCTGGAAACTACAATTCGACCACGTAAGGTCAGCAAAATCTTTATCACCCACTTGCACGGAGACCATATCTTTGGTTTGCCAGGTTTTCTCTCTAGTCGTGCTTTTCAGGCTAATGAAGAGCAGACTGATTTGGAAATCTATGGTCCCAAAGGCATCAAGTCTTTTGTCTTGACCAGCCTTCGTGTATCGGGTTCTCGTTTGCCTTACCGTATTCATTTTCATGAGTTTGAGCAGGATTCCCTAGGGAAAATCCTTGAAACGGATAAGTTTACCGTTTATGCAGAAGAGTTGGATCACACTATTTTCTGTGTCGGTTATCGTGTCATGCAAAAGGACCTTGAAGGGACCTTGGATGCTGAGAAACTAAAGGCTGCTGGTGTCCCATTTGGCCCGCTCTTTGGAAAAATCAAAAACGGTCAGGATGTCATCCTAGAAGACGGCACCGAGATCAAGTCAGCAGACTATATCTCAGCCCCACGACCTGGTAAGATTATCACCATTTTGGGAGATACTCGTAAAACAGACGCCAGTGTCCACCTAGGTGTCAATGCGGATGTCCTTGTCCATGAGTCAACTTATGGCAAGGGTGATGAGAAGATTGCCCGTAATCACGGTCACTCAACCAATATGCAGGCTGCGCAGGTTGCAACAGAAGCGGGAGCCAAACGACTCTTGCTCAACCATATCAGCGCCCGTTTTCTTTCAAAAGACATTAGCCAGCTTAAGAAAGATGCTGCAACGATTTTTGAAAATGTCCATGTAGTTAAAGATTTGGAAGAAGTGGAAATCTAGAAGATTGAGAAAGGATAAGGATGCGTACTGTTCTCATTACGGGAGCTAGCGGAGGTCTAGCCCAAGAAATGGTCAAACTCTTGCCAGATGACCAACTCATCTTACTCGGCAGAGATAAGGAAAAACTAGCTCAACTATACGGAAATCATCCTCAGGCAGAATTGGTCGAGATGGACATTACCGATGCTCAAGCCCTAGAAGACCTAGTAGCTGAACTTTACCAGCGCTATGGAAAGATTGATGTTTTGATTAATAACGCAGGATATGGGATTTTTGAGGATTTCGATAAGATTTCTAATAAAGATATTCATCAGATGTTTGAGGTTAACACCTTTGCTTTGATGAATCTGTCTCGTTTGGTTGCTTCTCGTATGAAGGAAATCCGAAAAGGACATATCATCAATATCGTCAGCATGGCAGGATTGATAGCGACTAGCAAGTCCAGTCTCTACTCAGCGACCAAATTTGCGGCCATTGGTTTTTCAAATGCTTTACGTCTCGAACTCATGCCCTATGGTGTCTATGTGACGACTGTTAATCCAGGACCTATCCGTACAGGATTTTTTGACCAGGCAGACCCAGATGGGACCTACCTCAAATCGGTCGACCGCTTCCTACTCGAGCCAGATGCAGTAGCTAAAAAAATTGTTAAGACCATAGGAAAAAACAAACGCGAGCTCAATCTCCCAGCCTTGCTAAATTTAGCCCATAAATTTTATACTCTCTTTCCTAAGTTAGCAGATAAGTTAGCTGGGGAGACTTTTAATTATAAGTAAAATCTCACTCACACCTCAAAAGTTAGTCTAAAAAACTGGCTCTTGGGGTGTTTTTTGTGAAATTTCACCAAGTATTGCAAATCAATTCTTAAAGTAGTATACTAGAAATATCGTTTATGAAAACGTTTGCGTTTTTATTAATTATAGGAGACAAGACATGGAATTAACAGCCATTTATCATAGACCAGAATCAGAGTATGCTTATCTTTATAAAGAAAATCAGTTGCATATCCGAATCAGAACAAAGAAAGATGATATTCAAAAGGTCATTTTGCATTATGGTGATCCCTTTATTTTCATTGAGGATAAGTATGAAGCCAAGAAGGAAATGACCAAAGTAACCTCAGATGCCTTGTTTGATTATTGGCAGGTTACAGTCTCGGTTCATTTTGCACGGATTCAGTATCTCTTTGAACTCCTTGATAAGGAAGACAAGGGTGTCTACTATGGTGATAAGGGTTGTGTAGAATATACTCAAGAAAACTTGGATGCTGATGGAAATGGCTTTAAACTTCCTTACATTCACGAAATCGATGGTTGCCAGGTTCCTAGCTGGGTTTCAGAAGCTGTGTGGTATCAGATTTTCCCTGAACGCTTCGCTAATGGAAATCCTAGATTGACTCCTGATGGAGCTCGAGAGTGGGATGCAGAGATTTCCCCGGGTAGAGATGACTTTTTTGGTGGAGATTTGCAAGGAATTATCGACCACCTAGACTATCTAAAAGACTTGGGAATCACAGGACTTTACCTATGTCCGATTTTTGAAGCGACGACCAATCACAAGTATGATACAACGGATTATTTTGAAATTGATCGTCATTTTGGAGATAAGGAAGTCTTTCGTAATCTAGTCGATGAAGCTCATAAACGGGGCATCAAGATTATGCTAGATGCGGTGTTTAATCATATCGGCTATCAGTCGGCTCAGTGGCAAGATGTTCTGAAGAATGGAGAAAAGTCAGCTTATAAGGATTGGTTCCATATTCAAGAATTTCCAATTACTGAGTATAAGCTTAAGAAGGCCAGAGAATTACCTTATCATACCTTTGCCTTTGCTAGCTATATGCCTAAGTTAAACACAGCCAACCCGGAAGTTAAAGAATTTCTTTTAAGTGTTGCGACCTATTGGATTGAGAATTTTGATATTGATGCTTGGCGCTTGGACGTTGCCAATGAAATCGACCACCAGTTTTGGAGAGATTTTAGAAAGGCAGTTCTGGCTAAAAAGCCTGATTTGTATATTTTAGGTGAAATCTGGCATACTTCACAACCTTGGCTAAAAGGGGATGAGTTCCATGCAGTTATGAACTACCCACTTTCTGAAAGTATCAAAGACTATTTCTTGCGTCAGCATAAAAAGACAGAGCAGTTTATTTCAGAAATCAATAGCC
>ERZ772904.509-NODE-509-length-11447-cov-3.13106_pt1 | contig 11447 bp, 20 predicted proteins | sample MGYA00512122_ERZ772904 | MGnify/ENA primary metagenome ERZ772904 (study PRJEB29015, sample SAMEA2738104) | human oral metagenome | biome: human oral; feature: human-associated habitat; material: saliva | place: China | collected 2269 ... | reverse complement strand
CGAAAAGACCAACAGGCCCACCACCTATAATGGTGATATCATATAGTTCAGACATAGCTTCTCCTTAATTCATTTCTATCTTTTTATTCTATCATATTTTCTACCAAAATATGATAAAAAGCTTAAAGCCCTTGATACAGCTATTTCTTGGACAGTATAGATTGTAATTTGTGGACTTTTTTAGGAACTTTTTAAATTTTCGAGAACTTTTTCAAAAATGGAAACAGTCCTTTTTTTGCTATCTTTTGATAAGTGACTGTATGTGTCCATAGTCATTGAAATTTTAGAATGTCCTAGTCTTGTTTGAATTTCTTTATACCCTACACCAGCATTTAGTAAGATACTAGCATGTGTATGGCGAAAAGCGTGAAAACTTAGACGAGGACAATCAGCGCCTTGTAAATGCTTTTCAAGTCTAAAACGTAGTCCACCAGCTTCCCTATATTCATCAAAAGTATTAGGGAACACTTTTTCAAAAGTCGTGCCTATTTCTCTCCCTAATTGTGCTTGTCGGGTTTTATAAAGGCGGAGCATTAATACCGTTTTATTGTCTAAGTCAATTACTCTTATACTTGATTTAGTCTTAGGACTAGTAACTTCTTTTGTCATGGTTAGAGTTTTAGTAACTTCTAATATACCATTTTGTAAGTCAATATCAGACCATTCTAGGGCTAGACATTCACGGATACGCAAACCAGTTGCTAAAAGCGTCTTATAAAGTACCGTATCATAGAAATTTTTGTAAGTATTAGGTAACTGATCTAGATAAGCTAAGAATTTTTTTAAATTCTCATCATCAAGATATTTCAATGTCTTTTCTTCTTTTGGTTTGCAACGTGGAACAATGATATCAGTAGCTGGATTTCTAGAAATTACTTGTAGTGAGACTGCATAAGACATTATACGCTTATTTAAAGCGTGTAAATGGTGGTATTGTTGATACCCTTTTCCAAGTTGGTTATAATCTTTAGCCCATTTGTTTACCTGGTGCTGAATGATAGCAGGGGTTATTCTGTCAAGTTTATAATTTCCAAAAGCTGGTAGTAGGTATTTTCTTATGTTAGTTTTTGTACCTACTAGGGTACTATATTTAACTGTATGACAGTAGTTTTCTAACCAAAGATCCGTCAATTCTTGATATGTGGTAACTTTAACCACTTTTTTAATGGTAGAACCGTTTTTTTCAAATTCTACTTTAGACTGAATAGCTTTGGACTTCAATTCTTTCTTTGTACGTGCTGAAATAGTGGTTTTAACCTTTTTTCCAGTCACTTGGTCAATACCAAGATAAACACTAGCACGGTATACTATTGAACCATCTTTTTTTGTGTATTGTGAAATATTCATAGTTTTCCTTTCCATCAGCAGGCAAGCAATTAGAAAGACTTTGAATAATTACTATGCTACAAGGTCACAGAATGCCCTGTATTCAATTTTAATGAGTCAGACGGTAAATAATATCAAGATTAGAAGAAGGGCGAAAATAGGGCTTATATGGAGTTTTAATTATTATTTTCTATTCTATCTTGCAAAATAGTAACTTTTTCTTTTAAATCAGCCACCTTTGCCAGGTCACTATTACGCTCGTTTATATAGTAATTTATTTCGTTGTGAGCTTTTTGAATTTTGGAAGGTGTTAAGGAATTAAAATATTCAATCATTCTATTACAGAATTGAGCATTCGCATTGTAGTATCTAATCTCTGCTTGATATAGTATTAAATCAAACTTATCTTTATTCCACGTTGGAAAGTCAATATCAAGGTTTGTAGGATATTGTTTTACTGAATGAATATCCCACAAATCAATATATTTATCAGAGATTTTTCTACCTTCTTCAGTTAATACTGTTTTTTCGCCATCGTCAATAAGTAACCCTTTTTCTTTAAATTGCTTAGTCAATTTTTCAGCGTTTAAATTATAGGTGAAAAAGAAATACTTTGGAATTGTTATGGTAGATTTTCTTCCTGTTTTTGTTTTTCCCCACCAGACTAAGAGAAGAAGTTCTCGTAATTTATACCCCTCTTGTGTGATGTAAGAATCGTCATATTTTGGGAAGTCATAACTTCTTCCGTAAAATTCAAACATGTTTGGATTAGTGGTTAATAATTCGTAATACTTTGGTGTCCAGTATTCGGAATCATTTGTAGCTGAAATTGTAACATTAAGTGATTCAGGTAAGGAATCTTTTTTCTTTCCAGATAAAAAACTAAATAATCCCATTTTGGTTACTCCTTGTTGTTGATCATTGAGATAGTTGATATTAATTAAGAATGAAATATTACTGAAAAAGAATAGTTTCTAGTGTTCCATTACCTTTAGAAAAAACGTTAATGCCAAAATTCTTAAATAAAGAGTCTTCTACTTGATCAACTAGATCATTTCTAAACTGTACAGGCATATCTGAAAGGTTAAAATCGGATCTGATTAATTCGACTTCATCTAAAAAAGCAGTTGGTAATGTATCTTTATCATATTCATGATAAGGAAACCCTGGTAAATACTCATCGTTAATTACAAATAGATATTCTATAAATTTTGTGATATTTTTCCCTCTACTAATTTCAATAAGTAAAAAGCATGGTTCAGGTTTTACTCCATTCTTTTTCCAAGTTTTTTGAACATCCTTTATACTATCGAAATTTATAAATCCAGATTTAACTTTGACCTCATAAGGCCAAAAATCAAAAAACTCAGTTGGACTTACCTCTAAATAATTACAAAGTTTATCTATGGTTTGGGAACTGATTTTATCAGTATTATTATTTGAAATTTTTGAAATTGTAGAACGAGCTATACCAGTGTCTGTAAATAACTGAGTAGCTGAAATACCTCTATCAATCATTAATTTTGCTAAATTATTTCTAAGCATGCAAATCCTCCTTTATATCATTGTAGCTTATGCGCTAACTTTTTTCAAGTTTTTTTGTTTTTTTCTTGACAGTCAATTTAAATAGTGTATAATAAAAGAAAAGGTGTAGCGTTAGCGCTTCATTTTTTACGAGTTTAGAAAAAAAGGAGGTTTAAAACTATGAAAAATAATTTCCGTGTTATCTTAGCTAAGCAACGAAAGAAAACGTCTGAAGTTGCAGAAGCCACTGGAATTTCAAAGAGCACACTAATAGCATTATACTATGAACGTGCAAAGAGTCCGACATTGGATACATTGATAAAAGTATCTAACTATCTTGGAGTTACGATTGATGAACTGCTAAATGTAGTGGACTAAATGAAGACATTATTATTCTTTGCTTGCTACCTATGGCAGTATCAACGGTTTCTAGATTATTTCCCTGTAATTCTAGGAAGTTGCATCTCTTTGGTACTGCTTTAGGTGGCAGGCACTATCAGATGACAGAAAGGAGAATATATCGAAAATACTACTTTATATTTACAGATTTCTTATATGGTGCTTCGCCACTGGAGATTGACCTAATAGGAATAATGTTCCGACCAGAATATAGAAATTGAGAAAAGAATGAAACCAAACCGATATCCGTATAGTGAAAAAAAGGGCAGACCTTGATAAAGGCATATCCTGAATTAGTATTGAATATCAATAAGATTGATATTGGAAATATACAAGCGAAAAATATATTTGGAAAAATTTGAGGAGTGGAGGATAAATATGACCGAAGAAGAAACAATTGAATTATTGGAATTCTTAATGACAGACTATGGACGAGGTTATCTAGCTGGAGTAGTTAACGGGATGTCAATACTTTTGAAAGTTTTTAAAAAAGCAGAGTAAGTACCCTACTTTCATCAATTTATTTTGGTAACTTGTCTACAACTTTTTGTAGTTCTGTGATACCATCAATGGCTCTAGCGATATTCTGGAAATCAAGTTCGCCTGTAAGGAATTTTGAAGTGATATCTACTTGCTGGCTTTGTTTTAAGGCATCCAGTTTTAATTCATGCTCTTTTTCAAGCCTCTGTAATTCGCTTTCAGATTGTGCCTTTAATTCTTTTATTTTGGAATCAGTTTGATGTTTATTTGCGAGATAAACAAGAAACGCAGGGACGCATGAAGTTAAAAAAGTTATCAAAATTTGATTAGTGTCCATAGACTTTCCTCCTTTCTATTGAAATTTTGACTAAAACGGTGAGAGGTCCTAGTCAAGATATATTATAACATAACAAACAGAAACTCACAACATATTGTGAATGCGAGTGATTATTTTACAACATATTGTGTTTAGAGGTAAAAAAATGTGGGAAAAATTAAATAAAATCATGCAGGAGAGAGATTTAAACGGTAGTCAGTTATCTAAAATGGCTGGAGTTAATCGTAGTTTCTTTTCTGACTTAAAGTCTGGGAAGGTAAAATATCTTTCTTGGCCAAATATGTGCAAAATAGCTGATGCACTGGAAGTAAGCTTAGATGAATTTAGATAACAAAAAAAGTCACTTGCTGAAAGTTTGGCGACCAAGGCAAGCGACAAATTAGAGAGTATAGATATTTTTTCTATACTCAAATTATAACAAAATTTAGCTATTTTATCAATCATAACTAATAGCAGGCAAGCAATTAGAAAGATTTTTGAATGTGAGGTGCTGACATGAGCATTCTGAGGCTTTGTTCAGCAACTCAATAGATAATTACTCATGAAATGAATTTAGAAGAGGACAGAAAAATGACTAAAAATATTAACGACATGACAAACAAAGAATTTAACAACTTATTGAGTGATATTGAGGAAAAAGCACCAAAGCTATTTCTCATTCTCAAAGACTTTGTAAATAAGAAATTTTCGTCTGAAGAAGTTGATAAGTTACTTTCAATGAATAGTGAAGATCAGTTACGTTTTATCAACTCTTACCAAGCTAGAGCATAGAGCGGAGATATTGGCATGAATGAACTAGATTTAACTAATACACAGTCAATTATCTTGCTTTTGGTTATGGCAGTGATGCTCATACTTTTAAAGCGTATGGAGAGCCACAGACGTTCCGATATTAAGCAAGTAGAAGAAACACCAAGTGATGAGTTAAGCCCTTGCTATGGGCGTTATATTCAGCTAGGAATGGTAGGAAGAGGTGATTAAGTATGTTTAGTTTAAGTAAAGAAAGTGAGCATGACCTAGCACACGGTATTCTGGATTTAATAGAAAAATACCATGAAGTTAGAGAAATACCTAAACCACGGTTGACTGGTTTAATGTCAGCCAAGGAAGTTATGGAAGAATTGGATATTAAATATAAAACCTTGCAAAAGTGGGAGGAAAATGGTCTAAGACGATACCAACCACCACTTGAAGATACCAGGAAAGTATACTATAAAGTTACCGATCTATTGAAATTTTTGGGGGTGGAAAATGGGTAGATATAACGTACACCCAGCACAAGTTCGTGGGCATTACCATGATGTCAAAAATTATAAGGAACGTGTTGAGTCAGCAGAGCAGTTGAAAGAACAAAAGAGATTGAAGAAGTTAAGGAAGAAACGTGGAAGGTGAGGCTATGAGATTGATAGATTTAACTTTACCTACTCAACAGTTACCTTTATTCAATTTCTTAAAGAACAAACCTACACGAGTTTTTAGGAATGGAGATTTTTACAAGTTCATCTACTATGAACCAGTAGGAGAAGCACTAACAACTTTTTCTCATGAGGGTATCTATTTATCCTTAAAGGACGAAAACATGGATCTAGAGGGTTGGGAACTTGTTAGAGATATACAGATAGCTTTAGCAAGTCCAGAATTACTAAAAGTCCTTGAAAACATGGAAGCATACACTTTGAGTAAAAACAGACAAGGTTTTGGTTTGGAGTTGAAAGATTGGATTTTCAATTTAATTTGTAACGGTATTTATACTAAAAATGAAACTGCTGCATTGGTACGCTTGCTATTTGTGAATGGATATAGTTTTGAGCAAGTAGTTGACTTATTCGCTGCAATAACCAAACGAAAAGAATTGGCAAGCTATTTTATAGAAGTAGCAAATAGATTATACAAGGAGGTGGAATTTGAATATCATAGACAATTTAAAACAAATTGTGAAAATGAATTGGACGGAAAATGACTTTGGGTGTTCCAAACTAAAAGCAGACTACAAAAAGCAACTTTCGAATATCTGGCAATTGGATAGCTTGAATAAAATACGCTACGACAAAAGAGAGGTATTTGTACCTAATAGCGAAATCATGTATATTGCAGATAAAAACGGTAAAGAAGTTAACTTCATATCGGCTTATTTAAAAGAGTCAAAGAGTGGAGAAATAAGTATTTCTTATGATAAAAGCTTTCCAGCTTTTGCAAAAATGGTAATTGATTATTTACTAGGACGGTATGTCTTCTATGATGGCAAACTGTACGATGTAAATAATAAACAAGCTAAACTGATTGACGATATTACATTGATTAGTTTGTATGGTTTCAAACATGGCACAGAATTTATTTTGGATATTCTTAAAGGGATTGATCTACACAGTCATGTAGAACCAGTGAGAAAGTTAGAACCATATCAAATTGCAGGGAATGATTTTATCATTGATTTAAAAAATCATACAGTTACACGTACCACTTTGAGTGATGATACTTCATTTTTTAAATTTTATCCAGTTGATTATGAAACTGCAAAAGCAAGTAAAAAAATGGCTGATAAATTTTTAAACTATGTCATTGATGATCCAGATAGTTTTCACAATGCACAATTACAAGCCTACTACATGGCACAAGTGGCAAGTGGATTAAGAAGTAAGACAAACTTCTTTGTATCTAAGTCTGGAGTTAGGACTGGTAAAGGTTTGCGCCATATCGCCTTATCTGGATTGTTTAATAAAATTGATGTGGAATTGGATAACTTAATAGCACGAGGCTTTGACTCTTTGAATGCTTGGGCGTTATTCTCTGGTGGAGAAATGGCTTTAGCTACTGAGCAGGGCGATATTGTAGGCGATAAGGTAGAACGTGTATTAAAGATTATTGCTACTGAAAAAACACACGTAGCAAGAAATGTTGGTGGTAACCAAGGCTTAGTATATCTTACTAGCGTTTTATGTATTGATACAAATAGAAATGTCTCCCTTTCAGATGAAATGAATGGGCGAAAAATATTGATCCAGTACAAAAACCGTCCAGATGGTGAAACAGATATGGAACGTGAAGAAATCTTCGAAGAGTATTGGCAGGCGTTCACACAGTCAGATAAAACACCAAAAATTGAAGGGTGTATTGGTTTTCTGTTGACGAGTCTTGACTATTTCAATAAGCAAGGTAAGAAGTTTATTTGGAAAGATGTAGAACTCTACAATGGAGACGAGGCGTTAGATGATTTTCAAATTGCTTTAATCAATCTACTACGTGATATGAAATTTGTACCGAAAACTGGAAATCATAATTTAAATGAGCTGTATAAAACAACGTATGGTAAAAACAATAATCAAGCAGGTAAGGCACTGACAACTATTGGAGTTGAAAGAAAACGTAGAAGAATTGATGGACATGATATTAGTGGATATGTGATTGGTAATCTAAAGAGATTTAAAACATTTATTCTTGAAGAAGAAAAAGAAAAAGAATTAAAAGTAGATCTTTCTATATTTTAATGAAAATCAACGCACTAGTCGCACCAGTGTCGCATAACTAGTTGTGCGATACTTTAAACCAATAGCGACAAGGGTTTGAGATTATCAACGCACTAGTCGCACAACTTTACAGGGGGTTAAAAAATAAAAAAAGTAGATACTAATTTTTTAAAAATAGTATATATAAAGTGGTGCGACTTGTGCGACATAGTGCAACTCCTTTAAAATCAATAGGTTAGGGGTCGCACAACTAGTCGCACAACCCCTTGCATAGTGGTGCGACAAGAAAGGATAAACAACATGAAAATTAAATTATTTCACTATCAAAGATGGCAGAAACCATTGGAGGATTTTGAAAAAGAAGTCGATGACTTCATGGCAACAGTTGAAGTGGTAGATGTGAAATATTCAACATCTAGCATTGGAGATAGTAGCATTATGGATATAATTGATGGAGTATTGGTGATTTATAAATGAAAGGATAGTGACCATGAAAAATACTGATTTTAAAGCATTTTTAGAAGATAACTTTATTATTTTCAATAAAAATGATATAATAGATATGAAGAAGTTACCACAGTTTGGTAGTGTAACATTCACAGTCCAAGATGGAAGAATAGTCCAGATTGAGACTACAATTAAAGAAAAATAGCTGACTAGAAAACTAGAGGCGTAACATTAAGTGAATTACTTTGTGTTGCGCCTCTTTTTATTTTAAGAAAGAGGAATTAATGAGGAATAAAGATCCAGTGATTTAAGTTTTAGAGAAAATCAAACACGAATAATTAGAAAAGAAGATGAGGAATAAAAAAATGGAAACACTACAAACCATTGAAACAAAAATTAATAAATTAATTGAACAAAACCAAAAAGATATCACACAAGCTGAAGCAGAATTGGCTAAGAGTTTTCAAGCGATTGAAAAAGCTAATGCAGAAATTTTAAAGGCACAGAAAGAAATCAATTCTGAAAAATACACGAAAGCTAAGACAGATCTATGGACTGCTGAACATTCTAAAGAGTTTTATGAAGAGCGTTTACGAATGCTAACCAAAGAACCCTTGATGGAGTACGCAGAGTTTCATGAAATGGTAAATAATCTTGAAAGACTTGCTGATGAGGAACAGCGTACATACTTTGAACCATTGGCACGTCAGATTGAAGAAACATTAAAAATCGGTGATGAAGCATATCAAAAGGCGCAGAAAGCTGACGCCTTGATGAAGAAACTGGATAAAGATATTTCCAAGGGTGTAGATCGTTATCGTAGAAGAGAAGATGGCGCAGTGTATAGCCACTTCATGAATGGTTTAAGTTATCACCCCCAATACGCAGTTTATCATGAACAAGACGGGCTAAAAGAATTGATTAAGCGTTATAAAAAAACTGCTGATATTCAATAATCATTGACAGAAAGATATTGGTAACAGTAATGGAAAACAAATTTGAATTGGGTAGTTATTGGAATAAGCTACAACAAGGTGCAGAGATTGAACGTCAAAAGCGTGCAGAAGAAGATACTAAGCGGTGGCAGGAAGAACATGATAGGCTCATGGAACATCAAGCAGAAATGAACGCTTGGTCACAAAGGCTAAACTATGCTTTCAAAGAGAAAAGAGAGAAAGCTAAAGAGGAAGAGATGAAGCGACTAGTTGAAGAAAATCGCCAAGAATTGGACTCTAAACTTAGTAAGAAACATTTATTATACAGTGAAGAAGAACAGAAAAAACGTGATCAACAGAGAGCAATGTTGAGTGAATTATTTAAATAATCCTTACTCTTACGGATTGAAATTTTAGGAAGGGGGGCTCACCCCCTACCCCCATGGGCGAATGTGCTTCACACCGTCACTGTACATTTTTTTTCGCGCCAAATTTTAAAAATAGGAGTAGTTGTTTAATGACTAAAGATGAAATAGTTGAAAGACTGAAGAATTTAAAAAAGATAGACAAAGCTATTATAATTCTACAAAGAAAACTGAAGGAATTGGATAATAACTACCCCCATACTTCGGGCAATTTTGAACAAAAGGTATCTTCCAGCAAGGTAAACACTACTGAAAAAAAGTTAATCAATACCTTAAAGAAAAAAGATGATATTATAGATCAAATAGCAACCTTAACAGAAGAAAAATTTGCAACAACTGATTTAATAAATAAATTAGAAGAACAAGAGGAATGGTTAGCTTTAAGAATGCTTTACTTACATGGTTATGCAGTGGCAGAAATTTGCAAAGAAATGAAAGTATCTAAAGCGACATTATATAGAGCAAGAGATAGAGCTATCGAACACTTGGAAGCTGAGGTAAACAATTCTTAGCAGGTAAAACAATTTAAGTCAAGAATACTTTATAGGAAATGTCGACATTCACGGAAAAAAATGAAAAAAATTATCAAAAAAGTTGACATTAGTAACAAAAAATGACATAATCAAAGTGGAAAGAGAAATACCGCTCGTTCCTTACGACTTAAATTTTTCGTAAAATGTTTCGGTAATCCATGGAGACATGGACACATAGTAGTAAGCACGCTATGTGGCTTGGCAGAGCTAAAAACTGTTCCCTTGCGATAAGCCTAATAAGCACAACATAGGGAGTTAGAGAAGCCGACTCTAATCATCCACTTTGGGCAGTAGTGAGAACTGCCCCGTGCTTTTTTTTTATAAATTAGTAAGATAGTATGGAGTTTATCGTTGGAATTACTTGATTGTATCCTAGACTATCAAGCAAAGTTCGATGGAAAAAAATGTCAAGTCTCAACGAATTATAAGCCATTAGCAACTTTTGAAATAGATTTCCGCTTGACTGATTTGCATCATTTGTTTGGGTTGCACAAAATTACCTCAGAGATGGCTAGTAAAACGATACCTAAAGCTCTGAAAGGTGATTTTAATTTAGAAGATTATAAAAAGAAAAATTGTTTCAATGAAGTCCTTGAGAGAATATCTTTATATGCTTTTATAGGCGATGTATTTTACTCTAACAAAATAAGTTATTGTATATTAGGCAAAGACTTAACTCAAAATACAATGAAGTTAGATGTTTTATTTTTCGAAGCAGAGCAAAACAGAACCGTAGTTTTAGGTTTTAGAAAAGATAAAAGTGGTGTGTTTAAACCGGTAACGCTTCATAAAACAAATCCAAGAAAATACTCTAAATATCGTGTGACAAAAATTGACGATGTAAAGTGGTTATAAATATTGCTACAAGTTAGAACTTGTAGTTTTTTAATTTCTTTTACGAATGATAAAGTAGGAGGAAGAAAAATGAACATTTTAAATATTGAACTTACGAGCATTGAAGAAACTAAACTAGGTTTTGAACATTGGGTAAACGTGACTTATAGTGTACCGATACTAAAGAATGAATACACTGTTAAGCTATTGCTCTTATTAGATTTTAAGCTGGAAGATAAAGAGTTACTAGATTACCTGGTATCAACCTGGAAGTATCGGGATCTAGTGCTTCATTCGGTACAAATGTATGAAATGGAAAATAAGTGATATTTCCACTCCAACATAAAAGATTTATAAAAGATAACTTTAATTAAAAAATATGAGATAAAATAGTTTAAAAATGATATAATAAAAGCATAAAGGATAGAGGTTGAGAATCTGTCACCAACGCGCCACTTATAGTGGGTCGAGAAATGCAGGAGCCCCGACAGTCCTGCCTATCCTTGCAAATAAATCAGCCCTTAGAAACGAATCTAGGGGCTTTTGTGGTTGAAAAGTGTTAGAAAAGGTTTATAATAAGGTAAGTTCGTTAGTAGGAGTACTAGGGAATTAACAGACGATGAAGGAAAGGAGAATCAAGATATATTATGGCGATATTAGATGATTTACAAGCGTTATACGATAATGGTTGGGATGCCTCTTAAAAAGGACGTATCATTTATGAGTTCAGCAGGCAAGAAACT
>ERZ772904.503-NODE-503-length-11495-cov-5.90184_pt1 | contig 11495 bp, 8 predicted proteins | sample MGYA00512122_ERZ772904 | MGnify/ENA primary metagenome ERZ772904 (study PRJEB29015, sample SAMEA2738104) | human oral metagenome | biome: human oral; feature: human-associated habitat; material: saliva | place: China | collected 2269 ... | reverse complement strand
CATGGACGCGCTGAAGATTTGAGTCATCAAGATTATCGTGAAAGCTTTGATATCGCTACGAGTCGTGCCGTTGCAAGATTACCAATCCTATTAGAATGGACTGTGCCTTATGTTAAACAAGGCGGCTATGTTATCGCCTTAAAAGGCGCTATCTACGAAGAAGAAGTCGGCGAATCTGATAAAGCCCTTAGCACATTAAAAGCATCCATCGAAGATGTAAGAACCGTGACCTTACCGACATTGGATGATAAACGAGCTATCGTGTACATTAAGAAAACAGGAAAAACACCTGGGAAATATCCTAGAAAACCAAAAGAGATAAAGGATAAACCGTTATTATAATATGCTACAATCTTTTTCATTAATGTAAGCAATCTAAAAACACCTTCCAAAAAGCCTCCACCGGCCGGGTCTGACTCCGGCCTATCGGCCTCCGCAGGGCCAAAGTCGTTTTTTGAAAGGTGTTTTTAGATTAAACTTATATTATGAGTAACAATAAATAGGAAAAGATTGTAGCATATTAATACTAACGGCTATATCGAAAACAAAACAGGGAACAAATCAATTTTGATTTGTTCCCTGTTTTGTTAGGTTTGCATATTATTGATTACGTGTATGTTTTATAAATGAATAAAAAGGAATGTCCTTCCAAAACCGACTTTACGCTCACTGTGGATTTCGTTTTACGAAATCTTACGTTCGCGACTAAGTGATGTGTGGACCCCATGCGTCGCTACGCTCCTCTGTTGCCTCACACCCTACTTATGGCCCTTTCTTTAAGACTTGTATATTATTTATCATGTGTATATTTGATTACAGGAAAAAAGCACCCAACAGCTTTCCAAAAATGACTTCGGGTCCCGCTTTAGCGCGATAGCGTGTCATTTTTGGGAGGCTGTTGGGCGCACTGGTGCTGTTATTGAGTTACACGTGATCAATAATATGCAAAGTCGTATCTATATCATTAAGCGGCATGATATGTACGCCTGCAGCGATTTTTTTGATTTGTTCCAATGTTTCGATAGCGATTTCTGTACCCGCTTCTTTTCCGCCTTTTTCTACGCGGTCTAGAATGTCTTGGGTAAGGTTGATTCCAGGTACTTTTTCATGAAGGTATGTTGCCATTTTAAAGCTTTTAAGAGGAATCAAACCAAGCATAATAGGTACATTGAATTCAGACATTTTGTCGATATAGCGTTTAGCTTGTTCTAAATCATAGATTGGTTGTGTTTGCACAAAATGAGCACCATTTTTGATTTTAGCAGCTAGTTTTTGACGTTCGATTTCTAAATCTGGTGCACCGGGATTGCCTGTAGCGCCGATGTAGAAATGTGTTGGCTCATCAAGGTCGTTACCAGCAAGGTCCTTGCCTGCGTTTAATGTCTTAGCGATGTTAAGTAAGCCCATGCAGTCCACTTCAAATACGGATTGTGCGAATGGGTGGTCGCCATGGTCCGGCTTATCGCCTGTCAGTGTCAAAATGTTATTAACACCAAGTGCTGCAGCACCGAGCAGTTCGGATTGTAAGCCTATGATGTTGCGGTCACGGCATGTGAGGTGGAAAATCGTTTCGATGCCTTCATTATGTTGCAATAAATAGGACAAGGAAATAGGGCTCATGCGCATTTTAGACATAGGGCTGTCCGCAATGTTTATGGCGTCAACCTTGCCTTTTAGACGCGCTGCTTGTTCAAAAACCTTTTGGGCAGAACTGCTTTTAGGTGGGTCCAATTCAACGGTGATGGTGAACTGGCCATTTTGGTGTTTCTCACGTAATGTCATCATATACCTCTTATCTATTCTTTGTATGGTGAAAGCCTCATATGCGTTATGTGAGCATTATTTTAGACTTTCACCATGAGTATTACCTATATTATATGCCTAGATTAGCCATTATTTCAAAGTTTCAAAGAAATCGTTCGCGTGGTTTACAGCCGCGATGCCGTCCTTGGCGTAAATATCTGCGCCCGCTTGGTCAGCGTAATCTTGGGATACTACGGCGCCACCAACCATGACCTTCGTTTTAAGGCCGGCTGCACGAATAGCAGCGATGGTATTGTCGATTTGAGGCATTGTGGTCGTCATCAAGGAACAAATGCCTACGAGGGCCGCCTTGTTGTCCTTAATGGCTTGTACGATGACCTCAGGGTCAACATCCTTGCCGAGATCGACAATTTTATAACCATTGTTTTCGAGCAATGCAGCTACGATATTTTTGCCTAAATCGTGAATATCGCCCTTAACAGTGGCTACAACAACGGTTCCTTTATCTAAACTGTCGCTGGCCGGAATGATTTCTTTGATAGTGTTGAAAGCAGCTTGCATCGTTTCCGCAGCGAGCATAACTTGTGGCAAGAATAATTTACCAGAACCGAATTTGTCGCCTACTACGTTCATGGCTTCTGAAAGCCCTTTTTTCGTAATATCTAGTGGATCAATGCCGTCAGCTAATGCCTTTTTAACAAGTTCTATGATAGCTTCCTTTTCGCCTTGTTCTACACAAGCGCGAATATTGGCTAATGGGTCGTTGCTATCAAAGGATGCTTTATCTGGACCTTTTGGCGCCGCATTGCCTGGTGCTGTAGTTTCGTCTTCGTAACCATATTCTTTTATGAATTCTGCAGAACCTGGGTCCCAACCAAGTAATGTGGTGCTTGATACAAATGCTTTTTTAGCTGCGTAGTTAAGCGGATTCATGATTGGTGTGGTCAAACCGGATGCAAGGGCCATTGTTAGGAATTGACCATTTAGATACGGACGTTGTGGCATGCCGAAGGAAATATTGGATAAGCCCATAACAGTTGGAAAACCAAATTTCTCTTTATATAAACGCAATGTGCTAAGCGTTTGTCGTGCACTATCTTCGCCGCTGGCAAGTGTTAATACCAATGGGTCAAGCAAGAGGTCGTGCGGTTGTAAACCATAGCCATATGCGCGATTTACGATGCTTTCAGCCAAAGCAACGCGATCTTCAGCCTTTTCAGGTAAATCGCCACTGCAGATTGGCAAGCAAAGTAATGCAGCGCCATAGCGTTTAGCCAATGGCATAACGTGTGTGATGGACTCTTCTTCTCCATTTACGGAGTTGATAAGTGCACGGCCAGGATAGTTTTTAAGGGCTACCTCCATGGCTTTAGGATCCAATGTATCGATGGATAATGGCGTTTCTACAAGCATGGACAATTCGAAGATGGCTTTTTCCATCAAAGGTGTTTGATCCATACCGGCTACACCCATATTCACATCGAGGATATCTGCACCTGCTTCTACTTGGTCTAAGGCATCGCGTTTTACACGAATGAAAGAACCATCCCGTAGTTCTTGAGCGAGCACTTTACGGCCTGTTGGATTGATACGTTCACCGATAATCAATGGCTTTACATTATGACCTAATTCGATTAATTTTGTACGGCTTGTAATCACTGTTTTAGGCTCAATATGAGTGCGTTCTTTAGGCGTATGTGCTTTTACAGCATCAGAAATCGATTGAATATGCGCTGGTGTTGTACCACAGCAGCCACCTACATAACTTGCACCTGCATCAACAATTGGAATCATCAATGGGCCCATGTCTTCTGCTGAAAGCGGAAATACCGTTTGCTTGTTAATGAGTTGTGGCATACCTGCGTTTGGTTGGCAGATGATTGGTAAATTAGTAACACTAGCGATTTTTTCGATAAGTGGTGTGATTTGTTCAGGTCCAAGAGAACAGTTAATACCGATGATATCGGCCCCTATTGCCTCTACGATAGTTGTGGCAACCTCTGGAGGTGTACCAGTGATGGTACGACCGTCTTCACTGAAAGAAAATTGACAGATGATTTGTACATCTTCTTTAGTCTTACCTGCTGCTTCACGAGCATCCAAAGATGCTAATAGAGCGGCACGCATTTCTTGTACGTCGATAATCGTTTCGATAATGATGAAATCAACGCCACCTTCAATCAAAGCCTCTGCTTGTTCTCTATATGTATCATAAATAGAATCAAAGCTCATATTACCCAATGGTTGTAAAAAACGTCCTGTAGGGCCCATAGAACCGGCTACACGAGCGGATGGCTTGAACTCTGCAATTGCTTCTTTGGCAACCTTTACAGCTGCTATATTTATTTCTTTTACACGATCTTGTAAATCGTAATCTTCTAATTTAAGGCCGCATGCGCCAAATGTATTGGTAGTAATTACATCACTACCATGTTGTAAATATTGTGCGTGGATATTTTTTACCACTTCTGGTCGTTCCACGTTAAATAATTCTGGGCAATAGCCCTCTTCTAGGCCTGCTGCTTGGAGCATTGTACCCATAGCGCCGTCAAAAATGTACATGTGAATCATCCTTTATATATTTCAATTACTAATACTATAAATGAATAGTTTCACGTGAAACATTTTTGATTGCACATGGGTACAATGGTACAGATGTACAAGATAATGTTTCACGTGAAACATCGTGTGTTAAAATTTTATTCTGTTGGTTGTGCTTTCATAGCTATACCAGATGTTTCGGCTGTTGTTTTGCTTGTTTCTGGTTTTGTAGCCGCTGCTTTTTCTGGAAGTTTTCTTGATTGGCAATCTTTTTGTGAGCAAGAGCTACAACCGCGTTTTGTTGTCAAGCATTGATCTCCTGGCATTAAACCGATAATAGCTGTTACGGATTTTCTTGGAAATAATAAGAAGTTTTCTGTAACTTGTAGACCGATTTGTTCGGTTTTGATGATTTTGCCAAGTTGTGGTTGAATTTCTAAAGGCCAGTTACCATAGCCTGGGCTAAAACGCCATGTAGGTGCATAACCTTGTTTCTTAGCAATGTTATTGATTACCTCGTTAACTTGGTCAGCCACTTGTTCAACTGCAGTTGTTGCAGCTGCATCTAGTAAGAGACCTACGGTGTAGTTGCCTTGTTTGAATAGCTGTTCGCTACGTCTTTCAACGTCTTCGCCGACAGTAACACCTAGCACATACACCTTTGTAGATTTTTCAAGATGTTTTTCAATGATAGAACCTTCAATTTTGAGCGGCGGATTACTTAGGATAACCTTGTTTTCCGCATCGTAATCATATTCTTGATAGACACCCTTTGGTGTCGCTAATAATTGGATTTCTTTACAAGCTTCGTCAACGAATTTTTCTGGAAAATCTTCGGCATGACGAAGTCCTGCATATCGCTTTACTTCATCTTTGTTGATGACGGGAAGCATTCCGTTATAAATGGGCATGTGAAACGCCTCCTTTAAAAATAAAATAGATTGTATGGTTAAAATGTTAAACCTATTAAAATACTGTCTTTTATAAGTATAAATATATCTATATATACTGTAAAGGCTATAGCTTCATATAATTTATTAAGGTGCGTCCATAGAAAAAAGTTATACGTAATTATTTTATACCTAATGGTGTAAATCTATTTAGTGATGATACATAATCAAATAAACTTATAAGCTGATATATCATGTTGGTGAACATATGTTTTTTTGAATGTTTCACGTGAAACATTCTTATTTGTTTTAGATTTTATTTGAAAAATGATGGTCACACCTATAAAGTTCTATTTCTTTTGCGTGCCCTATGTTATAATGAAATGAAATATTTTTGAACGTAAAGTTGAGGTGAATTTTGTGGGCAAAGTAATAGCGATTACTAATCAAAAAGGCGGTGTAGGCAAGACTACAACATCTGTTAATCTCAGTGCTTGTTTAGCTGATGCAGGAAAAAAGGTGTTGTTAATAGATTTGGATCCGCAGGGTAATGCTAGTTCTGGATTAGGCATTGAAAAAGATGATTTGGAATTATGTATTCACGATGTGTTGATAGATGGCGAAGACATTGCTAATGTTATTCAATCTACAATGCTTAAAAAGCTTTTTGTAGCGCCTGCAACGATTCAATTGGCTGGTGCTGAGGTAGAATTAGTAGGAATTGTTTCACGTGAAACAATTTTGAAAAAAGCCATTGCTTCTGTACGCGATGAGTATGATTTTATCATCATTGATTGCCCGCCATCTCTTGGTTTGCTAACATTGAATGCTTTCACAGCGGCTGACAGTGTTTTGATTCCAATTCAAACTGAATTCTATGCGCTAGAAGGCGTCAGCCAACTGGTTAAGACGATTACAATCGTGCAACAAACTTCTAATAAAGAACTCGTAATTGAAGGTGTGTTACTCACCATGTTTGATGGACGTACTAATTTGTCTGTCCAAGTGGCAGATGAGGTAAAATCGTTCTTTGGTACTAAGGTGTATAAAACAATTATTCCTCGAAATGTTCGCCTCAGTGAAGCACCAAGTTATGGGGAACCGATTATTGTATATGATCCGAAATCAAAGGGTGCAGCTGTTTACACTAAATTAGCTAAAGAGGTTATTCGAGATTCTAAGAAAACGAAATAATTGGTATAGAATAGACTAAATAAATATGATTATGTAATGTAAGCACAAACTGTATATTGGTTTGTGCTGCATTTTATATATGCGGTGTGAAAGTACTAATAGATTGGGGTTAATTATGGCGATGAAGCAGAAAAAGGAACGAAAAACATTAGCAGCAATGATGGGAGAACAGTCCATAGAGACGGCTTTACCTGAACGTGAAGTTCACGAGTTGCCTATAGGGGATGTAATTCCTAATGAGGATCAACCACGTAAGAATTTTGATGAACAAAGTTTAGCTACTTTGGCTGAATCTATTAAGAATTTAGGCATTTTTCAACCAATCGTCGTTCGCAAGCAAAAGGATAAATACCAAATCGTAGCCGGTGAGCGCCGCTATCGCGCTGCATTGATGGTGGGCCTAGAAACAGTACCTGTAGTTGTAAAAAATTATAATACAGAGGAAATGACAGAAGTCGCTTTAGTAGAAAATCTCCAACGTGAAGGCTTGGATCCGATTGAAGAAGCTTTGGCGTATCAAGGTTTGATGAATACGTATAAGCAAACTCAGGAGATGATTTCTGCACGACTTGGACGTAGTCGTTCTTATATTGCCAATATGATGCGCCTTTTGAAATTAGCTGCATCTGTTCAAAAAGATTTAATTGAAGGCGATTTAACTGTTGGTCAAGCTCGACCTTTGTTGGCTCTACGTAGTGCAGCGCAACAAGTAGAAGCAGCGGAGCGCATTAAAGAGGGCGAGTTAAGCGCTCGTCAAGCAGAGCAGCTCGTGAAAGCAATGATGTCTAAAAAGACTAAGTCTAAAGACACTACAGAGTCACGTGATACAGCTGAGGTTCGCGCATTGGTAGATCGTTTAAAATTGAGCCTGGGTTCTCCCGTATCTATTAAATTTAGAGCCGGTAAGAAGGTACAAGGTAAAATTGAAATTGCCTTTAGCTCTGAAACTGAATTAGAACGTCTTATTGCGTATATGGATGCTCAGGAGAGCACAGAACATGAAGAAACAATGGAGTTTCGCGTATAATGGAACAAACACCAAAGTCGAATCGCGTACACATCGGCTTTTTTGGCCGTTGTAATGCGGGTAAGTCGACCTTAATTAATATGCTAACGGATCAACCAGTATCTCTCGTGTCTGAGGTGGCAGGCACTACGACCGATCCTGTTAGCAAATCTATGGAAATATTGCCTCTAGGTCCTGTGGTCATTACCGATACGGCGGGAATTGACGATACATCGGAACTGGGCGCTCTTCGCATTGAAAAATCCGAAGAAATTATCAAAAAAATCAATCTCGCTGTCTATGTGTTGCGTAATGATGAAGCGCCCACTGCTGATGATATGATGTGGCTTAATAAGTTGAAACAAAACAATGTGCCTATCGCATTATTCATCAATGAAATTAACGCTTTTGATAGTGAAATCGCTCATGACAATGATCGCAATGGTAATGATACTAACCCAAATTATGTAGATGCGTATCCCGATTTGTCAGCTATTGCCACTGTCGTAGGCTCTACGGATTTTACATCGAATCGAGATCGTCTTACATTGCTCGATTTGCTAGGAGGGTTAACACCGCTCGATGTAGAAGGCGAGCAATCTCTATTACAAGGGTTAGTTGAACCAGGGGATACTATCATTTTGGTATGTCCTATTGATTCGGCGGCGCCAAAGGGTCGTCTAATCTTGCCTCAGGTTCAGACAATTCGTGAGATTTTGGACCATAAAGGCCTTGCCTTGGTGTGCCAAACAGAAGAGCTACCGACCATGCTCAGTAAGCTTTCACAAAAACCAAAACTCGTCATCACCGATTCGCAAGCCTTTGAAGCGGTGAATGCGTTGACGCCTGCAGATATTCCATTAACATCATTTTCCATCTTAATGGCTCGGTTCAAGGGAAAATTGCAGGATTTAGTAACGGGGGTGAAAGCCCTTAACAACTTGAAACCTGGTGCGCGTGTTCTCATCAGTGAGGGCTGCACACATCGTCGCCAATGCGATGATATTGGAACCGTTAAAATTCCGATGTGGCTTAAAAAGAAGGGGCATACGGATCTACAGCTTGAATTTACCAGCGGTGGTGCGTTCCCTAAGGATGTGAGCGGTTATGATCTTATCATCCATTGCGGGGCTTGTATGTTGACGCGTCGCGAGGTGTTACGGCGCATTGATTGTGCTGTTGTGCAAGGTACGCCTATTGTGAATTATGGTGTACTTATTGCGTCATTACATGGTATACTAGAACGTGCTATTAGTCCGTTTATGGACGAATTAGATAGAAAGGGTTTTGAATGTTAGAATCTATACAACCCTATATCGGTGTATTAGGATGCGCATTAGCCGTTATTTTATTGGTATATTGCATTATCCTACACATTAGATTAGGGAGCTTAACGAAGAAGTTCAATTTCTTCATGCAAGGTGAAAATGGGGCTAGCCTAGAACGTAAACTTTCAGTAGAAATCACTGAAATTCGCGAGGCCGCAAAGGGATTGCAGGATATGATTGAGGAACAAACTCAAATTCGCAATATTCAAGGCAACACATTGCAAAAAATCGGCTTTAAGAAGTATAATGCATTTGATAACATCGGCAACGATTTGTCCTTTGCCCTTACATTGCTTGATGGCAATAATAATGGGGTTTGCATTTCCAGTATCTATGGCCGAAATGACTCTCGTATTTTCAGTAAACCAATTGTGAAAGGTAAAAGTCTCGTTAATCTTTCACAAGAGGAATTAGAAAGTTTAAATGAAGCGCTTGGGGAACGTACGAATGAGGAAGCGTTAGCGAGCGTTATCCATTCTCAATAGGCAAATCGCCTTGTCGTGTTCATATAGGACGCACATGCATGATGAATTGAGAAATGATTAAAAGTAAGGAAGGCATTTTGAAAGTACCAAGTATTTTGAGTTCTGTAGTGTCTCAGAATGGTGATAATTGCACCATTACATTGAGTCATAAACAAGCGAAGATTGTAGCCGTAGTGGCCGTAATCTTATTTGTAGCAGCACTTGTTTTATCCATTTGGGGCATTGCACGACAAGCAGAAATCGTTCAATTGCGTCAACAAACACAATTGCAAACAGAACAACTAAAACTGTTACAACAAAAAACAGAAGTGTTGGATAAGAAAATCCAAAACTTAAATCAAATTAGTGAAGAAAATAAACAAATGTTAAAGGGTGCTGAGTCCGGCACACCATCTCAAGGTGGTAGCGATGGCTCTGACCCAAAGCAGGAAGCCGCTAGCGATGAGACTAGTCCCACGCTAAATGCGGCGCAACTTTCAGCAAGACTATCTAAATTAGATAAGGATGCACAAAAATTATTGGTTAGCTTCTACACGATGCGAAACATCTTGCGTGATGGTGGGGCTCAAGACATCGCTGCATTGCAACAATTGAACTACACCACAGGTTCTGGTGGATATACGAATAGTACAACGCCAAGCATCTGGCCAAGTAAGGGTGTTATTACATCCCCTTATGGCAGCCGTGTCGATCCTGTGACCGGTGCTGCTAGCGCATTCCACGAAGGTGTTGATATCGCTGACGATTACGGCACACCTATCGTTGCTACTGCAGCGGGTACCGTAACATTTGCGGGCTACACCGAAGGCGGTTATGGTAATCTCGTAGAAATCGATCACGGCAACGGATTTGTGACTCGCTATGGCCACAATAGCGCCGTTCTCGTTACACCGGGCATGACCGTAAAACAAGGCCAAGTCATCGCCCTTATGGGTAGTACTGGTAAAAGTACTGGCGCACACGTACACTACGAAGTACGGATTAATGGATCCGCGGTTGATCCCATGGTATTTTTGCCAATTAGTAATTAAATATGCTATGTGAAAGGGAGTGTCCTCCAAAAACAACACGCTACTGCGCTTGCGCGGAGCCCGAAGTTGTTTTTGGAGGGCACTCCCTTTCTACGCTATATATTAATTACTAAACTGGCAGGAGTGGGGAAGCTACTGCGCTTACGCGGAGACCGAAATCATTTTCCGGAGGGGTCTATCTTTTTTCTATCTAAATTTAGTTGACTAATTGGCATAAAATACCATTGTACAATTTAGGATAAAGAAGTGTACGAGATTGGCTTATATATGCCTTATAAAAAATAGAACAGGAGTGTACTAATTCTGAGGACCTAGTATATGTGTCTTAAAAAATAGAACAGGCCTGTTCTATTTTTGGGGACACACTATAAGGCACCTATGTAACAAGTATTTATTACATATCTTCCTAAACGGCTGGGTTGGCAGAGCGTTCATACACCTTAATTAATACAATTCTCGTATAGGAGTGGAATAGATATCTTATTTGCAAATTAAAGGCGATAATAAATCTGTTCCTCATATATGATTTGTATACTAATAAAAAGGGTTGAGGGGCCTGAAAAAACGACTTTGGCCCTGCGAAGGCCGTAGGCCGGAGTCAGACCCGGCCGGTGGAGTTTTTTCGGGTCCCTCATCCCTTATGTTTATGTATGTAATTGTAATAAGGAACAGATTTTTATGTATTATATTGCATAATAAGGATATCTATTCCTTTTCGTCTATAAATATTGTACAATTATGGTATATGAACGGAGGTATATCTATGAAGGCCTATGTACAAGTTTATACCGGCGAAGGCAAGGGGAAAACGACGGCTGCGATCGGCCTCGCTATACGAGCTATAGGCGCTGGCAAAAAGGTTTTATTTTTACAGTTCATGAAGTCTAAAGTGTATAGTGAACATAATATTTTACCGACCCTCAAAAATATTACATTAGAAACTGTAGGTAAACCGTTTTTTATCATCAAGGAAGGCATGAAGAGCAAGGATGAGCTCGCCAAATGGGGTGATGAGGTGGTTGTATTTGAATCGGGAAATCCGCCTAAGGATTATGTAGCGCTTATTGAAAAGGGCTATGAACGCGCGTTAGAGGCTGTATCTAGCGGCGACTATGATTTGGTGGTTCTCGACGAATATAACATGGCTTTGTTCTTTGAACTCATTGATTGGAAAAAGACGGAGGCTCTATTAGAGGCTCGTAATCCTGAAACCGAAGTGGTGTTTACGGGACGCGGGGCACCGCAAGAACTTCTTG
>ERZ772904.497-NODE-497-length-11642-cov-4.08622_pt1 | contig 11642 bp, 10 predicted proteins | sample MGYA00512122_ERZ772904 | MGnify/ENA primary metagenome ERZ772904 (study PRJEB29015, sample SAMEA2738104) | human oral metagenome | biome: human oral; feature: human-associated habitat; material: saliva | place: China | collected 2269 ... | reverse complement strand
TCAGAGCGATTTACTGGTTGACCCCAATCGTTTCCTTAAGTACCTCCTATCTCATTTATAGCAAGGCGCTAGGATCTACTACCAATCCATCTGTTTTTGTTTCGGTTCTGCTAGGGTTTATCTTTGTGATCATGGGCAATTACATGCCTAAGTTGAAAGTGAATCACACGGTTGGGATCCGTCTGCCCTGGACCTTGCAGAGTGAAGATAACTGGCACAAAACCCATCGCTTGGCAGGGAAGTTGTGGGTTCTCGGAGGGTTGATCCTTCTGCTTGAAGCAGGCCTTCAATTCGCGCTTTCTTATGTACTGGTGCTGGTCATCCTCGCCATTGTGTTTATCCCTGTAATGTACTCTTATCAATTAAGTCGGAAAAATCGTTAGTATGAAAAGACAATCAGAGAATAAGCAGTCGTGAACTGTTTCTTTTCCGGTTGTTTTTACTTGTTTTCATAAAAATAGATCAAATGTCATATTAAATAGTTGCTTGAAAAATCAAAAATCACATTAAATCAAAGCTTTTTTGTTCCTATTGAGACGTAAAGACCCACCATTTAAATTTTAAACCAGAATGACTTAAATGTCGTTTGGACAATGAAGAATTCGAATTATCAATACCTAATATCAAATTTTACGTATTATTCATAGTTAAATAGTGATATTTGTAGTGGTAATTGGATCATAAATTTTATAAAATATACCAAGTAAGATATTTTTTTATCGGAAGATGAGTGTGTACAAATGAAATCGAATAACCATAAAATAGAGAACTTCAAGATTATTATTACTGACTGAAAAAGCTTTACCAAGTAATTGAGATAATGAGAAGAAGTAAGTTTCTTAGATTAACTCAATTTGTAAAAGATAATTTAAAAGAATGCCGTACACCTAACAAACCGGAAATAAACATCAATTCTCCAGACAGTACCAATATTGATATAAATTTATCAAGTGCTTATATTTTCAAAGATATTTTTAATGAAAATAAAATTAAAGAAACATTAAATCAACAGTTACACTTAATTGAGAAAATCCTTAAAATAATTGAATCGTCTTTGGCATATATAATGGAGTGGATTGATTATCATGCTAATTATATAGCTTATGATACTGATATAGATCTCAGTGTTAAATCAAAAATGAGAAATAATATTGACTACAGGCCAAGCTTAAAATCTATGCTATAAGTCTATGTTGCTCTTAATCTGATTCCTGTTATTCCTATAGAGTCAGTTGGTTAGCAGGATATCGGTTAAGAATACAGCTCCAAAAGAATAAGGTGCAATATATATTGTATTATGCAGGAAGTTCAGATATAAAGAATATGGAATTTAAGTAGTAATACGATCAATAAACTTAATTCCCTAAAAGTAAATTTAAAAACAGTATAAATGTAGGTATGTGTTATGAATATACGTCAAGAAAAAATTTGTGAATTAGTAAAAGAAAAAAATTTCATGAGTATCATGGAGTTATCAAAACAATTACATTATAGTGAAAGTACTGTAAGAAGGGACCTCACAGTACTTGAAAATTTGAAGATGATTAAGAGAATTTCTGGTGGAGCTATGTATGTAAAAGAAGAACATACAGAAGATCCCACGGAAATCAAGTCACGTATTAATAGCCAACAAAAGTCAATAATAGCTGACCTTGCTATTGATTTTATTGCTGATCATTCGACGATCTTCTTAGATTCAAGTTCGACAAGTCAATACATTGCAAAGCGTCTTAAAGATAAAAAAAATCTGACTATTTTTACAACAAATTTATCTACAGCGGATATTTTAGATAAGCAACAAAATAATCATAATATTTATTTCGTTGGTGGAAAATTGTCGAATGGAAAAGTTGGAGGTTCGTGTACCGAGTTCTTATTAAGAAATGTTTTTTTTGACCAAGCTTTCTTATCTTGTAGAGGTATTAGTGATGAAGGGTATGTATCAGAGTTATTGGAAGAAGAGGCTATGCTAAAAAAAATTATTCGTCAACAGACACGAGAATTATTTTTAGTAGCAGATGAAAAGAAATTTGGAAAATCTTTTACATTTACAAGTTTTTCATTAAGAGATTTGGATATATTAATAACAGATACTGTATCAAATGAGGCTATAAAGCAATTAATTACTAATAATAATTTAAATTATTATTATAATGAATGACCGATACTTTTCATAAATGACTTTGAATAGTCATTTTTTTTGATAATTTTTCAAAAGACTTGTAACCGATTTCAGATCCTTTCATAGTGTGTTATCATAGAGAAAAAGAAAGGATAAATAATTATGACAAAAAAAGAAGTAGTAGCCCAAATTGTCAATAATTTGGGTGGAAATGAAAATATAAAAAATTTCTCTCATTGTTCCACACGCCTGAGATTTGATCTTTATGATAATCATCTTGTAAAAAAAGAAGAGTTGAATAAATTAAAAAATGTAATGTCAGTCGTTGAGGTAGCAGGTCAAACTCAAGTGGTCATTGGCCCAGAAGTGATTTATTATTACCCTGAACTCGAGACTTTATTAAATCGAAATGGAAAAGGTGAGGTTGCACCTAATGAGGATGTAGATGTCTCCAAGGGAATGATTTCAAAATTTATAGATATCATTTCTAGTTTGTTTACTCCGTTAATTGATGTTCTTATTGGCGCAGGTATACTAAAAGGAGTATTGAGTGTCTGTACTGCATTTAAATGGCTTGATTCTAATTCTGGAACATTTCAGATTCTAAATGCCGCCTCTGATAGTTTATATTATTTTCTTCCTATTGTTTTGGCTATCACAGCATCAAAGAGATTTAAAACAAATCTATTTGTTTCAGTGACAATCGCTGGTGCGCTTTTGTATCCTAATTTATCGACATTATATGATCAGGGAGCAAAATTAACTTTCTTAGGGATACCATTTGTATTAACTGCGTTTAAGAGTAGTGTTTTTCCGATTATTTTTGCGATTTTACTATTAAGTTATATTGAAAAGCTAGAAACAAAATTTTTGCCTGAATCAATTAGAAGTAGAATTGCTCCATTCTTTTCATTAATCACAGTAGTACCGATTACTATTATGATTTTCGGGCCAATTGGAGCATCATTAAGTAATGGAATTGCAACTGTCTATTCAACGATATATAATTGGAATCCAACAGTCGCAGGTGGTTTTATTGGCGCGTTAGCTCAAGTAATGGTTGTTTTTGGAGTGCATTGGGGACTATTCCCTATAATATTCTCCAATATAGAAAAATTAGGGTTTGACACAATCCTTGCAGTATTTGGTCCTAGTATTATAGCTCAATCAGGTGCAACTTTAGGGGTTTTCTTGAAAACTAAAAATCCAGAATTGAAAAAAATTACTACCCCTACAACAATAATGGGATTTTTCGGAATATCAGAGCCTGCGATTTATGCAGTCAATCTGAAATTTAAGAAGCCATTTATTATGGCGATAATTGGTGGTGGTATAGGTGGTGCTATTGCAGGTGCAACTGGCGCACGTGCGTTAGCAGTAGCTGTAGCTGCAGTACCAACATTTCCAGCTTACTTTGGAACTGGCTTTGTTGGATTCTTAGTTGGTTATTTTGGAGCATTTATAATTTCTGCAATTTTAACATACTTCTTTGGTTTTGATGATTCTATGCTGGAAGGTATTGCATTGGAAGGTGAAAATCAGTGATAAATTATGAAGAAGTTATTAATTTAGAAAATCATAAAGCAAATGAATTGTCAAAAAGTGTAATCGATAAAATTAAAAAATCAGGTGATTTAGATATTGATTTTAAAACAGATATTTCTTTTGATGATTTTTCACTAACTATCACAAGACAAAGTATGGGGAAAAAAAACAAAGATTTTACTAAAGAAAACATAAATTTAGAAGTTGGTTTAGTAGAAGGTTATATTGAGATTGGTTTGTTTTCTAGCGAACGTTGTAAGTATACAGACAAAGTGATATATTTTGTTCATGGTGGTGGGTTCATCGGTGGAAACTTTTTCCAATATGAAAACCAACTTAAATTGATAGTAGAATTGACGGGTGTACCAATAGTTGCTATAAACTATCGTTTAGCCCCAGAGAATAAATTTCCGTCTAGTATATTTGATTGTAAAAAGGTTTACGATTGGATCTGTTCTAAAGAGAATGAATACAGTTGGAACAAGGAAAAAATTATTTTTTTGGGAGATAGTGCTGGTGTAAATTTGGGGCTAATGTTGGTAAGTGCATATGAGAGTGTCAATTTCTTGTCATTTATTAATATCTATGGTTGTGTAGATTTATTACCGGAAAAAAATAATATGTATCAGTGGTCCATTGGGAGATATGATATTATTCCTTCACAATATGATATTTTAGATTCTAGGCTAAGTAAATTTGGAAGACAGATGCGCTTCTTTACAAAACTATATACAACAGACGATATGTTAGAAAAAAATAATTTATTTCAGAAGGATAATTATTCACGAATAAACAGAATGCTGTATATTGAGGCGGAGTTTGATTACTTCAGGTGGAGCAATAGGTATTTTATAAAGCACAATTTATATGATATTGATGTGGATGTAATTAATTATTTAGGTGTAGACCATGGTTTTTTTGAACGGTTAGGTTATTGTGATGAGGCTTTAGATCTTGTTAAAAGGTTGGCATCTTATATTAAATCGATTTGACTTTTTAAATAACTAATCATAATTCTAGAATCGCTCTGGTATATGATAAAAACGAGTATTACTGTAATTGAGAATGCTCGTTTTCTTATTTGAAAATTAAATTAAAGCGAGCTTAAAGATCTAGTGATTTCACTGCTAATATATATTTTAACTTCTATTATAGAAATCAACCAATATCAACTTTCTATTTTGAAATACCAAAATACTTGATATTATATGTTTTTGAAACTAGTTTCAAAGTGCTAATATTGACATGCAACAATTAAGTGGTAAAATAGAAATAGAACATGAATTGTTAACTAGAAAGGAATAATCTCGGAAACAATATTGTTAACATTTTCATGTAAAACAGGAAAAATGATGTGCAATGAACTTAGTTTTATTGGATTTCAATAGTTGCTCAAAGTAAAGATGGCGTCCATTATGTGTCCCATTGTTATTTTCTCCACAAAAATGTAAGCGCATACACAATGGGGCATGTTTTCGTTTGGATCACTCAGACTTTACAGGCTGTATTAGAGAGGTGTAATTTATGAAACGCTTTAAGAATGTAATTGTTCGTATTCCTGGAAGAGGAATTAGTGAAGGTATTACTTCTAATCCAGAACTTGGAAAACCTGTTTATGAAAGTGCATTAGTTCAACATGAACATTATGTTGAAGCTTTAACTAAATGTGGAGTCAAAATTAATGTGTTACCACCAAATGACGATTTTCCAGATTCATGTTTTATGGAAGATACTGCACTCTGTACGGATAAATGTGCTATAATTTCCAGACCAGGTGCGGATACTCGTCGAAATGAGACTCAACTAGAAGACTTCCGTAAACTGCTATCTAGTTTTTATTCAAATGTTCATGAAATTAAAGCTCCAGGAATGGTTGAACCTGGGGATATTATGATGGTTGGTGATACCTTCTATGTTGGGAAATCAGCACGTACAAATGATGAAGGTTTTGCACAGATGAAGGAAATATTAGAGGGATATGGTAAAACTGTCATTCAAGTTCCGTTGGAAGAAGTATTGCATCTTAAGACAGGAGTCAATTATTTAGAGGATAATAATTTATTGGTCGCTGGTGAATTTGTTGATAATCCTTTATTTGAATCATTTAATAAGATAGTTGTTGATTCTGATGAAGCATATGCCGCAAACTGTATATGGGTTAATGGAACTGTTATTGTTCCAGCCGGATATCCTAAGGTTCAATCTGCCGTTGAACATTTAGGATATGATGTTCTTGTTGTCGATACCTCTGAATATCGTAAAATTGATGGTGGTTTGAGCTGTCTTTCATTACGTTTTTAATTAAACAATATATATGATGGGATAAAGATTTTCTTTTTCCTATCATACTAAATAAAAAATAATTTAATTTTTATGGGGAGGATAGTTATATGACTGAGAAAAATACTGTCCAACAAAATGTTAGTCTACTCGGCTTAGTTGCTTTAACAGTTACTACGGTAATAGGTGCAGGGGTTTTTAATTTACCACGTGATTTAGCAAAATCTGTAGCTCCAGGCCCTGCTTTAATTGCACTAGTATTTGCAAGTATTGCCTTTGCTGTTTTCGTTTACTGTTTGAAATATCTACAAGATCACTATCCAGATTTAGACGCAGGAATTTTTAGTTTTCCAGAACAAGGATTTGGAAAGTTTATTGGATTTTTATCTTGTGTAGGATATTGGCTATCTATTGTTGTAGGTAATATTTCATTAGGAGTACTTTCGGTAAGTTCTCTTGGATATTTTATTCCAATGTTTCGTGGAGGAAATAATATCCCTTCTTTAATTCTGTTATCAGTTATTTTATGGGTATTCTACTATATATGTGCGTCAGGAGCGAGAAACGCTTCATTAGTTAATACTGTTATTTGGTTTGCAAAAATGATTCCAATTGTAGTATTTATTATAGCTTTATTGGTGGCATTTAAGGTAGATGTATTTAACTCTGGACTGTGGGAAAACGCTTTTGCTTCAAATGATTTACCTTCATCTATAAATGGCCAAATTGGAACAGCTATGAGTTCAACTATTTGGGTGTATGTTGGTATTGAAGGGGCATTAATCTATTCTGCACGTGCGAAATCGAAATCAGATGCATCAAAAGCAATTGTGATTTCTTATATTGTAATTGCAGTGACGTATCTCTTGCTGACCTTCTTAACCTTTGGAGTACTTTCACAAGTACAAGTTTCAAAAATGGAAGTACCTGCATTAGGTGGCATATTAGAGGCAGTCGTAGGCAAATGGGGAGCAATTCTAATGAACCTAGGTATTGCACTTTCAGCGATGGGATGTTGGTTCGGATGTTGTTTATTTGCTGGCGAAATTTTAGATGTTGCAGCGAAGCATGAAATTGTCCCTAAATTCTTTGGTGTTGAAAATACTGTTGGGCAACCAACAAATTCATTACTGGTATCCACAATTATTCAACAAGCATTTTTCATTACCATCATAATCAATGAATCAATTTATAATGTTATGGCTTTATTTGCTTCAAGTACAATGTTGGTTCCATATTTCACAGTTAGTTTGACTATGATTAAAAAATCAATCAAGTTTGATAACGGTTTTAAATTGAATGCTTTGCTTGGTTGTATTTCAACTATTGCAATGGGATATTTGATGTATTCAACAGGCTGGAAGTATATTATTATTACAGCACTTCTTTTCGCCCCTTGTATGATTGTTTACTATTTGGCTCGTAAAGAAAATAATAAGAAATTCCTCACTAATATCGAAAAAATTATTGCCCTAGTAATAGTAGCCTTGGCAATTATCAGTCTAGTCCTGATTTTTAACGGTACAATTGATTTATCTACCATGTAAAAAATTAATAATAATAGATTTGAGGTGAACAACGTGGGTTATCCAAAGTTTGTTATTGATAAGAAAAAGTTAAAACATAATGCCAAAAATGTATTAGACATGTGTAATGATATTGGAATTGAGGTTGTTGGTGTAATAAAAGGAATTAACGGACTTGAAGAAATTATTAAGACATTAATAGATGCAGGTTTTAAAACGTTGGCTTCTTCGCGACTATCTCAATTGAAAAGAGTAAAAGAGATTAATCCAAATATTCTTACTTACGACTTACGTATACCAATGCTTAGTGAAGTTGATGAATTAGTTTCTTGTGCAGATATTAGCTTGAATTCTTCGTTAGAGATTTTAAAAGAATTAAACCGGGCTGCTTCAGAGCAAAATAAAATTCATAATGTGATTATTATGACTGAATGTGGTGATTTGCGTGAGGGAATTTTTGACGAAGAGGAATTGCTGAATACAACACGTACTGTTGAACAAGAATTAAAAAACTTACATTTATTAGGCGTTGGAACAAATCTAGGGTGTTATGGCTCAATTATGCCTACCCCAGAAAAAATGATGGAACTGATTTCAAAGGCTGAAAAAGTTAGTAAAGCAATTGGACGTAGGATTGAGGTTGTTTCTGGGGGTGCTTCAACTAGTTTACCTTTAGTTGCAAAGGGATCTATGCCAGAGGGTATCACGCAGCTAAGAGTTGGGGATGCGTTGTATATTAGTGATTTGGATGATTGCTTTGATTATAAGGTATTTCCTGCTGAAGATGAAGCGTTTACTCTACAGGCGGAAATTGTTGAATTGAAAAACAAACCAAGTCATCCAATTGGTACAATTGCAGTTGATGCATTTGGAAACAAGAAGGAATATGAAGACAAAGGTATTCGTCGCAGGGCTCTGATAGCTGTTGGAAGGCAAGATTTAGGAGATTGTTTACATCTTCGACCATTAGACTCAAACATTGAAGTAATTGGTGGTAGTAGCGACCATACGATATTAGATATTACTGAAAGCGAACATTGTTACGAATTAGGAGATATTGTTAGTTTCCATGTAATGTATGAAAATCTATTGATGTTGAGCCAATCTGAGTATGTTGAAAAAGAATATATTTAGAAGAATATGATTGTTGGAGGAAGTAATATGATAAAATATGAGAATATTATTGTTAGAAAACCATGTAAAGCGATGCTTGAAGGAATTAGTACAGGAATGTTCAGTGACGATAAGCCTATATATGAAAAAGCAATTAGTCAGCACCAAGAATATGTTGACGCAATTGAAAGTTTAGGAGTAAAAGCACTGGTTCTTGAAGCTTTAGAGGAATACCCAGATTCATGTTTTGTTGAGGATCCAGCAGTAGTAATGAAAGAATGTGCAATTATTACTAATTCTCCAAGAGAATCGAGGAACGGTGAAAAATTTGAAATTGAACCTGCTATAAAGAAATTCTACGCTGACGAACAAATCTTTCACATTGAATCCCCAGGAACGATGGAAGGTGGGGATGTAATGCTTGTAGGAAAACATTTCTATGTAGGTTTATCTGATCGTACCAATAAAGAAGGTGCTAAACAATTTGATGAAATAGTTTCTCAATTTGGTTACACTTCTTCCACAATACCAGTGACAGAAGGTTTGCATTTGAAAGATTTTGTGATTTATCTAGAAAATAACAATATGTTAGTTAGTGCAAAAATGAATGAAGTTCCCGAGTTCAGAGAATTTAATAGATTTGTAGTTCCTAAAGAGGAATTATATGCAATTAATAGTTTGTATATAAATGGCACAGTGTTGGTTCCTGATGGATACCCAAAAACATTAGAACATATAAAAAATCTAGGTTACCCTGTAAAAGTCGTTAATACAGACGAATTTAAGAAAATCGATGGTAGTTTAACCTGTTTATCTTTGCGTTTCTAATTTGTTTAGTTACCCTCAAGAATAAAAAGATTATTTTAAAATACTATTGAGAGTAATTTTCCATTGCTTACAGCAAAAGAAACACTCTAATTCACATTCTGATATGATACCTCTTAAGTAGACATGGTAAATACTCAAAATCTACTTAAGAGGTCTTATTATGGATTCCATAATTCCTATGGTAGTTTTACCCGCTACAGAAATTATAGAGCCAATTTCTTAAACAACACAAAAACGCTCTAGACAATATGACTAGAGCGTTTTCTATATATCCGAACATCTAATTTATTTCACAAAAAATGTAGTCAAAAATGTAGTCATTCGGTTGATTTTTATTGCAATACATTGAAGTTTAAAAATTCAAGTATCGCATTAAATCAAGGTTTTTACGTATCTATTGAAACGTAATGACCTATTATTTAACTTCGGGTAAAATACTAATTACGTTTTGACGGAAAACTGAAAGAACAAATCATCATTTAAACTAAAGTTATAAATATCACTTGCGACTCCTATTAAAAATCAAATAAACTACAAAACATATACTCAAAGTAATTATCATTAATATTGTTTTATTATCAATAAAAATATCTAGAACTTGAATAACAGAGAATAAACTGATAATAAAAAGTATAATTTCCATTACTTTTTTCTTTTGAAACTCATTAAATTGATTTCGCTCCTTTAACAAATTGAATTCCTCTTGCTTAATTTTTTCTATGTATTCATCAGGCTTGAAGTAAGAACTTTTTTGTAAATGACTAAATAAATTAAAAACAGCTATATGATTAACTCGATACATATAAAGAGAAGATCTTTTATAATTGTGAATCCACTCGTTAAATTTAATCAACTGTCCCTCATTTGAAAGTTGGAATTTTTCCAGCCCATCCATAATAGTCTCATCAAGACACACTAACTGAAAGAATGGAGTGGCTGAAGATAAAAAGAAGCTCGCTTGTCTTAAAAAATTTACTTCAAATTTGTCAAAATCATCCTCACTCCATACTATATAATTTGCGCCTTTATTTATATAATTAATACTATCTAAATTATAATAGTTGGTTAAATAATTTTTTGATTTAATTTCTGAAGATATATTGTTAACACTATAGGGAGCATTTATCATCCATGTATACAGTTTATTATTTTTGAAAAAGTCCATTTTATTCATCTGCTTCATATTTGTAACAAAATGTAAATAAAATATACTCTCAGTTAACTTCAATCCTCCGTTTATGGAGGAAAGTTCTTTTTTTATATACTTCAATATATCATCAATTTGATAATTAGAATTTAAAGTATATTCCCTTTTTTTATTTTTGAAATCTGGGAATATTTGCCATTTCATAACTGTAAAGGGATGAAAAAAGTCGATCATGTAGAAAGAAGATCTTAAATCTTCGAATAATTCAATGATTATTGATCCATTTTGAAAAATAGTTAGCGTAATAAAGAAAAAATGTAATTCCTCTTCCCTATCCACCTCAATTAAAGGAGCAAAAATAAATTTAACAAATTGATTAGATTTAGAACTAAAAAGACAATTTTGTTTTTTTTTTCTAATTTTACAAAATATAAATCTAAATAGTAGTTAGTTTTCTCATCTATTTTGCTTTTTAAACGATTCAATTCTTTCGGAATCGTCCATGACTCGTATCTTTTTATAAAAAGGTCGTTTTCTTCCGTACCTATTAATTCCATAATTGTAGCAGGATGATTCTCAAATTTCTTAGTGATTATTTCTGTTAATTTGTTATTTTCTATTTTATATAAATCAGTACTAAGCATGTAAAAACAAGTTATTTTTACTTCTTCTATTTGTTTAGAAATCTCAGGGATTTTTTCAGAAAAGTTAATACAAGTTGTTTTTTTCATATTATCTACCCTTATTTTTTTATCATGTTAATTATATCAAAATTTAGTCTTATTTAATTTTAAACAGTTAAAGTTCGTTTATTTCAATATAACAAAAATAAAACTACTAAAAAAACAGCAATCATGCTGCTTTTTATCATCGTTTTCAAATATCAAAAAAAGTTCTTAAAAATCTATTAACATTTGTATATGGATTTATATCAAAGTTATTTACAATGGAAGCCATATGATCACTATTTGATAGAGCTTGTGCGTATGAACTAGAAATAACAGTTATTGTTTTTTTATCTGTTTTTATATATTCTTTAGATAAATGATGTTCTAACTGATCAATTAATTGTTTAGCATCT
>ERZ772904.493-NODE-493-length-11692-cov-3.39099_pt1 | contig 11692 bp, 6 predicted proteins | sample MGYA00512122_ERZ772904 | MGnify/ENA primary metagenome ERZ772904 (study PRJEB29015, sample SAMEA2738104) | human oral metagenome | biome: human oral; feature: human-associated habitat; material: saliva | place: China | collected 2269 ... | reverse complement strand
TTGTTCGTGTACGACACCCCCTCGGGCCGCTTATGCAGGCCCGCGCCGTCGGCGTGGATCGTCGTGGCTGCGTAGTACAGGATCTCGCGCGTGGTTGGGAGCTGCCCCGCGTTATTGCCGTCCCCCTTCCGCGTGATGTGCGTACACACGAATGGCTTGGATTCGGTCCCGTCTGGCAACGTCACTGTGTGCATCGTACGGCCATCACACTTGTCGTCCTCCGCATAGGTGCGCGCCTCTGGAGATGCTGCTGCATCGGCAGTGAGCTGAGCCCTCTGGTCGCCAACAGTCGAGTTGTTATCGCCCTGTTGAGAAGAATCTTGCTCGTGACCCCTATGCCAATTTTCGACATCTATGCCGTTAGGCCCAGCGGTTGCACACTGTCCTTGATGTTCTCCGATAATATTTGCGCACCCACCTTCTGCGGGAACAATGTAGTTGACCGCATGTGCAACCGATGCTTGTGTGCTACAAATCGTTATGCTGATAGCAAGTGCTCGAAAAGTGCGTCCTCTATTGTTTGTTAACACGATCAACACTTCCCCCGGTTATGACCCAACGGTCGCCTTTCCATGTGACGAAGAGTGCAAGGCTTGAGTCATATTCAGTTTCATTAGAAAGAATCTTCTGGCCGATACACGTGACACCATCGGTTGATCGAATATGGAATAACACTCCGATAGTGTCATTCTGAGCTCCCCATTGCTCGGCGGATACAGGTTCAACAGTGACAATCTCCGTAATTGTTGCGTTATTCCCATAGGCCCAGCCGTTTGAATACACCTGTTTAATTGCAGTTATGTATGAGCCACTGAAGTTATCTCCGGGCTCGGACATGTCAGCAAGTGGCTGTGTGTCACCCGTGTTCCATGCGTAGTTCTCGAGAGCTAGGAAGTGTTCAGCTGCAAGCTCTGCGCCGCGTTCGGTGTTTTCCTTGGCTTCTTCGGGTAGTTCTGGCTTGGTGTAGGTGTCTGCCGCGAACTCGGCGGGGCGCACGAGGACTCCGTCGGGGCCGATTGCGTATCCGCCTGACATCGGAGGTTCGCTCGATGCTGACGGCATGGGTGCGGGGTGCACGGTGGGTGTTGCGGCGGTGCTGGGGCGATCGTTCCACGAGCCGATGCTCGCGCCCAGCGTGTAGGCACCAACAGCTGCCACGGCCACCAGTACGGTGAGCCCGATACCCATTGCCCACGGGCGTAGTGCTGCTCTCCTGGCCGCTAGGGAGCGCTTCTTGCGGCGCGCTGGTGGGGTGAGGAAGTCTTGCTCTTCTTCCTCGGTGACGGGTCGCTCGGATAGGGGTGGGACCTTCATGGTGTGTGTGCCTCCACGGTGAGGTGTCCTCCAACGCGCCCCCACCGTTGGGGGCGCGTCCTTTCTCATCAGGGTACGCGCAGAACTGACACGAAATACTAAGAATGCTGAGCAACCATCACGCAAATCCTCCCACCCGAACTCCCAGAACCGCACAAATGTGCGCAGGGGTCTTCATATTCGTGATACCAAGGTCATAGTGTTGTGTGCATGTAAGTGCACCGACGCAGACCTCATCATGGGGTTAATCCGAAGACTCCCGGACTGAGTTTCCTACGTAATCATCATGCCTGTGAGGGTTACAATGTGAGCTAGGCGAAGACCGGTGCCCTGAGCCATTCGTAACGGGTGTCCGTAGTGTCTCTATGACCGGCGAGTTCATCTGGAAGGGGACGTAGGCACGTGAAGTCACTTACCAACGCTGGTACTGAGCGACTGGGTGATGCCCTCGGGGAGTCGATTGAGCAAGGGGCGAAGCTCTCCATTATTAGCGCGTACTTCACCGTTTTTGCCTATGGAGACCTCAAGGAGGAGTTATCAAAGGTTGATGAGGTGCGCTTCCTTTTCAGTGAACCGACGTTCGTCAAACACATGGAAGATGTGAAAGATCCTCGTGAGTTTGAGTTAGCGCGCCGGTCGCGCGAGGTTGGCGTAGGTGGGGCAGGCTTAGAGCTGACACTGCGTAACAATCTTAACCAACGAGCGTTGGCGCGTGAGTGTGCACAGTGGATTCGCTCGAGGGGCACTTTCAAGTCTGCCCGAGTCTCTCGTTCTATCCAGCCGGGTGGTACATACCTCGTCGAAAACACATCGAGCGACGACCATGCGTTCATGGGTGCTGCAGCCGATTTCACGCAGGAAGGGTTGGGGTACGAGCGTCGCCCCCACAGCGTGACGTGCGTGAGCCACTTCGAAGGTGATAATGAAGCATCTGGCCTGAAGGCAATGTTTGAATCCATCTGGGAGGATCCCGACCTGGTCGAGGAGGTAACTAACCAGGTCGCTGCCCAGGTCGAGACGCTGTATCGAGAAAATTCGCCTGAGTTCATCTACTTTCTAACCTTATTTCACTTATTCCGTGACTTTATGGAGGATGACACGGATAATGGAATCCGCCCGGGCCTCAAGTTTGAGGAATCGGTTGTGTGGAATAAGCTCTACGACTTTCAGAAAGATGCCGTCGTCGGGGCAATTCGTAAGCTCGAGAAGTACAAAGGCTGCATCATCGCTGACTCTGTGGGACTGGGAAAGACCTACGAGGCGCTCGCGATTATGAAGTACTACCAGGAACGAAATGACCGTATCTTGGTGCTGTGTCCTAAGCGCCTGCGCGGTAACTGGACGCTGTGGACTCAAGACAACGACGACCGAAACCCCTTGGCTGATGACCGTTTCTCCTACACTGTCCTCAACCACACTGACCTTTCGCGCTATCGTGGCATGAGTGGAGAAGTGGATCTTGAGCACCTACGTTGGGGGCACTTCGACCTGCTCGTTATTGATGAGAGCCATAACTTCCGAAATAAGACCACCAATGCTGATAAGACCGACCGATACACACGCCTAATCGAAAGTGTTATCAAGTCTGGTCAACGGACCAAGGTGCTAATGCTGTCGGCCACGCCAGTGAATAATCGGTTGCTCGACTTGCGTAATCAAATTGAGCTCATCACCGAGGAAGACGACGCATACTTGGCGGAGAGCGATGGTATTTCGTCGATTACGCGTGTGACGAACGAAGCCCAGAAACGCTATAACGAGTGGAGCAAGCTTGAGGATTCAGAGCGGACGACTGAGAGCTTCGTGAATGCAGTCAATGCTGATTATTTCAAACTGCTGGACGTGCTGACGATTGCGCGTAGTCGCAAACACATCATGAAGTACTACGGTGCTCAGACAGGAACATTCCCCAAACGTCGAAAGCCCCTCTCGTTCCGAACTCCCATTGATCTGGAAGGTGAGCTGCCAAAGATCTCTGAGCTTAACGATATGATCGCTCAGCTCACCTTTGCGCAGTATCAGTTGCTCTCCTACGTTCGGCCGGACCGGCGAAGCAAGTACGAGAAGCTGTATGGGGACACCTGGGGCAAAGATTTTGATAGCCAGGTAAACCGCACGAATGCGGTTGCTAACCTTATGCGCATCAACATGCTCAAACGCATGGAGTCTTCCGTCAACAGCTTCCGCATCACCTTGAGGCGCATTCTTGAGGGATGCACCAACCTGCGTGCGCAGCTCGATGGCCAGACGTTTGAGGCGGCTTACAGTACCGACGGGTTTGACGATGGGCTCGACGATGATGACGCCGAGGAGTTTGAAGCCGGAGGCAAGATTCGGGTCGATCTACGAGACGTTGACCCGCTGCGCCTTGGGCAGGCCCTTGACTTCGACATCGCGACTCTTGGCAAGCTGCTTAAGTACGCCGATGCTGTGACGCCTGAGCGTGATGCGAAGCTCCGCCAGTTGCGGGATTTCATCGCCGAGAAGGTCCGGCACCCGTTCAACGAAGGAAATCGCAAAGTCCTGGTTTTCAGCGCGTTCGCCGATACGACAGCATACCTTTTCGACCAGCTGGCACGGTGGGCGAAGCAGGAGTTAGGTGTGGAGTGCGCGGAGGTTGCGGGAACTTCAAACCGGACGTATTCCCTGAATCTTCCACGCACCGCGTTCGAGAATATCCTGGCTAGGTTTTCCCCTGTTTCTAAGGAGTTACCTAGCCGAGAGCGAGAGCTTGGTGAGATCGACATTGTATTTGCAACCGACTGCATATCTGAGGGCCAAAATTTGCAGGACTGCGATTGTCTGGTCAACTACGACATTCACTGGAACCCGGTGCGTATTATCCAACGTTTTGGCCGTATCGACCGTTTGGGCTCCACGAACGAGCAGATTCAGCTGGTGAACTACTGGCCGGATGTTTCGCTTGACGATTACATACAGCTGGAGGGACGTGTGAAAGGACGTATGGCCCTGCTTGACGCGTCTGCCACCGGCGAAGAAAACGTGCTCGAACCCAAAGCAAGTGGGGAGATGAACGATCTGACGTACCGTCGGCAGCAGCTCAAGCAGCTGCAGAACGAGGTCCTCAACCTTGAGGATATCAAGGGGGGCATCTCCATTACGGATTTCGCTTTCGACGATTTTCGTGTCGAGCTGCAGCGCTATGCCAGAGAGCATCCTGGGTTACTCGAAAGTTCCCCCTTCGGCCTCCATGCGGTGGCACCGATACCTGATGAACTGTGTGGCGAGCTCAAACCGGGTGTTGTGTTCTGCCTCAAACAGAACGACGAGACCCGAGATCCGAAGGACACGAACCCAACATTCCCCTACTACGTGGTGTACGTGTCGTCTGATGGTTCGGTGATGACTAAACATACCCAGCCCAAGCCTGCACTCGACATCATGCGGGCTGTGTGCTCTGGCCAGGTGGGGCCGATCCTCGATCTGTGTCACAAATTCAACACGGAGACGAAGGACGGCACGAGAATGGATGCGTACACGGGACTCCTCAATCAAGTGGTCACAACCATCACCGGCATCCAGCAGGATAAGGGCATTGAGAGTCTGTTCACTCCGGGCGAAGTCGGCAGCGGGACTACTATGGGATTCAACGACTACGCCCTCGTGAGTTTCGCGGTGATCCGATGAACGGCGTCGACTGGAACGGTATCCTGCAGCTTCCACAGGCTGCATTGGCCGGAAACGCTCGAATTCCCAAGGCGACAGTGATCAGACAAGCGCAACTCAACAAGAACGACTCCAGAGCTCTCAATAAGGTGCGTCGCCTGGAGCACTTTGCTACGGTCCAAAAGTCGACGACGAGAATTCCTCCGATGGTTGGTAAGGAACACGATATTCAGAGCGTGATCTTTCTGCGCTGCGAAATGGCTGGATCTGAGGCATACTCCGAGGTAGCTCGCGTTCTGCACAAGTGTTTTCCCAATCCAACCGTGATACTGTTCGACGGAAGCGACGAGGCATGTGTCTCTGTTGCGACAACGCGCCGGAGCAGGGCTGAACATGGGGCTGTCGTGATCGATACTGTGGAATCCACGGGGCGCATGCGTGTCGGTGACCAAAAGCTTGCTGCTTATCTAGGTTCGCTAGCGTTTGGTATCTTGCCCCAAGAGAATCTGGGGGCATTCCTCAAGGGAATCGTCTGGAATGTCCGGCTTGTACGTGTCGCACCCTCGCTTGGCTTCTTTCCTAACTGCAGTCCTCACCAGCGAGCGAAGTTCAGTCCACTGATTGAACGACACGGCAAGGTGACGAGCCGGATCGAAGCGCTGTCAGGGAAACGCAAAACGAACAGAGAACTGACGCTTAACGAGAGTGCGCACTTGCGAGTACAGGAAAGCGCTCTGAATGCGGAACTAGACAGCATTGTCAAAATAATGAAGGAGCTCTGCAATGCCTGAGATTAAAAAAATGAACCTGGAGGCCGCGGACCTGGTTGCCGAGCGTATTGAAACGTTGAGGACGCTTTTCCCTGAGATCGTGACTGAGGGGGAAGGGTCGATCGACTTCGATAAGCTTCGCCTGATCCTGGGTGATAACGTCGAAGACGACTCCGAACGGTATGCCTTCACCTGGCCCGGCAAAGCCGCAGCAATCCGACAGTCGCAAACCTCAAGTGACGCAACGCTGCGCCCGTGTATTGACAAGAGCCGGGGGCGTGACGGGCAGGATGGAAGTTTTGACTCGGACAATATATACATTGAGGGCGATAATCTTGAGGTTCTAAAGCTCCTACAACGTGGCTACCACGGACGAATCAAGATGATCTATATCGATCCGCCCTATAACAAGGCGGGGGATTTTGTGTATCATGATGACTTTACAAATCCTCTGCAAAACTATAAAGCTCAAGCGGGACTTATTGGGCAGTCGAACCCAGATGTGGGTGGGCGTCTACATTCTGATTGGTGTTCAATGATGTATCCGCGTCTGCGCCTTGCGCGTGAGCTGTTGAGTGATGATGGTGTGATATTTATTAGCATTGATAATAAAGAGGTTAGAAATGCGCGGTTGCTTTGTGATGAAATATATGGCGAAGGGGCCTTTATTGCTCAGTTTGTGTGGGAAAAGAAAAAGAAAGGTTCCTTCCTATCTAATTCGATTACGAATGTGATTGAGTATATTTTGTGCTATGCAAAAAATGTTAATAACGTGCGCCCGTTGATAGGTGAGATCAACGATAAACGTGAAACTTATCCATGTGTAAATGCTGTCAATTCGAGGGAACTGAGGGTAATTCCTCCCGGTGTGCCGTCGAAGTATAGGGAGCAGAATTACTTTTTGAAAAAGGGTTCAGTTATCTCAAATTCGACGATGAGTCTCGTTTTGCATTCGGATCTGGTTCTCAAAAATGGCGAACTCGCGGAGGAACTAGTTATTGAAGGAAATTGGCGTTACTCTCAAGATACGATGGAGCAACTTGCTCGCGAAGGAGCGCTCTATATTACACAGGATCTATATCTGCGAAGAGTGGTTACAGATACGCGAATCAAAAGAATGAAAGATCTTCTGCCGCGTGAGGGTGCTGATCGTACTACCGTCGCATCAGATTATGATCCGAATGACTTGTTCGCATCTGGATGGGGATCGAATGAGGATGCAGATGAAGAGCTTCGACGGCTGATGGGGGTGCAAAAGCTACTTGAGTATCCTAAGCCCGTAGCGCTGATCGCGAAGCTGATATGTTGTTGTAGGCTCGATCCTGGTGATATTGTGTTGGATTTCTTTTCAGGATCAGCTACAACGGCCCATGCAGTTATGTTGAACAATCTCAGAGTAACTAGTTGTCAAAAGTTCATCCTCGTCCAACTCCCGGAGATTTGTAAGAAGGGCACTCCTGCAAGTCAAGAAGGTTATATGACGATTTGCGATATTGGCGAAGAGCGCATTCGTCAAGCAGGAAATGAACTGATGCAAAACGAACAGATTGACAAAACGTCAATAGACATTGGATTTCGCGTCCTAACACTAGATAGCTCAAATATTCAAGCTCCATTGCCTGGCGAATTGCTATCAGATGTTGTTCGTTCTGATCGTTCGGACCTCGATATCGTGTTCGAAATGATGCTTAAATGGGGTCTTGAACTTACTCTGCCAATAGAGCGAGCTGACGCCGCAGGCTATTCTGTCTGGTCGGTAGCGTGCGGTGAGCTGGTGTGTTGCATGGCGGAAGGGCTGACACATGAGGCCCTTGGCGCGGTCGCCGCCATGGAACCACGCCGCGTGTTGATTCTCGACTCGATTCTGACGGATAGCCTAAAGCTCAACGCGATTGAGATCTTCAGACATGCAGGTGAGCGTTCGGGTCGAGAGATCGAGTTGAGGACTATCTAGCATGACATCTCTTGAGTTTCAGTTCTCCTCCGAAGAGACGCACCAGACGGAGGCCGTCGAAGCGACGTGCAACCTCTTTGGAGGGCAACAGTTCACATGTAGCAGCTTCACTATCGATGATGCTGACCTGGGACAGGCGGTCTTCGATGATCTTGCCGTTGGCCACGGTAATGAGATCCGCCTGGCACCAGGCCAGCTTCTCGCTAACCTCCACGAAGTTCAGGAGGAGGGGTGTCTGCCTCTGACCAACGTACTTACCGACGGGCGGCTGCGTGACTTCACCATCGAGATGGAGACAGGTACAGGCAAGACCTACGTCTATATTCGCTCCATTTACGAGCTTAACAAGCGCTACGGCCTAACGAAGTTCATGATCGTTGTTCCCAGTGTTGCGGTCCGTGAGGGAGTGCTTAAGAGCTTTCAAATTATGCGCACCCACTTCGAGATGCTTTATGATCGCACCCCCCTTGACTACTTTGTTTACGATTCGAATGATATGGATCTCGTCGGAAACTTCGCTACCTCAAACGCCATTCAGGTTATGATCATCAACATTGACGCTTTTAATAAAGGCATTTATAAAGATGGGACGGCCATAGAGGGTAATCTTTTTCACCGACGTAGCGAGAAACTGATTGGTGGATTCAGTCCGCGTGAACTTGTGGGTGCGTGCAAGCCCATCGTCATTATTGATGAACCTCAGAGTGTTGACAACACCAGACAGGCGAAGAGTGCGATCAAGAGCCTGAATCCGCTGTTCGTATTACGTTACTCGGCCACGCACAAGCAGCCATACAACATGATCTACCGTCTCACGCCGGTTGACGCGTTTGAGCAGCACCTAGTCAAAAGCATCTGTGTTGACTCAGTAAAGGTTGATACCAACCTTAATGGTGCATATGTAAGGCTCGATTCCGTCAAATCCTCACCCTTCTCAGCGAAGCTTACCATTGATGTACGTCAGAAAAATGGTGTACAAAAACGTAAGGCAATCACTGTCAAAACGGGCACAGACCTGTTTGCCAAGAGTGGGGAGAATACTGACTACGAGGACGGATGGATCGTCTCAAATATTGGGACCGCACCGGGCGATGAGTTCATCGCGTTCCAGAACGGAGAGCAGCTGGACCTCGGAGAGACTCTTGGTGATGTCAATGAGGAGCTCATTAAGCGTGCCCAGATTCGGCGCACCATCGAAAACCATATGGCGCGGCAGCTTGACCTGTGGAAACATGGCGTAAAGGTATTGAGTTTATTTTTCATCGACAAAGTTGCGCGCTATCGTGTCTACGAGCCTGAAGTGCACGGCGGTGTCTATGCTCAGATGTTCGAAGAAGAATATGCTGCGCTTCTGCACTCAAGGGCACCCAGATTGATCTCTAAGGCAGCTGGCCTCGATAGAGGAACGTGGCGTGAATGCTATGAGCGTGTTGGAGCGCCACTGGTCATGGACCCTCACGCGGTCCATCAGGGTTATTTCGCCCAAGACAAGGCTGGACGATTTAAAGATTCGAGGGAGGCTGCAGGGACCGCTGCAGATGCGAGCGCTTTCGAGCTCATCATGAAGAAGAAGGAGACTCTGATCTCCTTTCCGAATGAAATTGATCAAGATACGAAGGTCTCGTTCATTTTTAGTCACTCGGCTCTCAAAGAGGGGTGGGATAATCCGAATGTTTTCCAAATCTGCACGTTAGTAGACACAAAAGATACTCTTACAAAGCGGCAGAAAATCGGACGTGGCTTACGGCTGTGTGTCAACCAGAAGGGTGGGCGCCTAAGGGATCCTGAGTCCAATATCCTTACCGTAGTAGCTAATGAGAGCTACGAAGAATTTGCCAATGGGCTCCAAAAAGAGCTTGAATCCGATAACTTTGTGTTCGGCGTCATTTCGCCGGAAACTTTTAGCAATGTGGTTCTCACTGGCGATGATGGTGTTCAGATACGACTTGGATACGACGGCTCGAAGCGGGTTTATGAGCATTTCTTTGTTAATAAACTGATTGATTCTGCTGGTGCGATTAAGCCCGAGCTGAAGATCGCAGCGGAGCAAGGTAGCGTTAGCCTCCCCGACGAATTCACATCAGCGTGTGAGCAGATCTCGGCGATCATTCTCCGCAAGGCACAGAAGCTTCAGGTTCACGACAAGGCCAAAGAGGTTGTCGTTGACCTCGAGGATGACGTCGTAAACAACGAGGCATTCCAGGCGTTGTGGAGTCGCATTCGCCAGCGCACACAGTTCTTTGTGGACGTTGACTCGAACGAGCTCATCAAGAAGGCGGCCGAAGAGATTAATCAAATGCCGAAGATTGTGACGCCACAGGTAACAAGTGAGCGTGCGAATATGATGATCAACGACGCCGGTGTGACTTCGGAGGCTACCGAGACCTCGATGGTCCTCGTCGGAGGGGGTGTTACATACGATTTGCCCGACCCTATTAGCGAGCTGCAGGATGCAGTGAACCTCACACGAGGCACAATCAAAGCGATTCTTGAAAGGTGCACGCGCTTCGATCAATTTAAGGTGGATCCTGCGACATTCTTGGCCCAGGTCGGAGCTGCAATCAATCGTGCGAAGAATGAGGTTATGGTCGAGGGAATCAGGTATGTGCCCCTTCCTGAGGAGGAGTGGCATCCGTCATCGATTCTTGAGATAGATGGCTCACCCGCTTATCTCGATCAGAATGCGTGGAAGCCGAAGAGTGTGGGCAAGAGCCTTTATAGCTACGTCGTCTATGATTCTGCGGGTATCGAAAGAGAATTCGCCAAGAAGTTGGATATGCAAGAGGAAGTTGTCGTCTATGCGAAGCTCCCTCCCTCTTTCACAATTGATACTCCTCTCGGTAGCTATAATCCCGACTGGGCTTACGTTGAGGAAAGTGAGGGTGAGGAACGTCTGTACTTTGTTATTGAGACGAAGGGTGGCACCAACGTAAATCCTGTCATGCGGCCAGCAGAGGAACTCAAGACAGCTTGTGCTTGCAAACACTTTGAAGCTCTTGATCTGGGTAGTGACTTCCACTATGGGATTCGCGCAACATACGAGGTTGGTCGCGCCGCTCCGAGCGATTGACCAGATTTAGAAGTCGTGGGGCTGTGACGCTTGCAGGTGTTGCAGCCCCATGACTACCTCTATCTTGCGGACGCAGATGAGCATGCCCCTCGTTACCGTGTCGCTTGTCGACCATGGCTGTCGGCGTTGTGATCCAGAGGAGGGGACAGGATGTCTCAGAAAATCGCCAACAAGGGAGATGGCAATCAGATCGCTCAGTTCGGTGGGGACCTGAACGGAACACTCAATCAGATCAATGGCTCGCGGACGTTGGCCTCGCTGACGCTGCCTGAGCTCGGCGAGGAGTATCTGTTGGCTAGTTCGATTGTATCGAGGGAGCGGAAGTCAAGACTCATGACATCAGCAATCGCAGCGATGGTGTGCCTCCTGTGTTGTGCCATAACTGTCGCCATGTATTGGTTATTTGGGCAGCCGTCTCTCAAGGAGATCGTCTTCAGCCCCACAGGAGGGTCGAAACTCGAGTTGAGCATGAATCTCACGTTAGCCATCCCTGCGATTGCGGCTGCTCTTTCTGGGGCAGGAGCATATGGAAAGGTGATAAACCCGAGTGAGCTCGAGGTTGATCGGCAGCAGCATCGAAGGAATGCCTACATGGTGGCCCGCCAGAGGGGCCTCAGTGAGCGAGAGTGGTACGAGGTTGTCGAAGCCGCCAAGCAGAGCTAGACCTTGGTTGATGTGGGAGGGTGTGCGTGCCCACGCCCTGCACATCCTCCCGCGCCCGTGCGCAGAATCGCACAAATGTGCAGTTATGATGCGCATCACCGCACGAGTGTGCGCCGCTCCAGCTAGCAATAGTGCGGTTGATGGCAATCCATCTCGGACAGTATTTGTCTGGACTAACGCCCCTGCCTATACGTCTGACAAATCAGCCCACAACCAGCCCACACTTACCCCAAAAACCCGCCCCGGCCTCGTCCCAAACAGACCCGGAAAGTGAACGCCACCACCCGCGTGTCC
>ERZ772904.492-NODE-492-length-11719-cov-19.3825_pt1 | contig 11719 bp, 7 predicted proteins | sample MGYA00512122_ERZ772904 | MGnify/ENA primary metagenome ERZ772904 (study PRJEB29015, sample SAMEA2738104) | human oral metagenome | biome: human oral; feature: human-associated habitat; material: saliva | place: China | collected 2269 ... | reverse complement strand
AATTAAAACATGAAAAAGAACCAGAGGGAAACTTCTTATGTTATACTCTAAGTATGCATAAGAAAACTGTTATTGATTTTAAAGAACTTGGTGTCAGACAAATCTTTACAGACGCCATTAAAGAACTAAAAACAAAGGACATTAAGGAAGTTAAGCATCTCTTAGCTGAAGTCGAAGCCTATCAAAATAAGGGCTATTATGCAGTAGGTTATCTTTCCTATGAAGCTGCCCCTGCCTTCGAGACAAAATTTCAGGTTATTGATGGTCCATTAATGTCAGAGTATCTCCTCTACTTCACTATTCATGAAACTGTTCAAACAGAGCCTATTCCACTTACTTATGAGCCAATTTCCCTACCAGAATCTTGGCAAGAGCTAACTTCTGCAGAGGAATACAAGGCTGCTATTGAGCAAATACACCACCATATTCGACAAGGTGATACTTATCAGGTTAATTATACTGTTCAACTTCAACAGAAGCTGACAGCTGATCCCTTTGCCATCTATAACCGATTGGTTGTTGAGCAAAATGCACATTACAATGCCTTTATTCAGCACGATGATGTTTCTATCATTTCCATAAGTCCAGAACTCTTCTTTAAAAAAGATGGTGATAGACTGACCACTCGTCCAATGAAAGGTACCACCAATCGTGGTTTAACAACTGAAACTGACCTCAAACAAGCCCATTGGCTAGCTCAGGATCAGAAAAATCGCTCTGAAAATATGATGATTGTCGATCTACTTAGAAATGACATGAATCGTATTTCAAAAATAGGAAGTGAAGATGTCAAGAGCCTTTGCCAAGTTGAACAATACTCTACGGTTTGGCAAATGACTTCAACTATTGAGACGCAACTCCTACCAAATAGTCGTTTAAATGATGTCTTCCAAGCCCTTTTTCCATGCGGATCGATTACAGGTGCCCCAAAAATAGCAACCATGGAGATTATTAAGAAGGTTGAAAAACAGCCTCGAGGTGTTTATTGTGGAGCTATTGGTATCTTGGTGCCACAGGGACCTAGTATTTTTAACGTGGCCATTCGGACACTACAAATGGAAGGAACCAAGGCTATCTATGGTGCCGGAGGAGGTATTACCTGGGACAGCAACTGGGAAGCTGAATATGAAGAAACAAAGCAAAAAGCTGCTGTTCTATACCGTCAGAACCCCAAATTCGATCTCATTTCAACTGCTCGTGTCCACCAAGGAAAACTGCTATTTCTTGAGGAGCATATGAAACGCTTGCAAGAGAGTAGTCGCTACTTTGACTATCCTTTCAATGCAGAAAAAGCTCACTATCAAGTCGAAGCTCTGTGCCAATCACTAGACTTTGACAAAGATTACCGTCTTAAAATGTCACTTGCAAAAGATGGTGAACTGAAGTTTGAACATACCCAATTAACAAACTTATCCAATGACTTCTGCCAAGCAAGGTTAGTTGAGCAAAGGCATACGTTGGATAGCCCCTATACCTTCTTCAAAACAAGTTACCGTCCTCACCTTAGTATCGAACCTCACGAACAAATCTATTATAATCATGAGGGGCAACTCCTAGAAACCTCTATCGGTAACATTGTGCTTAAAATCGAGGACCAACTCTACACACCACCCGTTCACCTCGGCCTCTTAAATGGCATCTACAGACAAAGCCTAATTGCTGATAATAAGCTTAAAGAAAAAGTCTTGACCGTAAAAGATATGGAACAGGCTCAGGCCATCTACGGATGCAATGCGGTGAGAGGCTTGTATGAATTGAAGGTGGAAGGATATAATTATATTTAACGAAAAAATACAAGTTTTTTGTTCTCCCCTACTCTTGCTAAAGACAAAAGAAACTTCAATATTCTATTGGTAAAAAATCAACAATTTAATAGTAAAATAAAGTATAATACTTACTGATAGTTATTCAGTTATCGTGACTGTAATGATAAGCTTTTTGGCTTATAATTTACTAGCCTTAAAATTCAGTAATAATTTAGAAAGGATACAAACCTTAAATGAAAAAATTTAAAGGCTTGACTTCTGCTGAAGTTCAAGCAAGTAAAAACGCCCATGGCGATAATAGGCTCTCTAGTAAAGAGGCTAACTCGCTCCTCTCAATCTTTATCGAAGCCTTCCAAGATCAATGGATTCTTATCCTCTTGGCTGCCTTAGGATTAAAAATCATCTTCAACTTTGTTGGAATGATTTTCCCTGCTATTGGTGAAGCCAACTGGTATGAGGCTATCTCACTAATTTTCGCCATTTTGATGTCTACAGGATTCTCAGCAGTCTCACAATACCGAAATGAGCAAAAATTCAACACTCTTCAAGAAGAGGCTTCAAAAACTAATGCTAAGGTTTATCGTGATGGTAAACTTAAAGAAGTTCTTGTTGATGATATTGTAAAAGGTGATCAAATTCTCCTTCAATCAGGGGACAAGATTCCAGTTGACGGTATCATACTGGAAGGTGAGTTAAAAGTAAACCAAGCTGTCCTTAATGGTGAAAGTGAAGATGCTAAGAAACTTCCTCTTGGTGATCAAGCAGAACCAGACTCTTCCGACCTCTTTACAGAGCTCAAAGTCTTCCGTGGTACAGTTGTTACTTCAGGTGAAGCCGTTATGGAAGCTACACAAATTGGTGATAATACTGTTCTAGGAAGCATCAATACTTCTCTTCAAGAAGATAGTAAAGATTCACCATCCAAAGAAAAACTCAACAAGCTTGCTGGAAACATCGGTGTCCTCGGTTATAGTGCAGGTGCTGCATATTCAGTAATCAACCTTGTTTTAGGCTTTATTGCCCTCAATAAGGCTAATAACCTCAATGGTGGTTCAATCTTCCTTCTTATCATTGAAACGATTCTCTTTGCGGTTACAATCATCATCATGGCCGTTCCAGAAGGTCTTCCGATGATGTTGGCACTCGTTTCTTCAATGAACTCAGGACGACTTTTAGCTCAAAATATCCTGGTTCGCCATCCTGATACCATTGAAACAGCCGGATACATGAATATCCTCTTCAGTGATAAGACTGGTACTATCACTGAAGGTAAACTATCTGTAGTTGACTTCTTCCTTGCTGATAGAACACTTTATGCAGCTACTGGTGAAACTGAGGCTCCTGATTTTGACACTATGTCAGATAGCCTTAAAGCTGAAATGATTAATGGTATCGGTCTTAATAACGACGCCATGGTAGCTGATGGCAGTGCTGTTGGTAGTAACGCCACTGACCGTGCACTTCTTGATTTCCTTATTGGTCGTTCTCAACTTGATTTTGATACAAATACAATTACTGAGAAGCAACAATTCAACTCAGCAACAAAATTCGCAAGTGTAACGACTAAGGACGGAAAAACTTACATCAAGGGTGCTCCAGAATTCATCCTAAATGACTGCTACTACTATCTTGATAAAGATGGTAATAAACAAAACTTTACAGATGATATTAAAGCTCGTTTCCAAGAATTATCATTGGAACAAGCTAACCGTTCAATGCGTTTACTTGCTATCCTCAATACAGATGGTAATGATAAAGTCTTGATTGGTATCGTATGTATCCGTGATAACGTTCGTTCTTCAATCAAACAAACTGTTGAAACAATGAACCGTGCAGGTGTTCAAGTAGTTATGGTAACTGGTGACCGTAAAGAAACCGCTGTTGCTATCGCTAAAGAAGCCGGTATCGTTACTGGTCAAAATGACCTTGTTCTTACTCACGATGAACTTTCTGCCCTTTCAGATCAAGAACTTAAACAACAATTGCCTCACTTAAAAGTGGTCAGTCGTGCCCTTCCAATGGATAAAAAACGTCTTATTGAGGCAGCTCAAGACCTCGATATGGTCGCTGGTATGACGGGTGATGGGGTCAATGACTCACCTGCCCTCAAATCAGCTGATGTCGGATTCTCAATGGGTGATGGTACTGAAGTCGCACGTGAAGCCTCAGATATCGTTATCTTGAATAACTCATTGACTTCTATTGAGAAAGCTGTCCTCTATGGACGTACTATGAGTAAGTCAGTAAGTAAATTCATTATCTTCCAATTAACCGTTAACGTGACTACAATTGCTATGTCACTTCTCTCACCACTTTTGGGCCTCAAAGAACCATTTACAATTATCCAAATTCTCTGGATTAACCTTATCATGGACACACTTGCTGCCCTTGCCTTTGGTGAAGAGCCTACCCTAGATCGTTACATGAATGAAAAGCCAGTTGCTAAGAAGGCAAATATTCTTACTGGCTATATGAAATCTGCTATTGGTGTAGCTAGCGTCTTCATTACTCTTGTATGTTTAGCTATTCTTAAAAATGTTGGTGGTATCCAAGGCTTTATCACAAATGGAACTGGCAACTTTGAAATGGTAACAACATTCACCTTTACAGTATTTATCTATGCTGTCATTTTCAACTCACTTAATACACGTAGTAATGGATTCAATGTTTTTGAACATATCGGCGAAAACAAGAAATTCTCAATTGTAATGATTTCTATTGCTGTCGTTCAAACCTTGATTATTCAATTCGGTGGTAAAGTATTTAGTACCGTTCCAATGGACGTTCAACACTATATCGTTGCACTTCTTATCGCGGTTTTGATCATCCCTGCAGATTTAATTCGAAAAGCTCTAACTAAAAACAAATAACTATCTGTTTAACGTATTATAAAACTTAAAAGGATTGGGAGTTATCCCAATCCTTTTTAATAATTTCCGAAGGTAATACCGTGGAAAGATCATAACATAAAAAGGCTTTAACAAGCCTTTTTGATTTATTAAGTAATGCTACTTAAACTGACTAGGAGCCCCTGTATAACCTGCCCAATCCTTACTATAAAAGCGGTCGTTCAAGTTATAGCTAGGTGCAGGTGTTGGATTACTTACAAATGGATCAACAGCCTTGTCAAAGGCTACCCATCCTTTCCATCCCATATGAATGGTATCTTGCATGAAGTAAGGTTGATCTCCATCTTTTGAGAAGTCAGCAATATTGGTGAAGCCTTGACTTTCCAATTGATAACGGATTTTAGAAACCGTAGCGTCATACATTTCTTGACTTAGTCCCGTATAAGCCATCCACTTGCTATTAACAGGTGGGATGACAAAGATAACGTTAGTATTTGACTTCGCAAATTGATTTAAGACTAACTGTAGGTCACCGTATTCTTGTGAAACTTCATACGAAAGATTCTTTTGGAAACCTTTAAGTTTACCAATCTTTTTAGCCAAACGTTTCTTATAGAAACGGTCATCGATACCAAAGTCGTTTGACTTGGTATGAGCTTCTGCATCTCTTACGGCAACCTGGTCAAGTGCCTCGTAAGAGAACTTGTCTGGCAACTCTTTAAGATAAGGAAGAACCTTCTTGTCGTAATTTGCATTATTTGATGCTGCAAAAGGACTGAACAAGGCATCTTCTCGCTTATTAAGCTCTGCCATAAATTGAATATAAGTCTTATCAAGAGAATTTAAATCTTGCCCATTAGCCACTTTAGAAAGTTGAGATTTCATAGTAATCTCAGGTTTCATCTCTAAGATGCGCTGAGCTGCATACTGAGAATTTGCATCCGTCTGATTTTGACTTAAGAAACTACTAAGTTGGTCGTTATTGTAGAACTGCTGGAAAGCCGCAGAATTGTAACCTTTTTTAGTAAACCACTGTGGTGACAAGACGTAGACTGCTGTCCCATTTTTCAATTCGGGAAGCATTTGTTGCATTCCCAAATATTGGTTTAGAGAGGCAGCCCCACGTTGTCCAATAAAATATGGGCGATAGTTACGGTCGTATTTTTCAGCTAAAACAGCTGGATGAAGGGCATCAAAACGCAACCACTCACTAGACCCAAAGAAAGGGACAAATCGATGATTCTTATCAGAAAGAGCTGTCGTCTTATTAATACGGCTCTTAAAGTTCTCAGTTGTCAAGGTTACTGCGTTACGTTTTTCAACCTCATAATTATGTTTTCTGCCTTGAGGGTAGGAAAAAATAACTACTACTACCAAGACTAAGGCACAGATTATAGGGCCAAAAATTTGCCATAAACGCTTAAGCATTGCGAAGCTCCGTTACCCCTTCAACAATCTTATTAGCTGTGTTCCAGTCATCACGACCAAATTCTGAAACTGGCACACGAATATCGAAACGTGATTCCAATTCAACGATAAGCTCAACTGTTCCCATTGAATCGAGAACACCAGCATCGAAAAGGTCTTCATCCATCATGTCTGAAACATCTTCCATGAAGAGTTCATCAATAATTTCAATAACTTCTGATTTTACATCCATTTTTATAATTCCTTTACTTATTTTTTAGTGAACCAAAGGTCATTCAAGAATCCAGAGAAAATCAAGAATGACAACATAACAGTGTTAAATGTAATAAAGATTCCCAAAGCCTTCGTCCATTTATTTTCAGGAAGTGGCTCAAGACCAGCTTTCTTACGTTCTTTATTAATGGTCTTCTTCTTACGTAACCAGGCATCATTAATTCCTAGACCAATACCATGGAAAATACCATAAGCAATGTAGTACCAGGTAACTCCATGCCAGAATCCCATAACCATCATATTAATGACATAGGCCACATTTGATGTCGTGTTACGGTTTTTAAAAACTTTGTTACGCATCAAAACCATAACCAAACGCATAAAAACAAAGTCACGGAACCAGAAAGACAAGCTCATATGCCAACGATTCCAAAATTCTTTCAAGTCTCGTGAGATGAAAGGTTTGTCAAAGTTGATTGGGCTCTTAATCCCCATAAGGTTAGATGCTGCCAAGGCAAACATCGAGTAACCCGCAAAGTCAAAGAAGAGATCAAAACCGAAAACATACATGACACCAAGTGTTGGTAAATTAAAGATACCACCCTGAGCCAAAGCTTGTGCTTTCAGTGAAGGCAAGAGCATACTTCCGAAAATCTGAGCCAAAACAAACTTATAGAGGAAACCAAGCATGATATATTTGACAGCTTGCTCCAACATATTCATCAGCTCGTCTCGCTCAGGAATCGCTTGGTAATCTTCGTTAAAGCGTTTGAAGCGATCAATAGGACCACTCGTAAAGGTTGGCATAAAGAGCATGAATCGGAGGAATTCTCCAAGTGTAAACTCTTTTAAGACACCATCCCGCATCTCGATAATCATACCAACTGATCGGAAGGTCAAGTAAGAAATGCCAAGAAAGTTTAAGAGTGACTGAGTACCATTTATCGCAGGCTCTACCTTAACAAAAATCAAGGGAAGGACTACAAGAAATGAGTGTAAATAGAAAACCCATTTATTGTCCTTTTTACTACGGTAATGTTTGTAGGAATAAACCCAGATGATTTGCCAAACGATATAGAAAAGTAAGGCTAGTAATTGGCTAGCATGTGTTCCTGTCAGAGCGAGAACAATAAAGGCTAGACTGACCAAACATTCATAAATCGCAAAACGCTTTTTAAAGAAGAGACCCACAAAGATTGGCAATAGAGCTAATCCAAGATAGATAAAATAGAAGGGATTACCGTAGGCTTCTAAATGGGGGAGCTGTTTCAAGAAGTCAATCATCGGTTGTTAACCTCACTGATAAGACCCTTGATATCAATTTTTCCATTTGGTGTTAAAGGCAAGCTCTCACGATAGAGGAACTTAGTAGGCATCATGTAAGACATCATGATATCTTCTAAGTCAGCCTTAATCGCCTTGGTGATATCAATTTCACGTTCAAACTGCTCACGAACACCATCCTTAAGAATCACATAAGCCAAGAGGTTCTGAACCTTATGGTCTTTATTGTAACGTGGCACAGCTACTGCTGAATCAATATACTTAGACTTATTAAGGTTTTGTGAAACATCCTCTAACTCAATACGGAAACCATTAAATTTAATCTGGAAGTCCATGCGTCCGCCGTAAAGAAGGAGACCTTCATCAGTCATCGTTCCTACATCACCAGTATGGTAAGCAGGAAGGCCATTAAACTCGAAGAAGGCTTCCGCAGTCTTTTCAGGATTGTTCATATAGCCTTTTGAAACTGCTGGTCCTGATACGATGATTTCACCCTGTTGACCATTTGGAAGGATATTGCCATCCTCATCGATAATATAAGTTGGTGAATCTTCCTTGGTATAACCAATCGGCAAACGCTTAAGGTTAGCCAGCATCTCATCAGTTACTGCTACTGCTGATAAGGCTACAGTTGCTTCAGTTGGTCCGTAAGCATTAATAATACGTGCTTCTGGGAAACGTTGGCGAAGCTTTTGAGCAGTCTTGACAGTCAACTCTTCTCCATCAAAATAGAAATGCGTAATTTCTGGCATCTTCTCTGCATTGAAGTCTTCAGACAACATTGCCATATCTGCAAAAGATGGTGTTGATGTCCAAATGGCAATTGGAAGTGAGAAGATCGTTTCAAAGAGCTTCTTGAAGTCCTGTGTAATAGCTGAAGGAAGAGCATAAAGTGTTCCTCCAAGTGCCAATGTAGGTGCCCAGTACATTACCGATAGGTCAAATGAATAAGGCGGTTGAGCCAGCATTTGTGGACGTTTTGGAGTCGCAAATTCCTTATCCGTAATCATCCAGTTGGTGAAACTAAGGAGATTATTGTGTGAAATTTGGACCCCTTTAGGCTTACCTGTAGTTCCTGAGGTAAAGATGATGTAATAAGTATCATCCCCCTTAACAGGATGAGTCACTTCGTAGCTAGTCTTGCTTTCAAAAGCTGCTATCACTTGGTCCAATGTTAGGATTGGAGCTTGGACATCCTCAAGTGGGAAGTCATTGATAGCAATAATCAGACTAGGCTCTGCTACTTCAACGATAGCCGTCACGCGCTCAAGAGCTGAGTGACTATCAATTGGAATATAAGCGTGACCAGATTTAGTCAAAGCGACAAAAGTTGCCAACATTTCATACTCTTGACCGCCATAAACCACAACAGGTGATTTTTCTGGAATATCAAGACTATCAATCTTGGCAGCTAGGCTATCCGAATCAGCTTTTAAGTCACCGTAAGTATGAACTTCCCCTAAAATATTGTAAACAGGAAAGTCAGGTTGTGATTGAGCAAACTGCTCAATCGTTTCGATCATATCTTTAATTTTTGTATTCGTCATTATTCTTCCTAAAATTCGTTATAGATAAAATTACCTTGACCTTGTCCTAGGTAATTGTAGAGATAAATTAGGGCCATAAAAATGGCGAAATAAAGCAAGGTTTGTCCTAAAAATACCAGGACGTTTTTATGTTTTAACATTCTAATTTTCGATACCTTTTTTTATATAATATCCTCTTTAGTTTACCATCTTATCAGTATTTTTTCCAATAAAAAAGAAAAAATAACTAAATTTCATTTCTTTTTCATTAATAAGTTTCCGTGATAAATGATTGGCTAAAATCATAAAAAAACAGAGCTTAAAAGCTCTGTCGGATTTAACTATTTTGTGTCTTTTGGGCCGTCTGCATACGATAGTACATTCCCCTAGCTTGCATCAGTTGTTCATGGGTTCCGTGTTCAACGATATCCCCATTATTCATGACCAAAATAATGTCCGCATTCTCGATGGTAGACAATCGATGGGCAACGATGAAACTTGTTCGACCTTTCATTAATTTAGCGAAGGCCTCTTGAATGAGGAGCTCTGTACGGGTATCGATACTAGAAGTGGCTTCATCCAAGATTAAGATTTTAGGCACATTGACAAATATGCGAGCAATGGTCAAAAGCTGACGTTGTCCCTGAGAAAGGGATTGTCCCGCATCATTCAAGTAGGTGTCATAACCTTGAGGCAACTGCTGAATAAAGAAATCAGCATTGGCAGCCTTGGCCGCTGCTATGACTTCTTCACGACTGGCTTCTGGATTTCCATAGGCAATATTATCATGAATAGTGCCAACCTCAAGCCAAGTTTCCTGCAAGACCATCCCAATCTGTTTCCGAAGACTCTCACGAGTATAATCTGTAATAGGTCTACCGTCCAGTAGAATGTTCCCCTTGTCCAAATCATAGAAACGCATGAGCAGGTTAATCAAGGTAGATTTTCCCGCTCCTGTAGGGCCAACAATGGCAACAGTACTTGCGGCAGGGATATCAATACTCAAATCCCTGATAAGAGGTTTATTAGGCAAATAGCCAAATTGGACATGATCAAATTGAAAACGTCCCTGCACATCTGCTTCTTCCAAGACCGCCTTACCTGTTTCTGTTATTTCCTCTTCATCCAATATCATATAAAGGCGATCAGCACAGGCCAAAGCACTTTGAAGTTCAGATAGAACAGATGAGATATCATTAAAAGGTTTCGTATACTGAGTCACATAATTTAGGAAGGTAGTCAATTGTCCCACTGTGAAAGCACCACCCGACATGATTCGATAGGCCCCAACACCTGCAATAAGAGCATAGATCAGACTATTAACAAAACGTGTAGCTGGGTTAACCGCTGACGAATAAAAGATAGCACCCTGTGAATAATCAGCATACTTACCATTGACGTCTTTAAAACTCCTAACCATCTGGTCTTGAGCATTTAGACTCTGTATTAAAGCTTCTTGAGTCAAACTTTCCTCAATCAACTGAGTCTGCATGCCTCTCCATTTAGTTTGATTGCGATAGAGTTGGTAGCTCTTCTTTGCGATAAAACGTGCCACAAGCATTGACAAAGGCGTCATCACTAGAACTAATAGCATCATGAACCAGTCTAAGCGAGCCATGGTAATGATTATGACAAAGATAGTCAAAAGCCCAACGAAAAATTGGTTAAAGACCATGAGAAGTCCGTTGTTTAACTGATCGCTATCTGTAGTCACACGGCTAACCATGTCTCCAGTTCCTTGACGATCAAGATAACTAAGTGGCATAGCATGAATTTTCATCATGACTCGTTCACGTAAACTTTCGCTATATGAATAAATTAATCGATTATAAATCAAAGGGTTAAGCCACTGGATTGCACTATTAGCTAAGATAACTACAAGCATCTGCCAAATTAAACGTGACATCAATAGAACGGCGTTCATCTTAAGAACAGCGTCCACTGCATCACCAATTAAGATAGGTAAGTAAACCGTTAAGGCAACTTGAATAATGGTCCCAACAGTTGCTAAGGCAAAGAGGTAACGCTGACTTAAGATATCTCTACTTAAACGTTTAAGCGTTGATTTATTATTTCTAGCCTTCATCAGCGACCTCCTTTTGATGTTGAGAATAATGAATGTCTTGATAGAGTTTATTTGTGGCAAGCAATTCTTCATGATTACCTAAGCCAACTTGATGTCCCTTATCAAGCACCAAAATTTGATCAACAGCTTTTAGACTATTTGTTCTTTGCGAAATAATAATCAAACTCGTTGATTTAAGATTGTCTCTGATAGCCGCTAGTAGGCGACTTTCAGTCAAGTAATCTAGGGCTGAGGTGGAGTCATCCAAAATCAAGAATGGTGCTGGTCTCATCAACGCACGAGCAATAGTCAAACGTTGACGTTGACCCCCCGAAAAATTACGGCCAAATGACTCAACTGGCTCATCTAAACCAAGGTCCTTATCCCTTACAAAATCAGCAGCCTGAGCCATGTCAAGCGCATGCCACAGTTCTTGCTCACTCGGTTCGTGGTCAAGTCCTAAGGACAAGTTTGAACGAATGGTTCCTCTAAATAACTCAGCTTTTTGCGGGACATAGGCAACCCAAGAACGCCACTCTTTAAGGTTTTTTGGTGATTTTTGATCTTTGAAAATAGCTAATGAACCAA
>ERZ772904.489-NODE-489-length-11760-cov-3.28637_pt1 | contig 11760 bp, 13 predicted proteins | sample MGYA00512122_ERZ772904 | MGnify/ENA primary metagenome ERZ772904 (study PRJEB29015, sample SAMEA2738104) | human oral metagenome | biome: human oral; feature: human-associated habitat; material: saliva | place: China | collected 2269 ... | reverse complement strand
CAAACGGGGGGAATTGCACCAATAGAGGCGCGACACGCCGGCGACACGCCGACAGAATGCTACTAATGGTGCAAAACCCCCACCATTACCCCTGGTGTCATGCTCCCTCACTGTGCGGCGCTGCCCAGGCTAGGCCAGGTTGGGCGTCGGTGGAGGTGGTATCGGCGGGATGCCTAGGGACGACGGACTGTCTGCCCCGCGACAGCGCTTGGAGGGCGTCGCCGGCAATGACGGGAGATGTCACGGGTGGCCAGCTCCGCGATGACGCTTGCTGCCGGTGGGCTCGTGCACCCCATCGGTGATCATTCAATCCATTCTGATCGGGTGCAATGCCCCCGATGAGGTGCTATGCCCCCGATGAGGTGCAGTGTTCCCGATGAGGTGCGATCTTCCGACGGGCTTGATCCTGTCTGAGGATCGGCGGCTCGAGTATGCTAGCGCCGTCGACACCCCAACGACGCCTGGGACTAACCCCCAACCAACACGTTGTATCCAATGACCCGAGCTCGGTGCGCGGAGACGTAGTTCACGGCCACAGTGGTTGAAGCATGTTGATCCTAGTGGTAAAGTTTTAACCACCGACGCGGGGTGGAGCAGTTCGGTAGCTCGCCGGGCTCATAACCCGGAGGTCGCAGGTTCAAATCCTGTCCCCGCTACCACCGCAGACCCGGTCCTGTAAAGGGCCGGGTCTCGTCGTATTTGGGTGCTCCCGGCGGGCACGTATGGCGCGGGCACCCAACCGCCCGACCCGTCCGGGGTGGGCATGAGGGCATCGACGGGGATGCCAAAGTGGGTTGCAAGTAGTGCTAGTTCTTCCGCGCTCCACTTCGCCTTGTCGTAGAGGCGGTTTGAGATCGATTGCGGCAAAGTTCCGAGGAGGGTGCCGACGCTCGCTCTAGAGAGTCCATGTGCCATGAAGTGCTGCGAAAGAGTGAGGCTTACAGCTCCATTGAAAGTGAGCTGCGCAGCGGCGCTAACTGTCGAATGATCAAGCATGCAATAAGTGTCGCAGATGAAAGACAAGATTGCAAGTGTAAGCGCTTGCCTACATCTGAAATGTGTCATAGTCTTGATGTATGAAAGAAAAGCTTTCGCATGAGTCGCAAACGCTCACCGCCAAGGAGGCGGCGGCGTTGCTTCCTGGGATGACCTATGCGCGGCTGATGCGTCTTGCCAAGCAGGGCGAGATTCCCTCGATCCAGTACGGGGCGGGCGCGCGTCGATTCTTTCGCGTCGTGGATCTAGCCGAGTACGCACGTGCGTCAGGTGTCGAGTTGTCTGATTCGATTGGGCAGGCGCGAGATGTCCCGATTCCTGGTCTGGGTCGAGCAGGGAGATGATGCGTTGTGTCGATCATGGCGATGACATGGGCATGGGAACTGACTGACCTGGACCAGTCCCAGACTCTCGTTCTGCTTGCGCTTGCTGACGCGGCGAACGATGAGGGCGTGTGCTGGCCTTCCCAGGCAGAGATCGGTCGTAAGGCGCGCTTGAAGGACAGGGCTGTGCGCAACCAGATCCGATCATTGGAGGCTGCGGGGCTCTTGTCGGTGTCGCGGCGTGCGACTCCGCAAGGACGGAAAACGAATGTCTATCGCCTCAACATCGGATGCGACTTTTCGTTGCAATCAAAGCAACCGGCACGAAATGCCGGTTGGGTTGAAGGTTCTGAGCCTCAGCCTGTGGATAACCAGGCTTTTCGTTGCAATCAAAGCAACCGGCACGAAATGCCGGTTGGGTACCCAACCGGCACCGTGGTGCCGGTTGCAACCGGCACCGTGATGCCGGTTGCTTCTATATACCAAACCCCCAATATTCAAACCCCCAACCCTACCCAACCCTCCCCAACCTTCAACCCGGTGCCCGGATCAGGACAGGTCGGGTCCGGTCGAGGCTTTGAAGCTACATCACGAAGCGACCACGAAAAGCAAGCGCCGAGCTCCGCGACCAGTGAGGATGCGGGTGCCCTCATCGGGGCGTGCCTGCCCGAGTGGATGCAGGCCATGGACCGAAGCGGCGCCCGCCAGGTCGCAGGCATGCTTGCTGAGCGCATCGCTGCGGGATGGACGCCCGCCCAGATTCGGGGGCTCATGGGCGAAAAACCGGCCAATGGCGTGCGCCGCATGTCCAGTCTCGTGGCCTACCGGCTCGACGAGAACGTGGGCGTTGCCGACGCGCCCCAAGCCCGCACGGCGGCCGCGCGCCAGGCGCAAGAGGCCGCGATCGACGCCGCGCGCCAGGCGCAAGAGGCCGCGATCGACGCCGCCATCGACGCCGCTAAGACACCCGAAGAACGCGCCCGAGAAGAGGCTCACAAGCGGATGTGGGAGCACATGCGCGCCGCACATCCCCAGGCCAGCAACGCCGAACTCGTTGGTCTCGTGCACGAGGCCATGAACCAGGTAAACGAACTCTCAGACGTGCGTAGCTCCTGAACTCATCACTTCCCCACGACATTTGAACCCCCCAGATAAAAACCACACAGAAAGGTTCGAAATCATGACTACCCACACGTTTGTTGGTAATCTCACCGCTGATCCTGAGTTCCGTCCCGCTTCGGATGGGCGCGCGAGCGTCCACCTGCGTATCGCCTGTTCGGAGCGTTACTACAGCATCAAGGCGAGGGAGTGGCGCTCAAAGGACCCGACTTTTTGGGACGCCTATGCCTGGGGCGATCGCGCTGAGGCCGTCGCGGCAGCGGGGTTCCGCAAGGGTAACCCCGTTGTGCTCGTGGGCGAGCTTGTGGCTAACTCCTGGATGGATGAATCAGGGCAGACCCGGCACCGCACGACGGTCGCGATTGAGGCTGTTGGTCTCAACGTCGCGATCCCGCGCCGCAAGAGCGCTTCCACACCGGTCACACCGACACTGCCTGAATGGTCTGAGGTGCAGGACACCCAGCCTGACGGCGAGGACCTTCCGGGCGTGATTGATGCGGCTGCGGAGGCAGGGCTGTGAGCCTGCCGTCGACGCCTCCGACGGGGGAGAGGGTCGCGGGGATTCCCGCGCCCCCTCACCGTCATTCTGATCCCGACCCGACCGTATCCCAGCCCACCGCTGTCGAGACCACTTCCCCCGAGGGGGATGTGAGCGAGACTGAGGAGAAGAGCTCGCGGCGGCGGGGGCTGCCGTGGGAGGTAGCAACCCCGTCACGTCGACAGCGCGTGGCGCGCGCTGTCGTGATCGCATCGGTGGGGTTCTTCGCATTCGTGGGCGCGTGGCGCGTGTTCGTTGCGCCCACGCGCGCCCCCGAGGCCCAGGCTCCCACAGAGGTGCCCCAGTCATGGGGGATCGATATGACGGCCGCCGCGTCGGTGGCCGAACGCGCCGCCCGCGATTACGTGGCGGTTGGTGATGGCCCTGCCCGCACGGACGCCTTGTCGCAGACGTGGGCGGGTGCGGGTAATGCCGGATGGGACGGAGCGGGCAAACTCTCGGTTACCGATTCGTACATCGCGTCGACCACCGTTGAGGGAGAACGCGTCAACGTCCTGGTAGCCGTCGAGGTCACCACCCCGCCAGAGGCGAAGACAGCAACAACCGGGTGGGTGGGGGTCTTGGTGCCGATCGCTAACCCCATGACGACGCCATCGGTGGCCGGGGCTCCAGCACTGGTGGGACTCCCGGCGGCCCCGACATCGAGTAGCGCTGCGATCGCCCACGAAACCGACCAAGAGCTCACGGAAACCACCCGCGCCGACGTCGAGGCGTTTGCGCGCGCGTGGGCGGGCGGCGACGTCGATGCCTTGGTCGCTCCCGGCGGTAGCGTGGATGCCCCCGCCCTGACGGGAGCGAGCGCCAAAATCACCTCCTGGCGTGTCTACGCCGGGAATGAGGAGAGCCGCCAGGCGGCGATGAGTGTCGCCTGGAAGCTCGGGGACGCAACCCTCACAAGCCAGTACACAGTGACGATCGTGCCGGTTAAGGCAAACGGTGCTACGCGCTGGCAAATCTTCTCAATCACCACAACCAACTAAGGAGACACTTCATGTTTGGTGGCCTCAAAGATTGGACCCTTACGGGTGCAGGCAACATCTTCATTATCGTTCTCGCGGTGGGAGGCCTGTATTTTTGGGCGTCCGATCGCCATGCCAAACTCGCGGCGTACATTCTCTCAGGGGCGGTTGTCGCAGCAATCATCTACAACTACGACACCGTTTTTACGTTCTTGACGAACCTGGCTAACAGGATCTTCAATGTCTGAGGCACGCATTCACACGCGGAGCTTTGAGTTTCCGCGCAAGCTCTACCAAATCGGCTGGTTCGGCCTCAAAGATGGTCTTGAGGTCGATTTCCTCAAGATCGGGGGGCTCTTTCTGGTGGCCTGGTTTGCGGCTCTCACGCTCCTGTTTGGTCTGCCCACGCAGGCCACGTTCCCTCTGTACGTGACCATTCCCGTGGTCATCGTGTACTGGGGGTTTACCCCCGACCCCAAACATGCGCGCCGCCGTCGCTTGGTGGCCTGGATGCTCGCGGTCCGCTACGCCCTGGTTGGCCACATCCCGATTGTGGCCGGGAGGCGAGCGGGAGAACGCGGAGGTGTTCTCACTCCCCGTGAGCGCATCGACGTGGCCGCCTGGTGGCGTACTCGCGTCCTACACAAGGACGACGAACACCTGTGGGAATCAGCGACTAAGGGCGCGCGTCGCCCCTTCCCCGCAGGCCAGCCGATAACACCACATGTGGTGGTGCGCCTGTACAGCTTCGAGCACATGCAGACAGTTAGGAACCGCCGTCATGTTTGACTCACTCAAACGGGCCGTTGGCCTGTATCCCCAGATGGGGCGCTCATTCCCGACCTATCGGGCGATCGCTGACGGCATCATCGTCACTGATGAGCGCGCGACGGTCTGGATGGAAATTACGCCAGCGTCGACACAAACGGCGTCAGCAGCCGACCTGGACGACCAGGTCATGAGCGCGATCGCCCAAGCGCAAGGAGCACTTGCTGATTACGAATGCCAGCTCAAAATCGTGTGGGGCGCAATCACCTCGGACACCTACCGAGAGGACGCCCCCACGTTCACGCAACCACAGTCCATGGCATGGGCGCAGGCACGCGCGGACTCGATCGACTCCTGGGAACTGCCCGAACGCCACGCGTTCATCGGGGTGGACGTGGAAGACCGCACCACTCCTGGCGCCGTTGCCACGATCAACGCAGCCGCCGACTGGATCAGCGGAAATCGCAATGCGATTCCCGTCAAGGAGCTGGAATTCCTCGACGGCAAGATGCGCTCAATCATCGGACGCATGACCGGAAAGCCCTTCCAGGCCCTGCCCGTCCCAGCCGAAACCCTGGCATGGCTGGTGGGCCGCGAGACCTTCCGAACGAGTGAAGCCAAGCCTCGGGAGGGAACGATCACCGGCGCGCCCCTGGCCAGGCTCGGTCGCGGCCGCGTCGTGCCTTTCCGGGATCACCTGCGCTTCTACGACGCCCAAGGCACAGAAGTGGCATACACCGCATGCCTGCTGATCACCGAGTTCCCCGAGACCGTCGATACCCTGAGCAACGGGCAATGGCTCCTCGCGCTGTCGAACATCGCGCGACCCACGATGGACGGCGCGCAAGCCGTGCTCCCAGAAGCGTCCGTGAGGTTCAGCTTCATGAGCCAAGCTAGTGCGCTGAAACGCGTCGCCAAGACGCAGAAGAAGGCCAAGCACCAGCGCAGGGACGCCGAAGAATCCCACGTCGAAGAAGCCGACGAAGACATCTTGCTGGCCGAAGAAGAGATGCGCTCACTGGGCTTGGAGATCAAGCGCGGCCGCACCTCCCTGGTGGAGGCATGGCCGATCCTCACGGTCACCGAAACCACGCTCGACGACCTCTACCTAGCCGTTGATGCCGTTGTCGAAGCATACGCGCAAGCCGGAATCACCGTTGACGTATGCGCCGACGAACAAGACGCAGCATGGCTCTCTAGCCTTCCCGGCGACACGGTGCGCATCGAGGACATGAACCACGTCATGGACGCCACAGCATTCTTCGGATCATGGTTCTGGGGTGGATCCATCACCGGCGACCGCGAAGGGCCGGTCATCGGGTACACCACGGGCGCCACACGCTCCCTCGTCCATTTCCACCCCACCCAAGCACCCCTGCGAAAAGACACAACCACCACCGCTCTCATCGGGCGAAGCGGGCGCGGAAAAACCACGGCCGCGCAGCTCATGGCCCTAGACGCGGGAGCAGAAGGCGCGTGGGTGCCCGTCCTGGACTTCAAGGGCGACCTCAACAACGAACACGGCGGCCTGGTCGCAGCTGCCACCAGCATGGGGATCGACGCGCGCCGCATCGACATGTCAGCCCGCTACGCCGGTACCTGCGACCTCCTAGCCACAATGGACCCCGAGGACGCACGCACCCACGCCCACAGCCAGCTCATGCTCCTCATCTCGGACAGCCTGCGTATGGCCGCGCACCCCGTGCTCATGGAGCACATCGCGGCCCTCCTTGATTCCGGTGATGAACGATCGAGCCACCGGCTCATCGAGCGCATGGAGGCAGGCGAGGACATTGCCCAGCGCGTGGCCCGAGAACTGCGCTCCTACGAAGGGGATGCGATCGGCCGCATGATCATCGGCCAGCGCGCGGAAGGCACGCTGGCAGCGGGGGAGGGAATCACCCTGATTCAGTTCCCCAAGCTTGACCTGCCACCAGCGGGCAGCGCACTCGCCGAGTGGACCACCACCCAACGCGTGGGTGCGGCCGTGGCACGCGGGGCGCTCGCATGGATCATGAACGTGGCTAAAACACAGGCCATGCGCGCCCTGCGCAAGCTCGTCGTGATCCCAGAAGCACACCTTCTGACGGCGAACCAGGACGGCGCGACCTTCCTGGACCAGATCGCGCGACTTGGGCGAGCTCTGGGAGTCTCCCTCGTGATCGACACTCAGGACCCATCCTCGATTGCCGAGCGAGACGGCATCATGGAGCAAATCGCATGCGCGTTCGTTTTCAGTCAGAGCACGACAAAACAGCAGGACGCGGCCGCACGCCTACTCGGGCTGGAGCCCTCACCTGACGTGCGAGCCATGATCGACACTGTTTCTGTCGATCCCGCCAGCGGCGACGTGTGGCACGGGCACTGCCTGATGCGCGACGCCCGCCGCCGCGTGGCCACCGTCCAAATCGCTATCCCCAATGACCGAGTGCGCCAAGCTCTCGACACCACGCCCCCCAGTAAGGAGAGAAGCCATGACCTCACGACAGCGACCGGCCGAGCCGACACCGCCGCCTAGACGCCGAGCGCTCGGCATCGTGTGTGCAGCCCTTGCAGGAGTGATCATCGTGGCGGCCGTTGGGTATGGGATTGGGCGAATGACCACGCAAACGCCAGCTCCCGTGCCCTCGCCAGCGGCACAGGCGACCACCTCCCACGACGAAGCTGGCGCGCAAACGGCAGCTCGCGCCGCGTGGGACTACATCCATGCCTCCTACAGGACGGCCGACATGGTACGTCAGTACTGCGACACGCTCATCACCCGCCGTTTTGCCAGCACGTATGGGATGCAGCGCACGTGCGCCAATCCAGTCGACGCCCATGGAGACAGCCCAGGCTCTCTCATCGATACGGAAATCGTGAGCTACAACGAAACCACGGCCGTGATCCGTATCCGATACATCAACGCCAAGCAAAAGACCGTAGAAGACCGCTACACGATGATCTGGGAGGAGGAATCATGGCGCTTCGACACCGACGAATGGTGAAGACCGCTCGCCTGATTCTGGCAGCCGTAGTGGTTGCGATCGCTGTCATGTGGTCGGGATCGGCTGCATGGGCAGACGACGAGGATGCACAGAGCGGACAGTACGAGGTTGACGGGATCGGGAGCCTGATCACCGTCCCTGACCTCAAAGACAGCGACGAACCAACCCTGTTCGAGACCTATCCCGTGTGGGCCTACCAGTGGGACTACGTCGATAAGAGCGGCGTCACCCAAGTAGTAGATAACACCGTTGATCGCAACACAAACACGCTGGCGAACTCAACGTTCATGCAAGCTCAGTCCTGGACACTCGCCGCGATCGCCATGAGCTGGCAGACCATGAGCTTCGATTCATACACGGCACTTGGAACCCAGCTCACCGGCTCGATCGGCTCCGTCTCAAACGCGTTCGTCCAATGGCTTTTGCCTTCGACTCTCGCCATTGGAGCCCTGGTGGCATGGGCACGGGGATCCTCATCCCCGTCCCAGCTCGCCACCCAACTGGGGTGTTGCCTGGCCGCTGGCGTCGTGGCGATCAGTCTGGCGAACACGCCAGAGCAATACGTCAACGGCATTAACGCCTTCCGTGACGCTGGAACACAAACAGCGGCGGCCGCCGCCGTCGGGGCCAGCGAGGGGCTAACCGAACCCATCGAGGCTGCCGCCCCGACCTTCACCGGCACCGAGCAGAACAACGCCATGCGCCAAATGGGCGACGCGATCTGGCGCACCTTCGTCGTCACCCCCTGGTGTCAAGGCGAGTTCGGAAGCATCGAGGGCTGTAAGAAACACGGGGAAACCGTGCTGAGTAAACCCCTATTCTCCACTGACGCGGAGACCCGAAGCGCTTACCTTCAAAGCGCCGCATTCAAGAGCGCCGTAGGCGAAGACTCCGAAGCATACGCAACGATCACCGGCCACAACGCCCCCATACGGCTTGTGACAGCAATTACCGCCCTAATCGCCGCGTTTGTATTTGCCGTCATGGTCCTGGTCCTGAACTGTCTCGTGGCCTTCAACCTCATGCTCGCGCTCATGATGCTGGTCGTCGGAGGCCTCTTTGCCTGCCTATGGGCAATCCCCGGAGCACCACGCCAATGGGCCAACAACTGGCTGACGTTGTTATTTAACTTCACGGTCATGAGCTTCCTCGTTCAGCTAGTTCTCACCATCGTTCTTGCTGTAGCGATGGCAGCTATGAGGCTCACCTCATCCATGGGATGGTTCACCTCACTGATCCTGACAATCACAGCCATGATCGCTGCGCTCGTTCTCCTCGCCCACCTCAAACGCATCTTCCAAGCCAGCGATACGGGGCTCGCATCCAAGGCACGAGGAATCCTCGGAGCCGCGCTCGCTGTCCGATACATCCTGCGGGGCCTGGGGCGCAAACGCCAGCGCCCCCGCACCCCCAAGCGACCCCGCGACAAGACGCAAGGAGCGACACTACCCGACGCGCCCGACGGAGGAATCGTGCGCCCACGCGGCATGGGCGGAGCCAACAAGCCGCGCCGCCTAGGACCCGCTCCCACAGGCGGCACCACCGGCGCAACCGCCGCCCCCGCACCCGAACACACCACCGAGCAAGCCACACCCGAGCACACACCCCGAGGCCGTTACACGCGAGCGAGCGGCCAGGTGCCCAAAGAGGCCAAAGCCCCCACGGAACGACAGAAGAAGCCAACGGGTGCGCCCACCACTCCTGCGCGTACCACACCAACGACTCCCGCCCCCGAACGCGACAGCCGACTGGGACACGTTGACACCGCCGCGATGCGGCCCCAAAACACCGGGCGTACTCTCCCGCCACGCACCTATCAGATGCCGCGCACCAGTAACACGACGCGCTCCCAATCGGTGCGTCCCGCGCCTCGCGTCGGATCAGGTGTCGGTAACGCACACCTGCGACGCAACGCACCGCGTCGACGCACCATCGACGTGACCGCGAAGAGGGGAGCACGAGCATGACGCCAAGCAAGTGGGATGGGCTCCTCGACGAGGCCGGAACGCACACACCCCACCAGTGCGCCCCGACCCCCCGACGTGGCCCTACCATCATCTTCCTGACGCTCCTTGCTGTGATCGTGGCGGGCGCGGCCGTCCTCGTATGGAGACAATGGACTACCTCACCCACGCCCGAGCCTGCGGCATTACCGTCAAGCACGCCAGCCGTGGACCCGGCAACACCCCCCATGCCAGCACCTCCCACATCAGCACCAAGTACGCCTGAGACGCCAAGCGCTCCACCAGACGTGTTCACACCTGCCCGCAGCGCCGCAGAAGCATGGATGCACGAATTCATGGACAACCGAACGGCCGACACCCCATGGGCCAATATCGAAGAAGCGATCAGCCCGTACACCGCCAACCCCCTGGCCGTATATCTCGTGAACACGCCCGAGGCACAAACCGCGGGCGTCACCCCCGGCACACGGCTCGTGTCAGTTGATTTCTCCCAGATCGAGGCTGACCCGGCCCACCCGTCCACGTGGAGCGCCGCCGTGAGCTACACGCGCACAGACAACACGACCGGGACCGGCCACATCACCCTAGAGCCATCCCAAGGAGGCTGGCGGGTCACGAGATGGAGCGCCCAATGAACGACAACGCGCGCGGAGCCCTCGCCTTAGGCGCACGCCTTATTAGCATCAAGGCATGGGCACTCGCAGGCCTGGTAGCCTTCATCGCCCTGATCTTCCTCATGGCCCCGGCCGCCCTCGTGGCCCTGACAAACACTGGATCAGGGACCGGATCAGGAAGCGCTTTGGCTGCCACCGGCGTCAGCGACGCCGTACCAGCCGCCTACCGCGACGACGTCCTCAAAGCAGGAAGCATATGCGAAGGAATAACACCCGCCCTTATTGCTGCACAAATTGCAGCCGAATCCAACTGGAATGAAAACGCCGGGTCCCCAGCAGGCGCGCAGGGAATATCCCAATTCATGCCCGCCACATGGAACGGTGGCGCAGGAATGGACGGTGACGGTGACGGAAAAGCAGAGATAACTAATCCGCACGACGCCATCTACAGTCAAGGCAATTATCTGTGCGCGAAACTCAAAGAAGTAGACGCGCTACTGTCCGCTCAAAGTGTCACCGGGAGCCGCATTGAACTGGCGCTCGCCGCGTACAACGCAGGCACAGGAGCCGTCGAAAATGCAGGCGGGATCCCTATCAACGGCGAAACCGAAAAATATGTGCCAAAGATCATGAATGCTATTCCCATGTACCAAGGAGCTGATGGAAGTCTGCTCTTCGCCTCGCAAAGCGGCATCGTAAGCGGCGAAGTTGCAGACGCTATCACATGGGCTCAATCAATAGCCAATGACGATTCGCACGGGTACGTCTGGGGAGGCGAAGGCCCCGAACACTACGATTGTTCAGGCTTTACCATGCAATTCATGGCTCGCAGAGGGATAACGCTCCCACACTATGCAGACACACAAGCCAGAATGGGGGTCGAAATACCTGAATTTCAAGCAAAGCCCGGTGACCTCATCTTCTGGTCTAATGACGATGGTCGCTCGTATTACCATACCGCGATCTACCTCGGTAATGGTCAAATGATATCTGCCGATTCGCCCACCCAAGGGATCAACATTGAAGCCATTTGGGGTCGCGATCAACACGTAATATTTCGAACCTATGCAAACAACTGAAAGGACCCTCATGGCTGATGCACGACGAGAATATAAGCCATATCGAGACCAAATAACACGCGCTCTGAGCGCCGATGTTTCAGAGCGATGCTACTACATTCTCAGGTGGAAAAAACTCAGCACCGGAACCGCTCTCTACAAACTCATCGAGGAGGCTGTTGGACAAGCCTGGGGTAACGAATACGACGCCGCAGAACATATTCACATCCCCAAACAATAAGCTCTGCACCGGCGGGTGTTTAGCCACCGGTGTCAAGCACTCACCGCGCAGCTTCCCTCATCGCTACCACACCAAGACTCATGACAACCCCGATGACAACAAAGTGACAATCTGGGTTGTCATCACACCCACCGAACCCTAGGGGGTAACCTGCCCTCCCGGCGCTCGACCC